>Ga0307511_10006726_pt1 | contig 11579 bp, 17 predicted proteins | sample 13_EM_MG_FD_200266 | JGI IMG/M metagenome (GOLD analysis project Ga0307511, IMG submission 200266) | Populus trichocarpa ectomycorrhiza microbial communities from riparian zone in the Pacific Northwest, United States - 13_EM | ecosystem: Host-associated > Plants > Roots > Unclassified | place...
AGGAAAGCAGTGGTTTGTGCGTCCTCTGTTTTCCTTTACCGTGTTCCCTTCCTCAGTGCACCGAACCCACAGCTACCTGGACGAGATTCCGCGCATTACAGCGAAGAAGTACATCCCAACAGATGGTTAGTTGAGCGACCTTCCATCATCTCTCCCGCTGACGCGGAACAACAGTCGATGTTTTGAAGGCTAGGTTGAAGACCACTGGTGTCATTGAACACATATTCACCATCAAAACTACCGAATTTAGGGGTTTGACCTGGAAGGTACACCTTACAACTCCTGCCGCCGTACCACTTTCTGACATCTGTGGTAGATATACGATGTTGGAGGTTCCAGAAATCAGCGGCACGCGTGGGCTCCCTTCTTCGATGATGGTGCGCCGTTCTCGACCTGAGCGCTGCAGACGCTCATGAGTTCCCCAGTGAACGCAATCATTTTTTTGGCCCCGATCTCCACGTTCGACCAAGTACTGGCAGAGGTAGGTCCCCCTACACGATACTGTATGATTGCGCTCAATCGGTCTGAAGGATCTTCACGTGAATCGGTTGGAAGACTCGCTACTGTTATGGAAATCAATCGTCTCCAATAAGCTCCTATGCAACGTCAACATCATCCTCTTCCTGAACAAATGCGACTTGCTGCAGGTTCGCTCCGGCTCATAATGCACAATCCTCGGTCGTTGTCGTGCTCATATTCTGTCAGGCTAAGTTAGATGCTGGTGTCAGACTGAACCAACACATGGTTTCTTATGGTGACCGACCCAACGACTACGACTCCATCTCAAATTGTGCGTTTCTTTCTGCGTGACTTAGGGCCTTGATCTCATTTCCATTCAGATTTTAGGAATAAATTTGGTGCTCTTCACCAATCGTACACCCCGAATCGAGAGCGGGAACTATACAGTGAGGTTTTCCCCTCCACCTTTGGCCGGGGACTGATCAGGAGCGCCCGCGTAGTTCACTTGACCTCGGTCACCGATACTCGGCGGACCCACACAATAATTTCCAGTGGTGAGCTCACGCCGGTCAGCCACCCGCTTGCTTCTGTCACTTACGGTCTTTCTAGTTCGAGATTTCATTTTGAAATCGAACTTGAAGATGGGCGGTTACATGTGATCCACACCTCATCAACGCCTTCTAGCCACGCGCTTTGTTTTAATTTGATCCATGGGTTCGTCATATTCTTGTTCACTGCCATTTTTTCGCAGTTATCATCCACACCGTAGTCGTAATATTTGTAAGTTCATCGCCCCACACCTCTAATACAATGTACATGCATATCGTACCTCACTGGTTGTTTCCCGTCTTGTCGTCAGGATTATTTGCGGCCAGACCCAAGTGAGTTGGTGTATGCCGGCTTGATATCTCGTTCACGGTCGGATGGCCAGGCATACCGTCGGACGACCGCGGCCCGTCACTGAGACAACATACTTAAGCGGGCTCCCTGACCCCCCAGGATTAATTCACTGATGGTATTCTGGTTAGCGGAGAGGAACAGGACGAGGATGATAGCAGGAACTTCTGGATCATGGAAGACAGGTCGTCACCGGAAAAACGGAATCCCCTTCATGTCGGATTGGGCAACATTAATGATGTTCCTGAAGTTTGTCCGACTTCCACCCTTGAAGCTTGTGGGCACCTAGTCACGCAGGAAGATTTAGTTACCGCAGTAGCCTCTGGTTCGCAGGTCGTAGGGACTACCGTCCTACGTCCAGAACCGCCCCTGCTAGTGAGTGACTTTCCATGGCCCTTTGAACCTTCTAAAGCTCGAATATCCTGGCTGGAAAGGGGGACTGTCAGGACCCCGGCCGCTGTCTGGCGTTTGAAACTATACATCTTGCAGTGACTGGGACCCGTTATGAATTTACAGGCAGTTCTAAAGTCACTCATTATTGCTTTTCATTGTTATTTTCATCGTTTGTCAGACCTTTGCCCGGTTTCTCGCGATTTTTAATCGATTCTGCCTTTTGCACTCCCAAATCGCGTGATCACTAGCGTCTGAAAATCCTATACTGGGGTCTCAAGGATTTCTTTTGAGTCGCTTGCGTGGGTTCATTGGTTTCATTCAGTCGCCTGGGGGCTCGTAAGGATCCCAGAGTACACAACCCACAGGATAAATGAATGCATGGCCGTCGAAAATCACTGTGTCTTTTATAGCCACTCCTCTGGAGACAAACACAGGCGAGTGGAGGCGGCCGATTCACGAACGACCATGTCCAGGTAGGGAAGAGACTTGAGCTCATCCATCGTCAGATCATCTATGGCGAGAGCCAAAAGCTCTTTCCGTAGCTTCCTTTGCGCTTCCGGATTTTGTCACAGCCGAAACAAGGTCCAGGACATGTCGGTACTCGTCGTTTCGTGGCCAGCGATGAGGAAGGTACAGATCTCTGTGGGAGACAGTAATGAGGAAAGGAGGAACATCCGAGTTACTCATGCCGTCTGCGTCCTGAAGGGTGGCCCGAACTAACAAGGTTAAGAGATCCTTTCCATTAGTATCAGCCTTTTCCTTGGCTCCATATGGTTGCTCCCGAAGTAAAGCAGATTTTTGTTCAGTAATGAGTTGATTGTCAATCCTGTCCATGATCCATTTGGCAGTTTGAAGTCTTCTGACACCAACCAATGGCAAGGGCTAGGTTACCAGACGCTATGACAAGCTCCCAAAAAACCCATGAAGAACGGGACAAGCACGAGCTTGAGGACTAGTACGGGTGCAAATGCCGGCAGAATTGGGTGGCCCACGGGACGGAGCCGTGGACTTGTTCCCGCTAGCGAACTGAAGGCAACGCTGAGTTCATTTTCACCGGGCTGGAGAGAATTGAATTCATAGTCGAAGTCTGTGCGGATCGTCGTACTTTAGAGGGGTGTTAGTTCTTTCATGCTTGTGCTCTGACCTGCCAGCCCGATGATATCAAACTTGGCGCGACTCATGTAGAAGGTGACGTCCACCTTGATAACATATGTGTTGCTCTCGTTCAGCTTGGAAATCCAGATGTTTTGTACTTCAGAAGCCTTCCGATTGAAGATGGGAACGAAGGACTTGAATTGCACAGGTCCGAAGGCTGGATTCTGTGGAGATCGTCAAAGTTAATTTTTCTGACGATGTCGTGAGTAGGTGGGTAGCTGGGTGCCCTGGTGTACCATGGTATAGCGCTTCACGTGAGGATAATGAGCTATTTAGAGCGTAACTGAACCCACCTGCTTGCAGTGCTTTTCGCCCTCGGCAAAAACGAGACCTCCACACTGTAACCGACCGACCGCGTACCCTTTCCCAAGAGTTCAAGAACAGCTTTAGCATCTCCAGGCTTCTCGAATTCGTCCGGGTGTGGGGACGTGGTTTATTGTTCGAACGTCGGTGGTAAAAAGCGATAGAGTCTAGAAGGTATGACTTGGGGCTAAGCTGGAAACTGTGGGAGACGGAGTGTACATTGAAGACCGAGAGCCGGAAGGTCTTCCCATAGACCGACATCCACTTATCCCGCGCGACCGATTGACCTTCTCCAAAGATCTGTTTGACGTTCCCATAGAGCCAGCTTGGAGAGGTGGTCCGGGGGGCTTCCTGAAGGGCGATTTGGCGCTGCAGATCTGTAATCTGACGAGGGTGAATGCGAAGATGAGGAAGGGGGTCGCAAGAAGCCCAAGGGAAAGTAGCCAAAACACGTTGCTCTGGTGTTCTGGAGGGAGACAGAAGGCTACTTACATCATTGGGCAACAAACAGGCGCAGTCGCTGGTCGGTAGTCTGGGGATACGATCAGCGAGCTTGAGGTCAATCGAAAAGAAAGGAGAATGTTGTAGTGATTTCGGAAAGTGACAAACTGCTGACTACGATGCCCACCTCGAGTACTTATCCTTATCTAATCTGATATCTTGGCCGTCGTGGTCGAGACCTAACCTAATCCTGAGATCGAGACCTTGTGATCTCAGAGAGATTGCAAAGTTATCTCCGCGATTACACTCCTACCGCTCCACCCCAAATCCCGCCCACCACCATACAAACACCATTTTTATACCAAGCCAACCCACGAAACCTATCCACCATCCTTGCGAGTCCATCCGCCATCCTTCCTCCACCTGCTGGACCCTACACATACACTTCTATCGCCTTCCCCTTTGCCGACGCCGCAAACTCCTGAAGCTCTGACCTCTTCCTCCACTTGGCAAGGACGCCAAAGATATAAACTCTCTTGAGGTTGGGGAAGGCCTCGAGGACGAACGGCAAGTGAGTGAGCAAAGCGGTCCACCTCTCATTTTCAGTTCCGCCACCAAACCCTGATGTCTTGAGGAACAAGATCTTGACCCACTGAATCCGACAAGAGCCAGGAGGTGGCGGGAGGTAGAAGAAGCTGGAATATACGAGAGTGCCTCTAGAACCATTATCGGGAAGACCGCAAAGTTGATACTGGATTTCCTCTTTATGGAACTGGCCAGGTTGTATTGGGGGCTGCGGACGAAGGTAGACGTTGGTTACGTGTCCAAGATCAAGAAAGCGCTGGTACGCAAATCCCCCTGTTGTAGCAACGAGGCTCGTGAGCGACGCCCCATTTAGGGCCCACTGACTTCCAATCCACCGGTCGAGGTTGATGTCCCGGAAGAAGAGTGCAATGGTTTTGATGGATCTTGGTAACGTGACGGATGGAAGCGTCCCGGGGGTTCCAAAGATGGCTCCCATGATGGTTAGGCGTTCGAGGGCAGGGGTGCACATTAATAAGCTGTCGAACCCAGGGATTACTGCTTGGTGGGAAAAACAGAAATCGAGCCGAGTGAGGTGGTGGAACTTGGATATGGCGAGGTAATCGGCATCGATGAATCGAGGGAAGTCGGAGGAGCTTTGGCAATCCCAGTGGAGGTAGGTAATCTCGGTGCAAGCGTACAGGACTTCGGCGAGGGATGCAAGGTTGGCCTTGGTAACCCTGGGCCCAAGTTTAGGGGGTCGTACATACAACCGCCTGATAAGGGGGCAAATGGCTTGCGTCAGCCACGTCTCCATCTTCTTGATGCGGGTGGTAATGAAGGCATCCGTAAAGATGATACGATCAACACACGCCCGCCACGATCCGCACACTTCTCGACAGATGAACAGAACGTGTGCCCATTTGTGGGGGAGGAGGGGGAGGGGGTAGATTCGGTCATCCGTCGTGGCCACGGGAGGCTGGAGTTGTTTCATGATGTTCGTAAGGAGCTCTGGTGTGTTAAAAACTTTGTGGCTCGCTGTAGGGTTGGAGGACATTGTAGGGTTGAGTCGAGGGGGTGATCGTTGTAGGGGAAGGTCCGGAGGTCGGGCGGGCAAACCAAACGATCGGAGTTCAGGGGCAAGTTGTGCGAGGAAATCTTTGGCAGGGTCATGGGCTGGCTATGGAGTGTTCTACGCTGGGGCCTGAGCCAGTTCAAGAAAGGCGATGGGAGGGTCGCATGCCACTTGTGCCGCCACACTTTCCCTCGGGATCGCGTTGATTGCACTCCAGTGTTGATCGATCCGCTGATTCCGAAGCCAGGATAGACGGGGGCGGGCACTGATCGTCGGTCTCGCTCACCAGCACGAGGGGTTTGGAGAAGGGAGGCTGTCCTGGACCTGGGGCAGAACACAGTTCTGTCTATGTGTTGTAGGACCATCCGGAGTGTCTGTCCCACGGAAGTTTAGAACCCGCTTTGGTGGCGAGCGGAAGGTGAAAACAGAGGGAGTCTCACTTGTTCCATGTACACGCGAATAGGCACCAGCAGCTTGCTGCGCAATCATCTCTGGTGGCAACCCCCACGAAATGCACCAACTTATCGTGATACAGCCGTTCCACCAGTGACCACGAAGCCGGCGGCGATAGCACCTTAGGAAGGCGGTATCTGGCCGGTAGTGGGCCCGCCGAGGAGTATCCCCCACAAAATGCGACCCTCTAATCCGTCACAAATCCCGAGCCTACGCGCGCCACTGGCAAGGACAACCCGGGTTACGCCCCGTCCGCGTCTCCACGAACGTGACAAGTTCTGCATCTCCACGACCCGGTGATCTGTACCCCAGAATTAACAGAAACAAGCCTCCAACCACTCGGTCCGTGGAGTTGTTCGTGAACTGGGACAGGCAAACCGTGTCGTTCGCGTCACGCTGCAGAACGATCAGGTTGTGATACGGGATCTCCCAACGACCAAGTTGAACGGGTAGGGCCAGCAAGGTGCGGTTGGACAGGCGAGTCGGGACTGGAGCTTTTGAGGTTATCTGATCTGGCCTACGGAACGTTGATGGTTTCGAGGCGTGGTCGAGCTCGCCGGAAGGGAAGGTGAGGTTTTCTGATTTCCGAAAGAGCTCCTGCGGATCCGATACGCTCCCTTCTCGATAGTGACGTATGGTAAATATTGAGAGGCGCGGCGCGATAGCTGAGAAAGCTGGATGTCGAGGGCGTGTGAGGTGGTGGAGCCGGTTCTTTGAAATTTTCATTGGGATCGAACTCACGTGATCGACAGGATCCTCAGGCACGGGCTCGAGAATGAAACGCAGCCTCGTCTGTCACTACAGCAGCACTTATGTGCCTTGAGCCGTTCGCTCGCATTATATAAGTCCTTCCATCGCGCCGACACCATACCGGCGGCCATGGTTCGGAGTACGCGGCTTGGCCAACCAGATCGCTTTCCTCACTCGGGCCGCATGAAGGGTTTTACTTCAACTTGTGGCCATTGTTGACTGCCAGCGCCACACCCCTCCTGCCACCATTCTTTCAATTGGGTAACAATTCCACTGAACCCGAGACACCCCGGGAATGAGCTCATTTCCGGCGGGGCCTTGGGTGGGGTTTCACCCCTCCAAGGCGTTTAGGATAGGGTTCTGTTGGAAACACTAGACGCCCGAGCCAGACTGCCGTTTTGAGCTTCTGTCCTGAGCGGTATGTTTTCAACAAGATGTAACTGACTGTTAGCGTAGTTCCTCGTGGTTGGCAATAGGTATCACCTGCGCGGATGACGGTCCAGTTCGGGCGCCTAGCGTTTCTAACGGAACCCTAGTCCAGGAATGTCAAGAGTGGGCCGAGATATGTCGGGGATGGGTTCCCACGGCCCTCCCAATCCAGTAAGCGGTCCGCTGGCTGATCTGCCGCTTTCCGGATCGATCAGGACGGTGCACGCGGTTGTGGGAAATCCATCACCCGTCGCGTGCTTCCTCCCATCAAAATACTTCTGGGAGGATTCCTGCTCGTGGGAATCTCTGCCATCGGCTACCCCAGGCTATCCCCCATCCTGAATACCTATCCCGGTATCTGTGGGGGTCCCCCCCACACAGCCACATTGTATAAACGTAGGTCTATAGCAAATACACGTGGTTTTGGGTGCTGGAGCATAGTAAGCGCCCAATAAAAACGCCAATATAAATACAAGGGAAACACGGTCGGGTAGCCTGAATAAACCGCGGTACATCCCGCCAAGAATGACACGGTTTTGCGTTTACTTAAATAAATAACTACGTTCAGGACCTCTGGTTTTTGAACTGAGAAACGCCAGCGCACTACGCGCGCCTGATCTAGTTTCCTTTTAGGGAGCACGCGCCGGGTTCCCCTCCTCGCGCCCTGGCTCACCACCCCTTCGCTTCATGATTGGATGGCACGCAATTGGCCAACGCCTTAACCCTTGTAGGCGTGTACTGTACTAACCTATGTTTAGGATATGAGACCAAATGAAGAGTTCCGTTTACTCGAAGTCGCCAAGGATTTTGAACGGGCAGCTAGTAGGGAGGCTGGGTGTCGTCTACGCAGTCCTCCAAGGTGTCAGGATTTCTGACGAACGCTCAGAGTTCATTCGTAGATACCACTTCGGGTGGTCATTGGGCATGTGGGTGGTAAACGATAAGTGTTTGCCCGAGCTCGGGCGGCCACGTTAAGGGATCTTGAACAACTCGTACACCCGCGATGCTGGAGTTCCATACTTCCCAATCAGCACGCAAATTAGATCCCGGATCCAATCCTCCACCACGCCGTGTCGCGTCTTGACGTGGTGAACGTTTAGTGACCCATGGCCCCGGGTAACTCGTTTGACTGCTTTCTGGGCCTCGCGTTTGATCCTCTTGGTCGCCCCCTTTATGTAAGCCCCGAGCCGTTTGACCGTCTTATAGAGTCCGTGGACCTTCTCGTTTGATTTGTCGAGCTCGCCCAAGTAGCGAGTCTCAATCTCGCGTAGGGTGGTTTCGGTTTGTCGTTGAGCGAGTGCGAGTGTGGCGGCCTCCTCCGATTTCTCCACTAACTTATCTCTCAGCCTCTCCTCCCTCCTGGTGCTATTGCAGACTTCCTTCTTGAGTCGGGTGACCCCCAGGTTCAGCCTCTGTATGCTCGCCTTCGAGGTGGGAAGTCCTCCGGCAGCGGATCGATGGATCCGAGTTCATCTTGCAACCGGTGACGGAGCGTTGAGAGGAACTTGATTTGGCCTTTCTGTCTCTCGGAGCGTAGCGGGCCTGTACGAGGCATCGGTAGAGTCCACCGGGACAATCGGCTTTTTCTTCGGGCCTCCCGGATACGCACCTACTGGGTCGATCACCGTATCTAAACGAAAGATAGTGCCATCTACTATCGATGCGACTCCACCGTCGTCAACGCGTTTTCCGACTTGATGACGCGTCATGTTGTACATTAACACCCACTACTACAAACTGGTGGGACACACTATATTTATTTTATTACTCCCATTGGAGGGCGCATGAAGTACCCCGAAGTGCACAAAGCGCCAGACTCGTTGGATGGGGTGAACATGAGCCCCTGTTTAAGCTCCAACCTTCAATGTGGTAGGGGGAAGTAGCAGCGTGCACGAATTTCTGTTTACAGTTTCCTTCGCCATTCTGGGCGTGTTTGCTTGAACGAGTGGGAAATCCGGTTGCGGAGTTTAAACTGGCCCCAGGTTGCCGGTCCCTAACACTGAGGAGTGGGGCACTTATCGCTAACCAGGACCCCCACGATTCAAATCCCAACACTATGCACATTCCCCAAGACGTTGTCGACCTTATCGTTGACCAGCTGTCTCTATTGGCGGGTTACAAGTGGAGGCGTCATCTCCGAGACGTTTCGCTGGTATCCACCGCCTGGGTCAATCGCAGCCAGCATCACCTCTTCTCTACCATCGAACTCAACAATAACTGGAAGATCAAGGAGTGGTGCTCTAGAATCAAACCTGACCCTGGCGGGGTTTCGAGGCATGTCCGTGTCCTCGTCATCGGCCGCCGAGGCGATCCAATCGACTCACCACTCAAGGCTTCCGACATCAAAATCGCGCTTCCTCACCTCGTTTCATTTAAAAACCTCCAGGAGCTGACGGTAGGCACCGTGTGTACATCTCTTGGCGTTCTCTCCTCCGTCCTCTCTTCGTCCCCCCGAATCCTCAAGCTGCATCGGTGGACCCGTCAGAACGTTGGCATACACGAAACTTGGAAAGATATCAGCACTGTTATCAACCTTCTGCCCAACCTTACGCACGTTAGCCTATCGGATCATCAGGGTGAAATCAGCGAGATCCATATTCAATTGTCGGTCGATGAGGGAAGTTCGCTTGCTATCAAGTGTTTCAAGTTCCACGGACTTGAGGTGGGCTTCTGTATCCCTCACTCCCTATCGTTTTTCGAGACCTGCTGCCGTCACCTTCAGGTCCTTGACCTTCATAAATTTGGTGTGCGGAATCTGAGCGAATGTCAGTCATCTCCCGCTGATTAGTGTAGAGCATCCGCTTATTCCGATTACCCTGACAGATGATCGCCGGGTCTTCCAGACACTGCTGGAGGCCTGTCGCGCACTCCAGGAGCTCAAAATCTGCTATATCCCAGGCATCGCGCAGTTCCTGGGCTCAATCCCTAGCAGCTCCGTCTCCCTCATACACATTTCCAACCCACTCGGCATTGGTGACGCCCCTATGACTTATAGCGATTCCTGGCCCTGGGAGTCCTTCGAAGAATTTGAATATTGCGTCCCGTGCCTGAACAACGAAAATCTGGCGGAGTTCACGCATTTGGGGGTTTCGATCCGGAAGATAGCCCGGAGATATTCTGACAACCATTCCGGATTGAAGACTCGAGTTCGGGCAACTCTCGATCTCACAGAATTGGAGATCCGGGCCGTTGAGAATGGAGAGGCACCATTTTACAAGACAAGGCTTGAGGAAGAGTTGAAGGATCATGTACATGTAGATTTTGAGTTGATTCTCGTTGCGCGCCGTCGGCATGGGGACGAGGTGGAGTCTGGTACAGAAGCTTAGTTCATTGTAAAGTCTTTGTCCCGGTCTTGTGTATCACCAATTGCTAACCGGAATGTAATCACCCCCACGACCGGAACACTCTAGAAACGATATTGGTCAAACCCTTCGGCATCAGCAAGTCGTGGAAAGTCCGACAAAGCCTTGCATTGCCGATGGCCGGACTGCTTCCCCGACCAGGACTTATAATGACATATTGGATGCCATTTTCTGTTCCCTGGGCGGCAATTAGAACTGAATGCATACCCCTACTGGCTCTCACATCAGGGAAAAGTTCAGGTGGCTACAGGGTATCCGTAGGTCTACGTAGGACTTATACATCAGAAAAAAGCGATGTCGTCTGTCCAGTGCCGAACGGTGCCAATGTGCGGGGTCAAGTGCTGGTCAGACGTGGGGGGGTTGCTCAGTGCCGTTCGGAGACGGGGGTCAATTTTCGGCGCCGGTCAGCACCGGTCAGCACTGGTCGGTACTTACCTGTGCCGTTAAATCGATGGAGCTCAAAAATAAAAATAAAAATAGGACAGAACAAATCTTGTCGGTCCATCCACACGCTCGTCCGTTCAGTGCAATGTTTATATTCCCAAGGCTACGAACAAACTAACTACATGACCCCAACACACCCTCAGCTGGACAAATCTCAGAGAGAGCCAGCCTCTGAGCCACGCCCCAGGATCCGAGCCAGAACTGAAGCCCAGAGCAGACGAAGAGAGCCCCACAAGATTTAGTCACAAGCCAGGGTAAGTAATATGAAGGTAACCCAGGCAGTAGCGCCTAGAGTAATCCGAAGCCCAGCTCAAGGTGCGAATGCAGCAGAGGACTCGAAGACAAGAAACAGAGGTCCAGAGCAGATGAGGAGAATCTCAGAAGGTCTGGCACACAAACCGGGACAGGTAGCGCAAAGGAACACAGTTCCCAGAGTAACATGAGGCCCAGCATAAGGTGCACGTGTAGAGGAAAGGCAACGGAGATCCTCAATTGGCCTTGTGCCAAGCTCGTGCTTCGCCACAAGGGATTGATCCGATCGGACCGTTATCGGCATCATCAGGAAAATGATCACTCAAAACCGATGCGCTTCAATGCGCTCCCATTGTCTAACATCGCATAAAATTGTTTGAACATTATCAGTACGCATCTATCGAATGACAGTTGGACCCATGTGCATGGAATTGCCGCAGGACTTCGTGGAAGTGCATCGGATCGCTGACCCGTTTCATGGAGGCGCATCAAATTACCGGGGAGCTTCATGGAAGCGCATCGGGCTGCCTCCATGTGCGTGGAAGCGCGTTGAACTTCTAGGGATTGCAAAGAATCGTGTCAAAGAGCTTGGACCTTTTTCACTGCCACATCCCACTCGCAATGCTAATGCGTTCAGTCCAAGT
>Ga0307511_10006727_pt1 | contig 11579 bp, 13 predicted proteins | sample 13_EM_MG_FD_200266 | JGI IMG/M metagenome (GOLD analysis project Ga0307511, IMG submission 200266) | Populus trichocarpa ectomycorrhiza microbial communities from riparian zone in the Pacific Northwest, United States - 13_EM | ecosystem: Host-associated > Plants > Roots > Unclassified | place...
CCTTTGTTTATCTGGGTTATGGTGGGATAGGTCTGATGTTTGGCTTTCTATTCTTGTTCTTTTTTCGGGCTCTCGGGGCTATTTGCACAACTTGGCGCGACTGGTCATCCGGACTATGCGCAATGTTTGTTTTGTCGATTTCATTAAAATTAGTCTAACTGCTTTCGGTTTCCTGGAGCATTGACAGCCTAGATAGGAAAATTGACATCACTCACTAGCTAGAATTTGAATTGCATACCTTCGTATTTTGTACCTGACTTGCGATCGTGCTTCTATTACTTGTATTCATGGGAGAATAGGTGTCCACTCATCCAAGGGTTGTGAACATGAAACATAGTCCAGTTCCGTGGGCTAGTTCTCATTGAACTACCTCAGAGTATATGTATATATTTGTCAACCGTAGACCCTTATGTCATAGTATTGATATTCCATTCATCGGCATGCTCCTCAACATCTACAACCAAGAATTGAATTGTCAGCGCAGAAATACTCAGTCACACACTTTGGAGCGAGCGAATTAAACTTAGCTGAAACCATAATATTTAGTACATATAGATCTGCACGGTAGCTAGGCAACAGTATGGGATCCAACTGAGGCTAACATGTTGCTAGGTGTTTTCGACCTCTAGTCGCACACTCCTATTGATAGTAATGATCCATATACATCTCTCGAGTCGGTACCAGAGGTGCAAGCAGTCTGGTTTACAAGCGAACAAGGCAGTGTGTACCCTAATAGGTTTAGCGCCGCCGAGCTCATGCCAATGGCTATCCACCATAGACCCAATTGGCCTTGAGCTTTACAGTCTCCGAAGGGACAGCTAATACGTACAGATAATATACATACTCCACTCGAACAACTGGGAGAGAGTATATGCTAGATATGCGTAGACCAATTCCGGATTCGGTATTATGTACTAAATCATTGAGATGATTACAGGACTTCTTACACGTCTCAGAGTCAAACTAATCATTATCATCCTGCCTGCCTCTCGGCCCCCGAATTCAGTAAAATGCGCTCTTGGGTTTCGAGAATTATACAGGCTTCCTTAAGGACTACTCCTCCAGTACTATCTACAACTAGGCCAATACGTGCGCACTGAGCCCCGTGGAAAAATTCAGTTTTTTCATTCAGTTTTTTCAAGAAGGACTACCATGGCCGACTTCCATACAGGTACGGTCCATGTGGCATGTTGGATCCTTCACAGAAACCATCCGTATTTCGCAACTCATCGTTACTTGGATCTGGAACGACTGGTGGTTAGTGGAAGAAGTTTTGTGGTGGGATTTCTCTCCGAATCACTCTCATATGAAACATTTGAGACTATATCGGCGATAAAGTAAGCCTTTCGAGGTTTAGGAAAGCAAAACAAATTTACCTTGATACGTTATCTTACACATCAGTTTCTGGACCATGAAATTTAAGCCTGTCGAGCGGTCGGTGGTTGTCATGCACATAAAGGGGTCTTGCATTGCAGGTTATCCAGATTATCCAGTACCTCACATGCCTCGATATCTAGCTACTTTGCTTGTCCAGGGAATTTTGATGCGAAACGCATTGGTCTGACCCTGGTCCCGAGACTTCTGATGTTTTGCTATCTGACACAACACATGTCAACCACGTTAAATGCAAAGCGGTACGCTTAACAACCCTTGTCTGTACAACCAACATCTCGGCACTGGTTCTGGGCCCCTAACTGTCCTGGTGTCGAGACAAACATGGAGTCTAATAAGTGGGCTTCACAGGCTTCATATTAAGCCATCTCACTGTATCACAGCTCAACAGTCTCTATGCTAATTATCACAATGCAGGAGCGCTTAGCACTAAATACTAGGTCCATAGGGAAATCTGAAGCTATGGTATGCTTGAAGTTGGTTTAGCTGATATCTGAACGTAATGTCGATGCGAGCGAGGTAGAGTACCATCCGCAGAGTACTCGTCCGCGGGTCCACCTCCGTGCTCAGGGGTGTTCCGATATTCAGTCGACTTAGTACCCTGAAAACGTAGAGTACGAACCGTCCCTATGTGGCTGCGATATCTAGGTGAATTGCAACTTAAATACCCTATGGCTCCCGCATAGCCCTTCACTCGCAGGTGATATCTATTCCGGACCTGATCCTTCGTCCGTTCTATACTTCCGTTCTATTGTTCCTTTCACCACAATTCGGTTTTGACGCCTTTTTATATTCTGTTATTCAAACGTTAAAGCTGTGCTTTCACACACCAAGTTTTTCTTTCGTAGAGCAAGGTCTCATCTTGAAATCTTTCACGTTTATTCATATACTGCTTCAACTCCATGCCCCACATCTCAATTTTACGTACTTTGTAACTAGACGAAAGCAAGGATGTTTGCTCTCAAGAAACACCTTACTCTCCGTTGCTCTTGTTGAGGCTCGATTTGGTCAAGAAAATTCAGTGCAAGGTATAATTGCTGCTATCGGTGGAAACAACGGACAAGCTGCAACATTAGCTGGTACTTTCATTTCTACGCTTCTTGCAGGTTCGGATGCCTGTGGCAAGCTACGACTTGCCAATCAGGTTGCTGTTTTGGACGGTGTGGGAGCTGTAGACGCAGCAAAGAAGCTTGTACAAGTGGAGAAGAACTTCAATCCCTTTGTGGTGGACAGGCCAATATTTGTGATGACGCTTCGCTTCCTGTCACTGCGGCATAGACGGGGATCTTACCTGTGGGTTGCTCCGTACCTATATGTAATATTAATGGAAGAGTCCTGACGAGGGATCCGGAATAGTTGATTGACCCTGCTGTCGTCGGAGCAGCATCCATCAATGCGGCCAGTGCGGCGACTTTGAAGAAACATCTTAATCAGGAAGGGCTAAGTCAGGCTGGTATTCTATCTGCGCAGGGTTTCACGGCCTTTAACACTCAGGACAGTGCAGGGTAAGTCACTGCTCCAGATGGTGGTAACAATATTGGCAACATGGGAGGTAATGATAATGTGAACAACGATAATGATAACCACAATAACAACAGTGACAATGGCAACAACGGCAGTGGTAATGACACCACTACTGGCGGAAACACCCAATATCCACCTACCACTGGTGGTGCCTCAACTACTGCCAACCTGCAAACCTTCACTGGAAATCTCGGGGCTGCTCCCGATGCCATCCTCTTCTCCGGCGAGCAAACGTCTCCATTGACGTTGCTGGTTATACATTTGTCAACTTTGCGGCAGCCGCATCAAGGACTTGCGACAGACAATTCGACGCCTGCGTGGATGCCGCCAATGGTGGAGCGGATTTCTCGGTTCAGGATTGTAGTACCCAGAAGACAGAGTGTCAGACCGCGCGGAATTCTGCAACGGTCAAGAGCTTTGCGGGGAGGCGGAGGCGGGGGAGCACCAAGAGGCCTTAACCAAGGCGTGCGGCGAGGAGGTTGAAGCAGGATATGAGGATTCAGGCTAGAATCTCAAAGGCATGACCATGGGTTGTGGAACCTCTTTGTAAGGCAATAATGTATATTGGATAGCTGGAGATTCGTGTGCCCACTAGTTTACTATGTTCCTTCCATTTCTCTTTTTTTATGCCACCCAATCTCCTGTTAACATGTTTATATCGGGGCTGACCCCCCCCCTTTTCAAACCCGCACGGTTTGTTTTAGCCTTATACCTGGTTCTACCGACCCTGTCTTGTTAATTTTATTTGGACTCGCACGTCATTATATCCGCTACATGATTACTATTAGGACGTTCAAAGGATAGTGTCGTGAAGTCGGCAGGCTCAGTCGTGCCGCTCAAGTACTTACATATATTGCGATAGCTGGAGCTGTCTCAGTATGAAGATGCCTGTTATTACCCTGAACAATCATTTGCCGAATCATCAAAATCACAGTATGCCTGACCAGTTGAGAACACTCAACTCAAATAGTTGTGTTCACTTACTTGCACTAAGCACTGGGAGTCTCTAAAAGTGATCGATGGATCGTGGTGAATTAATCCAATATAGCCATATATTATGAATTTTATGTTTTCTAATAGCTCTCTGATTCCCAATATGCAATTGTCTCTAAATCAGTAGCCTAATCACACCATTCAAACGCGGGGAGTAATTCATGAACTCTTGATCGTAGTTTGCGGCAGACACTCATTTCTTTACCCATATCATCAAGTATTTGCATGGTGCTGGGTGTGAAGGCGGTGTCATTCCAAACATCCTTATAAACCAGGCTGTTGTAGGCAGCGATGGTGTTTGTGAGAGTCTGTTTCAGCTTTTTTCCTTGTGCCTTCAGTGAGGAGTAATTTCCCCATGCTTTAGACACCCAAGATAGCCATTCCTGTCTGCTACAGAGCCCTGGGAGGTCGGTATAGCAAACACGGGGATTCCAGGTTGTCTCTGCTTCTGAATCTGCATCTGGGTCGGGATGTGCTATGCGTGGATCGGCGATCATGTTAGGAGCTGCCAGAGCCTCTACCCAGCGGCTAATATCTATCGATTTGTTCTTTCTATCCTCGAGGTGCAACCGCCTAGATATTGGCCGGCGCCTATCCTCGCTCTTTTGCATTCGGTTGCAGGTGTCTAGAACAGGGGCCAGGGCGTCAAGCCCAACAACAATAGATTGGCTCGACATTGCCTTGTGGATCCACGCAGCTGGAAGTGCAGTGGGTCTCTCAAAACCGAGTGCATCCAAATGGGTGTGTATCTTCATGATAGTTTTTTCCAGGGCCAGTTTATGGACATGGATATCTTTTTTCATTGAGTCTAATGCACGACGTATCTCGGCCTTTTCGTTAAGGATGGTGATTAGTCGATTTGATGACATATTGAGCCTGGGATCGCAAGGCTGTGAAATTAGCGTGAGTTGAAGCTGCAGATTAAAACTGCGTAGGCAGTTGTCAGAGTCCGTATATATGCCTCTCTGCTAGTCTGTAGTAGGAGAGCCCTGGCTCGAAGCTGGATTATAAGGTAACAGTGCTGGCCATGTTTGGATTCATGGCCACGCATAGCATTAGCTAGAAATTAGAATCAACCAGTGCAATAACTTATAGCCTAATACAATTTTGATATATGGTTAGAGATAGAAAGTGGTGTAGTAGGATTAAGTCATGTTGCAGAATGGGGAGTCTGGTTGTAACATTGGGGGATATTTGACTGTCTTTGTTAGACGAACCACTCTAGAAGGTACACATGGCCTGAAACAAGTTAATGCCTGAGCTTTACTATACATATGTCAACCACATCAATACGTGGATCCTTTCCCTACTAGATAGTTCTGTGCCATTAGTCTTCGCCCGACCAGCAGTTTCACACCAACAATCGCCAAAAGTGCCTCTCCAACAAAATTTCCCAAAATTCAAGTAAGCAAGAAATTACCTTGTGTACCTGAAATTATGATTATGGAGAGGACTTATATCCCATATCAAGAGATCGGGTTGTTATATGCTCTTTTGTGGTGGCCATCTGCAGTTGACTGGCTGCTCAATAAGTATAAATATATATGGTAACATCATGTAGATATCTAGGCGTCAGTCAGCTTTTGGGCCTTCTACACATGGCCTTGATTGTATACAGTACTGATATCTGATCATGGTCATGAGTACTGGCGCGGTGATAAGAGGTGTAGTCTGGATATTGTCACTTCCGAATTGGGCAGGGAGGTCGCTTGGCCGCAACCGCATATGGCGTAATTACACTGGATTATTCGTTGAGGGAAAGGCCTATCCTGATGATGCCACTCAAGGTATTTATGATAGAGGTTCTTTCTGGCACACCGGTGAGGGTTGGCATTGTTTATAAACCGTCCTTTCTAAACAATACACCTCGGGCAGAGTAACGTTCTCAGAGTGTTCACACGCATATATATACACCCGCATATGCGGGTTTTTCAATTTTGTCCATAGTAGGACCAATCATGAAATGTAGCATACGATGTGGTGATACTGAAACCCGGACAAGTTTAGAGGCTTGTATTATGCATGGAAAGCAGCAGCACAACTTCCTGCTATATTTAGTCATTGGTAGGCCAGTAAGATACTACCTATTTAAGACACCCTAGAATGGACAGCGTCACCCCTAGGCGGACTACTAGCAACCCAGTGACCCTCCTAGCAATGAATTCGATTATCATCCACACAGCCTACAGACATATCAGGGTTTTAGCCATGACGCTGGATTTGCTTTAATCTTGAATTTCTTTCACCGAAATGGCGGGGAGGAGTCCGCCAGGAGGGCCTAAGAGAATTCGGAAGTTAGACGATCGATTTGCCTCTGGATTTTTGGCTTGAGCTTGTTCTGCTAATCCTGCTAGTGGTAGCGTAGGTCGGCTGCAGGACCCCTCTTCATTTCTGTTCGAGATAACCTGCAGCTGAGGGTAACAGTAAACAACTTACCCAAGCGATTATTTAAGAATACTCATGTATACATGTTGCGAAATAAACTTGCTGATGCAGCAATAGCTGGCCATTTCGTAGTGCTTGAGATAAGTAATACGTGACATATGTAAAGACCTGACCATGAAGAGCTTGGTAACAGTAGTAGAACCGCTATAGCGCTAGCTCTACATGTCACGATGACATCTTTTTTTCTAGGGTTTTGAATTTGATTAAGTCTGCTGTAGTGCTTCCGGTGTACTTGATACACTGGACATTTTAATATTGATTCCAATTCGGTGCGTTGATGTACGTTCTCTGCGTCCTGATATTTCTGGTGCTTTTTTATGATGGCCTTACCTGCTTCGTTGAACTCTGGCATGTATAGCTATAGTTAGTAGGGTGGAAGATATAATGTGAATGCGGATACATATGCGCATGTCTTGTGGCGAGCTGCTATCACTGCCAGTGCTACTCAAGACCAGTTGCCGAATATTTCTCATGCAACGTGACGTCAATTGAAAGCCATATTGAATGAAACTCCACTAGAAAACTCTGGCGAAACTCGGGGCAAAGTAGCCGGGAGATGGGTATTCGATTATTTTAGCAATAGTTTGTACGTCACATGACACATAACATCATAATCACGTCACCCTCCATATTCTAGACCATCTCCATCAGCCATCACAATCAACAGCGTATTACTGATCCACCTCTCCATCCATCCAATCCCTCCTTTGAATAATCACACTCCATAAACGAGAAACGTAACAATGCTCCCCACGTCCCGCCTCTCCAATCAGCTCATCGGCCGGAATGTCCGTCTTCGGACAAAACCTAACCCCTTCCCGCATCCTCGCATTCCTCGTTCCCGCCGTAACCAATTTACTAGTACAGCTGCCCCACAAGAGAAAAGTGCAAACCAACCGTACCACCCAGAGGAGATGAATCCGAGGAACCCGAGCGATAATAGTTTCAATAGGGGGAGGGAGGCAGAAAAGAGACATAGTGCTGAATCAGCTGGTCTGCATCTAAGCACCGTCCCCTAGTAAAGTTATGGATGATGGCTGATGAGGGTGTGCGTTGGGGAGGGGCGTAGCTTTGTGGAGGAAATTGTCCATTTAGTAATTTACCCCCGAGTCTGGAAACAGATGAATGGAATGTATATAAGACGCTTGAAAACTAACGAATGCCGTTCGCCCCTATCCCATAGTGTCGCTGCCCCAGCAATTATAATCGCGGGGATCAACGCCTGGAAGCTCTGGAATGAGCACTGGAGTCACTATACTACGACTCCACCCAATGAAGTCAAAATTGAATATCCATATCAGAATATCAGGGTTAAGAGTTTCCCTTGGGGGGATGGGGATAAGGTGCGTTTTCCAACTTGTGTCCTGTGCAGGTTTGAGATTGACGGCTAATCATGGTGGTTGCGTAGACGCTGTTGTAAGTTTTTCCTTACCCCAGCGATTGGTACAGGAACTATGCTGAATTGAGGCTTTGCGGCTGTAGTTGGAATGATAAGGTGAACTATCATAAGAGAGGTGAGTAAAGATATGAGTGGAGAAGCGCAGAAGCAGGATATAATAAGAATGGAAGCGAGGCAGAACATGGTTAAGATTGGTATGATGAGTTCATGTTATAAAGGTTTTGAGGCAAGAAGGTGCACCGGTGTAGGATAAGTATTTGTATAGTAGTACAGTCTAGTGTATGGCAATGGAGCTGTGAAGTATTTTATTGTGTATTCATCCAGCTCTCGCAATCCCTCGGCGGTTTTTAAAATGAGAAATATTTCTTCTCTCGTGCGATTGCTCCTCTAACCATAGGATTACGACAAAACACCAGGAATATCCGTCCCAGCCGCCTCCTCTTGTTGCTCTTCCGCCCCTTGCAGAATTCTTTGAACCGATGTGATTTTGTCCTTGTGTGGCTGGATCTTGTCCGTTCTTTTACCAAAATCGCAGTGTTAGCATCACTTGAAACTCTGCACAGCTACTTCCACACCCACCGCTCATACTCCTCTAACACCTCCCCTTGTGTGAGGTGCCTCGGTGACTAGAAAACTTACCTCGTCCCAACCCTAATGTCACTCTGTATCCTCACGGCCCCCATCCCATGCACAAGTGTATGGCACTGCCCAATCACCCTCATCACTTCATCCCACGTCCCGTCAATGGTAGTCCCTGCAGAGTGCATAGTGTACACGAGTCCTGAAATCGCGAGGAGTCGCTGGATGGCTGCGATTTCGTTGGCAACGGAGGGGGTACCTGTGCCGATGGGGATAAGGCAGACGTCGGCCGAGCACTTGGGGGGTGTAGTGAGAGTCTCGAGGGAGGGAAGGGGAGGTAGCGGAGGCATTGTCGTTGGGAATGTCGATTACAAGCCTAAGCTTGGGATATGCTGGGTCGAGCGGGATGTGATGTGGTGAGAGCTCTGCGTTGCTTGTGTTGTACGTGGTGGGGTTCGCATCTGCAAGGTGTGGGGGGGGGTTCTTTCGACAGCACTAAAGTTTACAACGACGCAGGCAAATCGTAAGAAGCACGTACCTAATGAATAGGCCCACAAGTGGATCCTACGAAGTGTAAATAAGAAACAATGAGGGGGATACATGATGAGGTATTGCAAACTCTCTATTTAACAGAGCCAGTCGAGCGCCTTCTTCTCAGTCGATTCGAGCTTATCGCCAGTACAGCACAGCAACGTACATACCGGAGAGGACAGTTTCGAATGATCTCGTGCCAGTTTCGAACATCACCCGATCTCGCATTTCTTCAACTGAAATATATAGATTTTATTAAAGAATATAATTAATTAAACATGCCGAACCAACCCCGGATTGGCCACTGCTGCACCACCTGCGTTCCCCGGACCGTCGGGCTTCGCATCGGCCTTGCTTCGCGGCTGGAGCCGTTTGCGACTGTTACACAGGAGGCAGTGAGTTACGCAAGCATGCATGTCGGCGAGGCCCATTGCGGCTGGCATGTCTTTTATGATGCGATTGCAACTTCTGAGTCTTCCTCATCAGCGTTCCAGAATATCCCAAACTTTTTTGCAAATTTAAAGCTCAAGCGGTTGTGTGCCACTGCTAACCACGCCCCCCACAGCCTTGCGCAGACGAAGACTGTACCAACAACTCTACCATCGTCATCACGGCCTTGTCCCGTGCCAACACCACCGACTCCATCGAAATCGCCGCCGCCTCAGCCGCACGCCTCGCCAACGAGCTCCAAAAAAGTGAGCCCCTCGGCCGTCGAATCAGTCGGTGTTTCAGGACTTTTTCTGCTTCCAATAAAACTTCCAACGCAAATAGGGCCCAGCAGACAATCTTCTCTGTCACCAGGAGAAATATGACAACTGTTGTAGGTGAGGGCGTTGCGATGCAAGGGGAAAAGGCTAAGTTGGTGAAAGGATATAGAATGAGTTTATTGGATTGGGGGAGGGGGAGGAACAAGAAAAAGAGCGAGGAGCAGTGCAGGGGGCAGTGTTCAGAGAGCGGGAAGGGCTCTGAGGATGATGGAAGCGGCTCGGGAACAAGGACGGGTACGACCGATCCTGGACAGAAATCTACAGTTACTTCCACCACAGCGAATAACAATACTACAACTAAATCTAATACTGATTCCTCACCCACGGCAAATGGCTCTCCGAACGATAGCTCTCCACCAATCAACCCCGCCCCCCGAAACCGCAAAGGAAAATCTCCCCTCCTCCACCGGTCTAGCAGCAGTGGGTCGGATTCTGATGCCACATCTACCTCCTCCAGCAGCTCCTCATCATCATTCAACTATGGTCCCCCCGAATTTCAAGATGCAAAAAGTAAAGAGGAAGAACCGATAATACCTGACTCGGGTCTCTTTAAATCTACCAGATTGGCGCAGGTACCTGTGACGGAGTTGATGAAGGAGATGATCAAGGAAAAGAGCGATATGATGGATGCTTTTATCCCAACTGTGGCACAGTGTGCAGCCCATTTAGAGCTTTTGGGGTGTTTTTCGAAATTGAGGGCAAAGGTGGAGGGGAGTGAGGAGATTGGGAGGTGGTTGTTCGAGAAGGAGCATAATGCGGAGGGAGCAAGTGATGCAGGGGATGTTAAGTGGAGGGCGTTTGTTGGGAAGGCTGTTGAAAGATTTCATATGTGGTGGATTAACTTCCCGGAGGTAGTCAAGAATCTACCGGAGCCAGTGGATTGTGGAAAACATGAGCTACTGAGTCTCAATGAAAAACCCGGGTCCACACGAGCCAAGAAGCAGGTCGGGCTTAAACAAGCTGAGGACAGGAATCCCTTTTTAATGCAATTGATGGGGAAACCAGCTAAACCTGGTGTAATGGACATATTCACAGAGTTCCAGAAGAACGATTTTGGGAGTGAAATTAGTTTTAGAAAGATGACGGCAGAGACGTTACCTCCCCTTGGTACATCATCCCTCTGGTTTTTATATTTTTTGCGTCAGGGCTAATGGGGGCTTGAGGGCAGATGTGCTTTTGGTGTGGCATGCGTATACTCTGAATCCACATGCCTTCTATGAAGATTGCATCCGGCTTAATCGACTAGAGTTGTGGGGGATGCCATTTCCCTGGGATTTAATTGTAAGATATCTCTATTGACCTCACAGCATAGTTTTGTGCTCCCAGGACCCGAGGGATAATCAAACCCCCTAATTCGTGACCCACATGAACTAACAGTGGTCATTCGTGCCAGCATAATGCCATCGATAACTACAACTTCGTGTTCACCCTCCCATCTACCGCAGCCGCCTTCTTTACGAAAATCACGGGCCAGCCGGCGGATTTATATCAATCTCTTGTTGGCGCGAGTGAGAAGTCCGGGACCAGCAGCATAGATGATCCTCGGGAATCACCGCAGAAGGAATTACTTTGCCCATGGTGCGAAAAGCCGTTCAATGTGCCTCTAGCTGAATGGCACAAAGCGGGTGATGTAGGTGATTATGATGGTGGGTGTGGGAACTGCGGGAAGGTATATGAGAAGGAGCTTGTTTCCGTGTCAATGTTTTTGAGAGATGTGCACCAGTTTTTCTTGATCGAGAAAGAAAGGGAGCAAGAGAAAGGCGCCGAGGATAAGAGTACTATTTCTAAGACTCATTTCATGTTTCGGTATGATTTCCTCCGCCATTTATACTTCCGACGTTGAAATGTGTGAACTGATTACTCGCAATGCCCACAGTGGTGGAATACTACACCCCCCTACAGGCCACTACATCCCCCCGGGCCACCCCACCACCCTCGATAGTACCTTC
>Ga0307511_10006728_pt1 | contig 11579 bp, 10 predicted proteins | sample 13_EM_MG_FD_200266 | JGI IMG/M metagenome (GOLD analysis project Ga0307511, IMG submission 200266) | Populus trichocarpa ectomycorrhiza microbial communities from riparian zone in the Pacific Northwest, United States - 13_EM | ecosystem: Host-associated > Plants > Roots > Unclassified | place...
ATAGCTCCAACCTCTCCCTCCCCTCCTTCCCATCAATCCCCATTACCTCACCACTAACTCTTCCCAAAAGCAGTAGGAAACTATACACCGGCTGGGGGAGATTTGTGAGTAAGACGTAAACCAATACTACCCCCAGGGCAATAGTTGTGACTATTGTAGATTGGTCGGTGGTGGTGAGGAGGTATTGCAATGAGAATGTTGGAGGAGGAGGTGGGGGCGGTGGGCGGAGGCCCATGGCTTGTTGATTATTAGTGGGGATGTTGACGGCCCGCGCCTAGCCTAACCTGAGGGGAGGTCTGAAAGGTCGAGGTTGGGATGAGAGAGAGGTATATATGTTGCTGTTCGTTTGGGGCTGATAATGGAATGGCTGGTAGGTGTAAAGAGTGTGGGTGTGTGGCTCTGTTTCTGTGTACCTGCTTCCGTGATTTGTTTTATCGACCCCTGACCGGATGACGTCCTTGAGCCTCCGTTCCCGTGCCTTGCCGTCTCACAGTACTCCCACTCTCAGCCCCCTCTCCCCTGAGGTGCACAAGCGCAGCCTTTTGGTGTATTGACCAATACTGGCACACACACAGAACCTCAGTGAGCCGCACCTAACCAGCTCAGACACGACGAGTAACTGCTGAAACGACCTCCCTCGAAGATAAGACGAACCTAAAGGCTAGGCGTACAGTGCTGTGCCGTGGCGTGCAGTGTTTGTGTGTTTGTAGACAAGAGCAAATCCCGTTCGTGCTGTGGTCCAAACTTCTGTTCGTCGAAACTCACTGGATATGGAGATAAGTGTACCGGTATGTTGAGGATTGCTACATTATCGCACCAGATTCCCTTCCCTGTCAAGTGCAGGGTTCCAGATGCGCCGCATAGGTAGCCTGTATGTAGCAACCGCCGTACATAGCTGGGCCAAGCTAGATATAGTGTAGGCTTGGCACCCAGTCGAGGGTGCCTACATACTGTAGAGTACATATACTGGTATTACGTTAGAGTCTTTACTGTTAGGCTCCAGCTTCTTCAGACAAGTTGGTACCGCATCGGAGATGCAAGTGTGTATCGGTGAGTAACGCTGACACTGTGGACAGTCCGCCTACCGAGATGTGCATGTAGCCTCGTCTGATGGGTAGGAGCGGAGTATACCATGGTGTGCCACGTGACTTCACAGTCCTGCGATACATTCGATGGGCTAGCCTGGTTACGCAACCCCTCGTAGAGGTCGATTTCTATAGGGAAAAAAAAAAAAAAACCAAACCAAATAAAACATCACACAAAGGCTGTGAGGTCCTATATCCCCCCCCGATCTACACTACCCAGTCCCCACACCAACGTAGTACTTCATATAAATTCGCTGTTCCCCCTTCCACCACTTGCAGCCATCTCTGCCTTGAGCCGCCAACTCCCTGCTCTCAGCCTCACAAACATGAAACCAGCGAGCCTCAATCAGCCCCTCAAACCCAAGTGAAATCCTCATCATGCACGAGTGGAGCCTCCCCCACCTATGGACTTTCCGAGGCAACCACAACAGCATCATTGAAACTCTCTTTCTCATTCCCATCCCCACTCTCAACGTCCGCCTGATATTCACTCTATGAAGTATCCATATCTCCTCCAGTCTTTCTCCTCACGAATGCCACAAACGAGTCCAGGATCGACGGCCAGGCACCTATTCAGTCAGTACACCGGCCACCATGTCATGTCCACCCCCAACCTCCCCTCAAAGGTGATACATACCCTCCTCATCATAACTCTTCAATTCTGGGTCGCTATTACACAGCCCCATGAAGTCAAACAACATATTCCACGTATCCTTGGCTATAGACCTCTTGTATTCCTTCTCCAGAAACTCTATCCACAAATCAATATGTGTCTTCCATTTCCTCTCCAACAGCAGCTTCCAGTACTCAACTGCCGTGTCGAGGGGTAGAGACTTCTGTCCTGGTGGCCGCGCAAAGGTGTATGTGAAGAGATAAACCCGCTTAAATGTCGCTTCGTCATTAGATATATTATTCCGTAACTCCGGAATCTTGGCGCGCATCTTCTCGATAGTGTCGCACCTATGGGAAGTGGTGCCAATGTCAGCAACATTCTGTACGTATGAGGTTGGGTGAGGTATACCCCATATTTCTCCATCCTTCAACAAACTCATTACGTGAGAATTCACCCATAGTTGGAGCTTTCAGAGCCTCGCAGAGAGCAAGAACGGCTAGCTCTTCCAGGTCCATTCCGAGGGCTTGTATATACGCCATAGTACCGGTGACATTTATGACATCTTGCGGATCAATCCGCTCTGTTCACCACAGAATCCGTCAGATGTTAGTCGCCCATAACCTATAGGACTCCCCATCCTCCAAACAACTGGCTCTGGACATACCCCGGTATTTATCGAACACCTTGTGTATGCTTGATACACTAACCCCCGCCGAAGGGGAAGGAGCGGAACCAGCAGTATTGTTTGAGGAAAAGTATCTGCCGGGACGCCGTATATTGAACGACATGGTGTCAGTGAATGTGTGACCAACGCCCTCGATCTGTCGCCAACGACTTGTGAAGGTTCGAAAAAAGAAAAAAGAAAAAATATGTGAAGACAAGAAAGGAAATCTAGGCTGGCTGATTTTCAGGCAATAGTAGTCGGCTGCGAGTCCAGGTCCGAGTTCGTTTGAAGTTCGGTTGTTGTGCTGTAACACTTCCCGGGTAGTGCACCAGTCGATATCGGTATAGCGAGCAGCTGCAGACGAACCTTCTAGACTGAGGCTATATGTGACCGAACGATTCCTACCGGCTGCAAGGCTGTGCAATGTGCAAGGCTATCTCCAACGGTGCAGAAGCTGAGTTATGTAGATGTGATTGTTGTTGGTAAATGATGGGTGCCGGTAGATCGAACCGAGAATTGTTGTGTTTATATCTATGTATTGTGGTTGCCGTTGTAGTTGGTTGCCTCCAGGCGAACGAGTCGCAGTAGGGCGCCGTGCAGCGGACAACTGTCTAACCGGGCAGGCGAACAGCTGTCAGGAAGCAAAAGCTACAAACCTGAGATGGCAGTAAGGGTAGTATCTCACCCACGCGACGCTGATGATTACACCTTCGGTAAAAGTGCACGGCCAGTCGTCCAAAATGCACAGCACGACAGGCGAATAGAATATGGAGCTCGGGAAAAAAATTAGGAAATGTGCAGAGGAGGGGAACCTACGAATCAACAGCAACCTCTACATTCCACGAGTGACTCTTCAGGAACTAGATAAAGCTCGGAGTTAGGACAGGCACTTCTTAGTCGCTGCCGTCACGATCCTTCACAGGGTACTGCAGCGGAGAAGGCTGCAGTGGGGTGGGGGAGGGGGGTTCGAGAAGGGGATGGTTGTGCTGGCCATGGGGGAAGCTACGACAGTATCCTGGGGATCGAATTGCTAGCTGGGACCCAGGTAGCTCCCTCGATCAGGCTGTCGCAGTGAACGTCGCATTGGCTGGGCTTTTGCTTCTCGAAACGCACCTTTGCAGCTATCTTCTCCGGGCACTGTGTGAAAGCGGTGAATTGTGCAAGCGCGGAGCGCTGGGACGAGGTGAGGCTACTCTGTATTCCCGAATGTTGGGCGGGCTGGGAGGTTAGCGACAACGTTACCGGAGGTAGAGTATGGGACGCCTAGATGCTGGATGGTCCCGCATGGGAGGGGGATCAGGTTGCTACTGACCATTCAAAGCTGCGTGATGTGATGGAGGGGTGGGCAGGCGGGGGTGAGTGCTGCTCAAGCTATCCGTTTGGACTTGTGCGCGTGATGGACTTCCGAATCCCAAGGATTTGGTCTCGTGCCAGCAACCGCTGTAGATGGCTGTAATATCGGTATCGTGAAAGGAAAGAGGGGCAAGGCGAAGCCTTGGTGATGGCGACTCGACGAGGTGGGATTAGACGAACAAGGACTATTACTGCCCCGCCTCACCCCTCCCCACTTCCGCCCGCCCGCCCGCGAGCCACCCCGGCCAGTGTGATGAATGAGATATTGCCGAACCGTTCATTTATTGTAGAAAATAAACCCCATGTGATTTATTAAATTTCCATAATAATATTATTCTAGCTATGTATATCGGATTCGATGTATGGTGGTTTAGACAAAGCCGTCTTCTATTTTTTCCCTCTGCCATTGTCGCTGTGCCCAGTTGGACTGAAGCACAAAACGTATTTTAAAAAAAAAGTGGTACATAGATACAATGAGAAGCCCTTGGGGTTCCTCTTCTCTCCCTCAACGCCTCTTCACGACATTCACCTTCCTCTTCTTTCCTCTCGCATCCTCCTTCTCCTGCTTTTCAAGTCGTTCCTGCGCCTCCACAGCCTTCAATCGTGCCACCTCCTCAAGCCTCTCCTTCTCCTTGACAATATGCTCCTCCATCTCCTTCTCCTTATCCCTATTCAACGCCTCCGCAAACTCCTGTGGCATATCTTCTTTCGCAAAACTATATCTCTCGGGCCTCGCTCCCCTCATATGCACCACCTCCCCCGGCCAAGTTTTCGCCAACTCCCCATCACTCACATCCTGCCACTTGATGACAATCTCCTCCGCCCCCGTTCTGGCCTCCTTCGCCTCTAACTGTTCCAATTGCATCTGTAACGCAACTGATAAATCCGCCACAGTGTTTGCTTTCTGGTCTTGTAATTTCTTTTTCAGCTTGTCCTTGGGAAGTTTCAAGAGCTCCTTGTCGTACTGTGTTTCGTGCATTATTCGGAATTCCCGGAGGAGCCGGAGAGTGTCGAGGCCGAATTGTGTAGTCGGGAAGTGCACACAGGCGAGGGGGCGCCAGCGGTCTTTGCGGAGGCTGGCGGGGACGGATTGTTTCCCAACGAAGGAAAGTTGTTTGCGCTGGATGTCCTGGTGGTGGTGGGTGTGAAGGTTAGTAAATGAGATGGTCTTTCGATGACCAAGATGGGGATCAAGCTACCCTCATCGACCGGTGTAACGAATAAATGACTTGGTTTGTGTAGACTTCGTTGTAGATGAACAGCGCCTTGCCTAAGCTTTTGTGCAGAGGGTTTGGTGGGGGCCGGTACCCCTTGGGAAGGGCCAACTTCAGCGACATGATTGGAGGTATGTGAGGCGGCTGGATGGAGGGAGGTCAGTGCCGCAAGGTGAAGGCTATCCAGGAGAGAGCAGAGCCTTCAGAGGTGGGGCGCAATTGCTATTGCCGCGGAAGCAGATGGGTCTGCACAAGGTATCCCGAGTCTCGGATAGTTCCACAAAAATCTATGAGCAGATCGACACCGAAATGCTTATCGCAAACGCTTACCTTTAACGAGGTAGCGCATGCAGTAACATATGCAGTAAAAATACAGAGAACATCAGAGTGCATAAAACCATATTGCGCCCAGTTATACTCTACATCTATAATTTACATTAACACACCTCGAGCACATATGACAGCCCCAGCTCGATCGATCCCCGCTCTTTATCCACTGCTCCTCCAGGATTTATTCTAACCCATACCTACGAGAAGAAAAGAGGCGGTACCCACATGAAAAATAACCTGTAACCAAGATATAAGGCAAGCTAAAGTTGGGAAGAGTGAATAAAAACAAGAAGTATAATTGCAAACGTACCCTCTCAGGCGAATCCAAAATTTCCTGCCCTCATATTGTACAACGCCATCACCTTAGGCCTCAACAACTGCCCTGTTTAGCTCAATTGCCCTCAATATCTCTCCCCCACCCTCCTCAATCAACCGCCTTGCGACCTCCCGTCCAAACTCCTCCGCCTCATCCACACTTGTCACAGCCCTCTTGCTGGTAATATCCACTGCTGATGCCTTCGTGCCATCAACAGCAACAACCGTGGCAGCCATTTGCATCTGCATCTGTGCTATCACTGGGCTTGTTGACTCAACACTACCCACGAACTTCGTCTCCACCCCGATTGGGACTGAGCATCCTCCTTCTAGTGTCCTCATTAAGCTCCTCTCCGCAATACATTTTAGGTGTGTCGGCTTGTGGATCAACTTCTCAACCAGTGCCTCAACTTCCGGGTCTTCAGTTCGCGTTTCCACTCCGAGTGCACCCTGGCCTACGGCATAGAGGACGACAGGCGAGGAGAGGTATTGCGTGATTCGTGAGCCGAGGTCGAGGCGGAGAAGGCCAGCAGCGGCGAGAATGAGGCAAGCGTAGGGTTTTTGTGGGTCGTCAAGTTTGCTGAGGCGGGTTCCTCTATTGGTAACTTTAGTATGGATGCCTCAGGGATACAAACCGTGAAGAGGACAGCTTACATGTTTCCACGGACGTCTTCGAACTTAAGATGGGGGTATGCGCGGGTGAGTTGAGCCGAACGACGAACCGAAGAGGTTCCAATGACAGATCCCGGGGGCAGTTGTGATATATCGGTATATGTGCTTCCCGCCTTCATGACCACGGCATCACGGGGATCTTCCCGGGCAAGTATAGCGCCAATCTTGCAACCGGCCGGGAGCTGCGTTGGCATATCTGAGAGCCAGGGTCAGCGACAGTCCTAGCGCCCACAATTCGGCAGAGACGGACCTTTCAAACTATGCACTATAAGGTCTACTGACCCCTCGAGCATCAGCTCCTCCAGCTCCCTTGTCCATAGAGACTTTGGGCCAAAGCTGTGCAGTGGCTTGTTCAGGTTGTTGTCACCAGTAGTGGTCATGGACTTGATCTCGAAATTGAGGTGTGGGAAATGCGATTTTAGCTCTGCTTTGACAATCTCGGTCTGGATCAGGGCGAGCTTGGAGTTTCGAGTGCCAATTGTGATGGTTCTAGGGGCGTTGGCCTCCAAAGAAGAGGCATTAGAAGACATTTGGATGGTAGAAGCAAATGGAATTGCGTCAGAGGGCAGGTATAGAATGGTATACTATAGTTTCGGTTAGCATCTGCTCATCTAATTGAGGAATATATCAAGGAGTTAATGATATAACCCACCTGGCGCTTTGCTAGGCATTCAAGTACTAATTGGGAATAATCCAGAGACCGTTACTGAGAAAAAAAAAGTACAGGAGAATACAAACCGCTTCGGAAATGCTAGAGAGTATGGAGGGGATGTATTGAGCAGGGGGAATATAGAATTGGAGAGGTTTCAATTTGCAACTACTTGTACCTGTGTACTTTATGCCTCCAGTAAATTCCGTCCGGTATGTGGCATGAGGACTCGGTAGTCTGGTTAAGGACTCGGAGCCTTTAATCGTTCCCGAAAACCTCTTACCGGGAGTGGGGGCGGGGTGTCACGTGATGGCGGGGTAAATTGCGAGATACCGGTACTTGGTAACTTTATACGCACATTACAGAAAGCTGCTTAGTACATTTATAAGTAGATGTACCTACTTGAGGCCCTAATCTCAGAATGAACCGCTATCTTGCTCAAGGTTTTCTTTTCCTACGAAGCAAGGAGTGCATATTATTGGTTGTGGTACTAGATAGTTGGACGGTGGATACTATGGAAGTTTGAATTCCTCAGAATCGCTATGGTGGCCCTCTACGAGGTTGTGCAACCAGACGGTGGTTATGCCTTTTTATCTACAGTAACATTGGGTTTACTTAGTATTTTACCTAGTCTGGTTTATTTTACCCTCATATCATTCTCTCAGCTTCAGTCATGGGATGTGCGAAAATAGGGACGGGACGGCCACGCTACCTGGGCAATTAATCGACAGGCTACAGTATCTCTACCGGTAGCCCCCGGGCTTCTCGCTGTACCGTACCGTAGCCTTGACGAGTCTGCGGGGGTGGCTAGAGAGGGGTAGTCTGGTTTGCAAGAAAACCCTCCCCAATAGTTGGCAGCAAAAGCAATATTTTTTGTTTGAGCAGCGTAAAGTAGGTACTGGTACGAGGGACATGCAGCCCCGACGCAATTCGGGATACAAATTCAAAAGCTGTAGCTAAATAAAGGACGCTCCTTTGTATGGCCAGAATGTCGCCAATTGGGAGGTACGCCCTGTGACGCGACAGGGTCCAAGGGGGCAAAAACACACAAATGTAGGAACAGGTGCGGGGAGTGCTGTAGGGCATGAGTTTTCAGTGCCCTCCATGCCATGAGCCATGATCACACATATCATCCATCCATCCATCACAAGGCACAGGCGGATTTCAAACGGCGTGTTCGATTTGATTCGAATGTTTCGCACTCGTTTACGCTGGGCGTGCTGAGAATAGCGTGCGTATCTTTCGGCACGACACTGTTTCTAGCCAATCAACGACGCTTCAAACTCCTCCCATCGCCACCCCGAAAATTCTTTAGGGAAACAGAATCGGATAAAACATTCCAACCCCCAAGGCTAGGACTTACATCCTCACACGTCAACCAAGGTCCCCTTCACCCTGTTTGCCCTTCACTCAACCCTATATTTTCGACTCTAGCACAGGGACAAGACCTTCACAGCTGCAAGCCATCTATCACGATCATGTCGTCAAGTCAGCAAATCGGCGACCACAGCCAGAGAAGCGGCATCGCTCAACGCTTCTCTAGCGATGATACCATGAGCGACTCCGGCTATGGTTCGGTCTCTGACGGATCCGTAGGGCAAAATGCTCCTGTTCAGATCTTCCCCGGATCCGTGGAAGCTTGTGAGTTGTCACCTTTGCGACCCAACGACATCAAACGAATGACTAACTATGTTCCCCTGCAGCGGATTCCGAACGCCGGCAATGGTCGAGCCATGTTCATCAACTTCATTAGTGAGTGTGCCCCTGCCATTGGATTCTCATCTCGAACCGGAGTGTTAATTATTTTCTGGGAATCTAGCAACCAGAACCGTGTAGCATTGGGTCGATCCATTAACAACACTATTGATCTATTGAAGGTATTTTTTGGGGATGTGGGGATAGCTAAGGTGTTGCTGACAATAAGCTATAGGAATTCAAAAAAAAGAATGCTAGCTGGCCAGCCCACTACCCACAGGTCGCAAAGGCCGAGCCAACTCCACTTCAACGAACTCAGTCTGCCTCTACCGATGACCTCGAGAGAGATGCTGACAGGCCAACACCTATCCGACGAGCTGCAACCTCCTTAGACACCGAGACTGCAGAGGCTCCAGCCAAGGCACCAGAACCCCGCCTTGTAACCCCACAGATTACCCAAGAGTTCAATGTTCTCAAGCTGGACCTGAAACTTGGTGCTCTCTCACCTTCTGAGCTTGTGCACTCGTTGGAGAAGTCTTCTATTGCATCCTTGCTGGACGGAAAGATTTCCCAGTCGATCAAGCACCTCCAAGCTATCCGTGAGCGTATTGAGGATACTTCTTCGAAGGTTCTTGTCACTGGTGATTTGAACGCCGGAAAGTCTACCTTCTGTAACGCCTTGTTGAGGAAGAAAGTCTTGCCTGAGGATCAGCAACCATGCACCAGCATTTTCTGCGAGGTTTTGGATTGCCGAGAGAATGGTGGTGTTGAGGAAGTCCATGCTGTTCACTTTGATGTTAAATATAACAGGGACGACGAGACTACATATGACGTCTACAAGCTTGCCGAACTCGAGGATATTGTTGTTGAGAATGATAGATATCCCCAGGTCAAAGCATACGTTGAGGATGTCCGAGCTATCGACCAATCTCTCCTACGAAACGGCGTGGTCGACATTGCTTTGATTGATGCACCAGGTCTCAACTTGGACTCCATCAAGACTACATCCATTTTTGCACGCCAGGAAGAGATTGATGTTGTTGTTTTCGTCGTCAGTGCAGAGAACCACTTCACCCTATCGGCCAAAGAGTTTATCTGGAACGCTGCCCACGAAAAGGCTTATATCTTTATCGTCGTTAATAGATTTGATAACATCAGGGACAAGGCCCGATGCAAGCGCATGATTCTCGAACAGGTCCAGAAGCTTTCTCCCAGGACTTATGATGACGCAGAGGACCTTGTCCACTTTGTCAGCTCTAATGCTGTCATTGATGGCCAGGACCAAAACAAAGTCAGGGAATTTGAGACCCTTGAGCAGAGCTTGAGGAGCTTCGTCCTTGAGAAGAGAGCTAGGTCTAAGCTTGCCCCAGCAAAGACTTATCTTCTGAACCTTCTGAGTGATATTGAGACCTTGGCATCCTCTAACCAGACCCAGATCTCTGCAGACCTTGACCACATCAACGCTCAGCTTGCGGAGCTTACTCCTGTCTTTGAAGAGGCTCTTGCTGCTAGCACCAAGGTCACTGACGATGTCGACCGCCAGATTGAGGACTCTGCTGCACATACCTACCGTCACACTAGGAAAGAGCTAAATTCTACTATCGCCCATATGGATGACGCCCCAAGTGCGAAATACACTGGTATCCTCGACGCATACAATTATGCAGAGCAAACCCGCCAGGCGATGCTCAATATCATCCATGAGAAGGTGATTACTTGTGAGGGATATGCAAGGGACAAGACCGTCCAGGGTGTCAGCGGAATTAAGCAGCTTGGTCTCCTTCACCTTGGGGATGACTACGTCGAAAAGATTTTCCGTGCGGACCTCATGTTCTCCCGCCGCAAGGACGCTCTTGTCCGTACAATCAAGACGGACATTGATGTACTTGACTTCTTTGACTTCGATAAGCAGGAGAAGGCTGCTGGGCTGGGGATGTCCTTCACACTGGTCGCCACTCTTGGAGGTAAATTCCTCGGCATCGGATCCTGGGTCGATGGAGTCTGGAAGACGACAAAGTTCCTCGGATATAGGAATACCAAGAAACTCATTGTCCCAGTCGCCGTCATCGCCGGTGTCGTGGGTGCATACTTCCTCTTTGCCGATATCCCCAATGCGGTTCCCAGGAAGCTGGCGAAGAAGATTCGCGCGGAGCTGGCGGCAATGGATTACGTCCATGGGAATAGTGAGAGGATTAGTAAGGAGGTGAGGAAGGTGCTTAAGGTTCCTGCGGATGATTTGAGAAGTGGGTTTCAGAGGGTGGTGGAGAAGAGGGGTAAGGAGAGGGACGAGTTGAAGAAGAAGGGCGTGGAGAGTGAGGTTGCGTTGAAGTACTTTGGGAATTTGTTGAGGAAGAGTGAGGGCGTTAGTAAGGGGGTAGAGAGGTTGGATTTGGAGAATGTGGGCGCAGAGGTGCAGTAGGCTCCTAAGATCCCTTTCTGGGGGTGGGGTTCGTGGTGTTATTGATACGTTCACTTTTCTCCACTTTTCTTCTCTTTTTTCCGGCTCCGCTTACTTTTTTCATTATTGTCTATATGCTTTCTTATTGATTGTTTCTTTTTCTTTGTTCTTGTTTATTTGTTGAATAACGACCCACCACAACTGCAGTTTCAACGCTGCACTTTTGCACTTTTGCACTCTGTGGTTATCTGTGTGTGTGTGTGTGTAGCTTCGGATCTTTACTCTACTCTACTCTACTCTACTCTTGCACCTTCAATTTTTTACATTTACGTCTACGTCTGTGGGCTGGTTCTGCGTTGCGTTGTTGCGTGTTTGCGTGTAGGTTGGACATCCTTTGTGCTTCGTTTAAGCTTCATTCATATTGATGTCCATACTTTAGGGATCAGGATCAGGATTTAGCCCATGGGAAAGAAACAAAATGTTGAGAGTCTGCGGGGTGGGGGTATGGGTCTCGTTTGTCGCTTGCATGGAGAGCAGATGTAGAGTGGGGATGGGGGAAAGGGTGAAATTAGAGGAGAGGGAGGGGAAGGG
>Ga0307511_10006729_pt1 | contig 11579 bp, 4 predicted proteins | sample 13_EM_MG_FD_200266 | JGI IMG/M metagenome (GOLD analysis project Ga0307511, IMG submission 200266) | Populus trichocarpa ectomycorrhiza microbial communities from riparian zone in the Pacific Northwest, United States - 13_EM | ecosystem: Host-associated > Plants > Roots > Unclassified | place...
TTCAGACTTGAGAGCCTTCGGAATGAGGTGAGGCTGGCAAACCAACACTTCTGTTCCATGTTTTTACGCAATGATCCAATGCAATTCCTACCTCGTTCCTCATTCGCATTTCCAAATAACCTCGTAAGTTGCATATAAAGTGTTAGAAATGGCCAACATGTGCTATAACTACTATGGCAGGGGTAGCGAGGTTCAAGATAATATGGGTTTTCGGGGAGCAAATGATCTAGTCCATTTTTGGTTTGAGTTTACAACATGTGGTCTTGTAGGAAATACAATTACAAGAATTACAGTTTTGATGTAGTTCGAAGCTGAAGACAGTAAAAACAAAGAAAAAACACAAAAATTTTAATGAGTAAAAGAGGTTGCTAATATGAATCCCAATTTCAGAAGTTTTATTTTTTCTAAAATAACAACGATAAAATCTGTCTTTTTATAAGGTTTACAAAGCTTTAATTAGATCAAAAATTCTACCTCAACTAAGAAACAAAAATAATAATATGAGATTATAAAGGAATGAAGTATAAAATTTAAAAATAACAAGAAAAATCACAAAAACTGTTAAAACCAGAGCTCTAGGATGAGATTTTTAAAATTTAAAGATCCGATGATTGGAGTAGTAATTCCGTAAATGTATCTGCTAGGTCATCCACGTAATCTGTCTGGAGCATATTCTCATTTAGTTATAACAAACTCATATTTCTTAAAATCAACCGTTATCCCTCAATTATATTAAAGAGCAGGTTCAATGAACTCGCCTGATGGATCTCCTTTCACACACAACTTTAAGCTGCAAAAAAAGAATTGCAATACATTAGAATGAGAGATTGCAAGCACATGTGCAGATAGAATGACAAAAAATATAAGAACTTGGACATCAAAGCATTTGAGAGCAAGTTCTTGATAAAATGTTCATGAGTTCTTCTGTTCTAATTTAAACTATATATGCTACATTGAACAGTAAATACATCTCTCTCTGTGGACGCTTATTGTTCAAATCAGGTCTATAACTTGGCAAAGGGACCGTGCTAAACACAACAACTCTCAAATTTGAACATCAGATCAGATCAGTACATGAAAAGAAAGCACGAAATAGAAGATCCTTTTGTCTTTGAGGCCGCAAATCCTCACTCTCTTCAACTTGTTTTATCATTTGAACATACTTCCCCTCCCATCTGACTCACCAACGAGTCGTCTTGATTCAACTCCATTTCGTTCGTTTATGTTCTGCTTATTGAACAATATTGACAGGGAAAGTGGATGTTGGGCTATGGAGTGAGAGGGAGGGTGGCTGGTTGGGCCGTGAGAGAGAGAGGGAGGGGCTTAGTTTTCCTCAATTTCAGTTTTTATATCATAATTTCCTTACATACCTGCATTTATTTTGTGGTACCGAGATTCTTTTATGTATTTCAATCAATTTTTTCAATTTTCCCACTCGGTTTGATTTTTTCAATTAACTTTTTTACATATATATATATATATATATATATATATTTTCTTGATAACTCGGTTATTTTGAACACACTTTATGATAAGAAAACATATGATCTTTTATAGACCTCATAGCCTTAGAAGATGAACACACAACAACAGAATACATGGAGGGGGAAGCATCTCTTTAAAGAAAAAGTCCATCTCCGTGTATTGCACAGCTCCTTCTAACTCAATGATGGCATTGAGATCCACGAGTTCATTGTTTAGACATTGTTGTAGTATCACGGTCAAACGGCCAAAACACGTTTACTCTTTTCCTTTCTTTTCTTCTCAGAAAGATGTTATTTTTAATTTTTTATAGAATTAAAAAAAAAATGAGCTGACCCATGACTTTGAACTTGCCCTGATCAACCCCTAGCTCGGGTTTTATAATAAAAAAAAATGCTCCCAGATGTGAGGAACAATGAGAGCAACATGGAAACAATTCATAGCAGCAATTCTAGCAGCTATTAGTGTGCAATCAAGAAGAGGAGACCTCAGCCTTCTATCTTCAAACCCAACTTTATATAAGGAAAGCAAAATCTTTGCATCAGATTCTAACCCCCCACCCTCACCCCCTCCAATTTATACAATTTCAGCATACAGTAAGGAAATTAAATGGACCTTGAATCTCGGAGTGTTCTTGATCCAACTAAGCTTGATCTCTACGTGGAAATCCAACAGTCATACGTTTGTGCCAAGGAAGGACTGCAATGCCAAACAAACAAATATGACAGTTAGCAATTATATGTAAAATAAAAATACCGAAACACACAACAAGCATAAGTCAAATGCAACGAAGACAAAATACATAATTTGCATTCTCCCCTTTTTTTGGATAGAATAGACAAATTTCTTTTTTTGGACAGAAATTAACACATGCAAGCTGAATAATACAAACTTCAAGAGGGTTGAACAAATATGTCTTCCTACTCACAGAATTAATTTTTTTATTAAATTGCAGAAGATTCTCTATCCATGACTAAACAATGAGTTTCCCTGAAACTACCCTGAACCCATTTGCTTGACTACCACAAACAAGCCACCTTTACGCACCATGTTTCATCCAACTCTACAGTCGCTCCACCATTACATCTGTCAATTCAACATGGTGGCACATTTATCTCTAGTCAGACCAATGTAGAAGAGAGCATTCACACTAAGTCACTAACTGCAGATTTATTCCAATTGAAGGGGAAAGAGAAAAGTACATTTACAAGTATCAGGACAACCACAAAAGAGTGCCAAAGTATCAAAGTAATGGAGAAAGGGAAAGTTAAGAGAAGAAAAACTGGAGTTCAAATTGTGAAGCATGCACAATTTCTTAAGTTTCTTTTCAGTCTTTGGATACATGGGAAAATGGTTGAAACTTTCCCCTCCTAAAAGTTGTGCCAGATAAAAACTGTAAAGGTATACACTAAAATCACTTTCAAAAGATGACCATGAAAGATGGAAAGCTCTTCCAGAACACAGACAAGGACAAACATTAACTACTTCTCCACTTGACTGTCTTTACCAAAATATTTAAATAAATACATGAACTACAAAAGGGCACATTATCATACAATTAACATCGAGTACTCTGGTTATCTATCTAAAAAATCCACTACAAAAACAGCATTTCAGGTCTTTATAAGTCATGCATTTACCTTGACTCCTGGCAGAGGGTTTCCAGGCTTAGCTGTAATGGTGCTCCCAAAAACACCTACTCCGGTTGAAGTGTTTCCAGGCTGAAACTTTGATTTCTTATCAGCAGGCTTTAATATTTGGAAAGAGCACATTAAAGTGTCATCCACACTCATCATAGCACCAGCATTATCAAACTCCCCGCAGTAATTAGGCGCTGAAAATATAGTTACAAGTTGTCGGTTGGCAAAGAACTCATATCCATCCTCCACAACCTGCAACATACATTCAGGAAATAATGAACCATAAAGTCTTAGAAATGATGGCAAAAGAATAAACTCTGTTATAACTGAAAACTCTGAATAGAATGGACAACCAGAGACAATATCACAGTAAGTTATAAATTTATAGGGAAAATGTCAAGGGCCATTTTCTTGAGGTAAACAAAGAAATTAATGGGCCAATTGGCTCAAACCACTCCAAACATATGTACAGTTCCCAAAAGAAAACTGAGCAATTCAATAAAGGATACAAGTGTGGCTCCAGATTGTTAATTCATAACAACCTTACAAGTAATAGTGGATATTAATTCAAATAGAAGCCTGCCCAAGAGAAATTGAATTGCTGTGACAGTTCAAACCTGGTGGGCACGACAAATGAGATCCAAATCCTGCTTCTGAAGAAACTCTGCCACCTTGTCAGGACCAAATGTGTATGAAACTCCCCTGTCATTCATCCCCCAACCCTGAACATCTTTACTAGGATCTGACCAGAGAAGATCACAGAGTAAACCTGAGTCTGGTACATCAGTTGGGCGCTGTAAGTTTCGAATCTGTTCCAAATTATTTAGCTCCGGAGACAATCCACCATGCATGCAGAGAATCTTCTCATCAATTAGCGCAGCCACAGGTAGGCAATTAAAACAATCAATAAATGCCTTCCATATCCTAACATTAAACCTTCTCTTACACTCATCATAAAAACCATATATGCGGTTTATTGAAGCACATTCATGGTTTCCCCTCAAGAGGAAAAAGTTTTCTGGATATTTTATCTTATAAGCAAGGAGAAGACATATTGTCTCCAGGCTTTGCTTGCCTCGATCCACATAGTCCCCCAAAAATAAGTAGCTTGCATCTGGAGGGAAACCACCATATTCGAATAGCCTTAGAAGATCAGAATATTGACCATGGATATCACCTGCATGTTACAAGCATATTCCAACAACAGTAGAAAATTCCTTAGTAAGAAAGGGGAGAAAAAAAATCTAGTGATACATAAAGATGCCAATTCTTTCCTAATTTATAATATTAACTATCCTGATTGTTCTCAACTAATCGGCAGACCACATCAAGTCCATCAACACACACAATCATATTTTTTAAATCAATGACTTCAAAACAACATAAGAGTACTACATGTAAAAATCCATCACCAATGCATCATCCAGCAAAGAATAAATGGACATTTGATCATGCATCAAGCACGTAAACCATAGAAGTAATGACCTTGAGGATATGTTTGATACAAGAGTAATGAGAACAAGATTACCATTATAATAACTAAGTTCGTTTGTTCGCTTTTGGAGAGATGAAATGCTACACCACTTTTGTAGCCATGGCCAAAAATAAATAACTGAGGTTTTCTAGAAAATGCTTATACAGCATTTTCAAGAAAATGTTCAAGTGGATTGCTGCAAATGGAAAACACCCAGAGCTTCTCTCTACATGAGAAATGACTTTCAAAAGAGACTTTGCAAAGAAACTAGGATTTATGGGGAAAGATTGCATCAAAGAGAATAAGGACAAATTTCCTGAGCAAATGTCGCTGAAAATCCAACACACTGATCAAGAGAGCAAGTTTGATGGCTGGTTTAATAAGTTTGAAACCCGAGTATTTCAGAGAAGTACATAATTCAAAGGATCAATACAAAGCATCATTCAAACTTTGTTTAGATTAGAACATGCAACTAAGGAAAACAAAATACTGTGCTATCAAAATAATGAGGAAATTCTGTTAACTGTTTAGAGAATCTTGAATAAAATTAAAAAGACACGAGTACATTAAGATCAGAACACAAGCAGTTTCCAATCTCCTTGTGCAATTTGTACTTGCAATTTTGAGGTCAAATATAAAAAATATTAATAAAAAAGTATAAAATTCATATTTTGGAAGTATTAAACCATTTACTTTGATAATAACACGACAATGAAAAGCAGACAATAACATTTCTTAGACATCTAAGAAACCATAAACCTCAAAGACATTTAAAAATACCAAAAGAATAGAGCAGGAAATGATGATTAGCATTAAATGGCCATAGTAGTGATCATGCAGGTGTTTTAGGGCATGACTAGCCTGCAATAAAAAACCTGAGCAAGTTCTGCCATGCAGTGTCAATAGGAATACTAACATGCACATAACCAAGCCAAGTGCATGGAAGACACAAACAGGAAAGGTACAAAAAACAACTCCATAGCAATCTTTTCCCAGTGTGCACGAGGAAAAACATGTAAAAGGATATGTGAACCCTCAACAGAACAGGAGAGAGATTCAATACAGGAAAATAGATCAGCATCAAATAGAAATAACAAAGAAAAGCAATAATCTGCAACTCAAATAAAATTCATTAGATCAGCAAACATTTTTTGAGAATGTAACGAAAACCCACATGAAGGATCCTTGGACACTCCACAACAGGAGAACACAAACATGCAATTGTTGCCAGTAATCAAAGAAGAGAGCGCTTAGTGCACCCAACTAATTGGACATTGCAATGTCTAAAACACAGTTTCCATAAACATTCCTTCATGGCAAAATGTGATTTCGCTAATATACAGAAAATGTTATGAATAACTTCAGTTCACAATCTTGACACAGTTTGCGAATAAGCATATACGAACATACAAAACACACACAAATCAGTAAGATTCATCTATCAATCAAAATCAAACAAAACAAATGAATTCTCCAGAACATAAAGCCCCAAGTCGGACTCACTGTTCACAAGCTATTTCCAAGTATCATGTGCGGTTGGCAAAATGAATTCTCCAAAAATCAATACATGCACAAGAAGATAAGTAACCAACATGGCAATGAAATTGTGCCCAAAACATAAAAAAAAAATTAATCAAATAAGAGCAGCATACCAAGCGAAGATAGCATAAAATACAATGAAACTCTATGGGTTTGTCCAACTACAGACAAGGATCATTTAAATATAAAACACAATCAACAACCAAGCAAGCAAACCCAAAACCGGAAGACGTTGATATCATAAATAGATAGCTGCACCAAAATATAGACTTGGATTCTGTTGTGCAGTAAAAAGAAGCAATGAACCACTACTAAATCACAGACAAGTCACAACTTTCAATTTCAGGTAACACAAACCCAAACCAACTCTCCAGGGCTTCACCAAAAGACAACCACAAATCACAAAAAAGCACTTATATGAAGCACTCCATCCAATCCAAGAACCACAAACTAGTAAACACCAAATGGGTTTACCATAATCCATGTAAAATTTAAACCTTTCATCTAAACAAAAACATAAGTCCCTACAAACACTTTGTAATAAGCAATAAAATCACACCTAGGACACAAAAGAATCCTCCAAGACACAAAACCAACAAAATGATGTTCATATAAGACGCTCCAAATCTTAATAGGGTCATCAAAGGCACAATCTTTACTTTAAAAAAAACATGGCAAGCAACTAAACACCAATCCTTAAAAAAAGTAGAGGAAAAAAAAAAAACCCTCCAAGCCTAAAAAAATTAATAAAAGGTAAAGCATAAAAGAACACAAAAATTTACATGGGTTGCTAAAATAAAAACATGGGACATTCTTAAATGCTAGAAAACACAAACTAAAGCAAATCTAGGAAGAAAAGAAATACCACAAATCTTGATGGGTGCTTCAAGCTCCAACAAATTAGGCTGGCGCAAGAAAATCTCTCTAGACACCACACAAAGTTGCCGGATCTCGGACTCTGATAACTGAACTTGCTTTCCAGGTTTCCCTCTAACCTCTAATAACCTCTCGATTATATCATCAAGAACTGCTTGCTCCATCTTTTCTTGAAAAAAATGTACTCTTTTCCACTAGGAATCAAAACTTCGACGCCAAAAAGTCAATGGTTGTGATTCTTGAGAGATGGAGAGAAGGAAGGAGGGGATAGAGAGTATAGGCATAATTGCATGATTGTCTTTGGGGGATGGCCAGGAATGGTGGACGGTGACGTTTTATCAATAGAAGGGTGTCGTTTAAATGGAGTGGGGAGAATTTGAGTCTTTTAGATGGGTATTTGTGGAGGGAGAGGGAGAAATGAGCTGACCTAGACTGATGAGATAGGGGAGCGAGTGTTCGGTAAATTTCATAGAGGTGGAAATCTTGTTATTGGGATTGAGACACAGTCTTTTTCCTTCCTCTCTGATTGTTATCTATATAGAAAAGTCATAAGTTTCATAATATGATGATAGCTACATAAAGTGTTCTGAATAAGACGTCTTACCTCCTAAAATTTGAAATTTTTATTAGAAAGTAATAGCTTACAGTGCTATGCTTTTGCTTGAATAAAAAAAAAAAGGTAAAAAAAAAAAAAAATTCATATAACAAGATACTATTTGGTATTATTAAACTTTACTTGATGAATTAATTTTGAAATCTTTAAATTTATTTTTTTTCCTAGATAATTTAAAAATAAACCATGTGAAAAGTGTTTCCACTTGAAAAATTCAAATATTATGGTTTAGAAGATTAATAATGAAAATAAGCTACGGTTCCAACATGGAGATGAACTTGTTTTGTGATAATAAGATTACAATTAATATCTCACGAAATTCTATTTAGCATGATAAAACAAAATATATGGAGATAGACAAATATTTCATTAAAAAAATCTTAAAAAGAAGATTATTTGTTTCACTTTTGTTAAATCAAAAGACTAGTTGGCAAATATACTAAGAAAATACGGTTTCTAGTAAGATTTTTCATGATTTCTTCGATAAGTTAGGCATTGAAGATATCTATATACCAACTCGAGTTAGAGTTATACTAAAATAGAAACACTTGCATTATATATCAAATCCCTTGATTTAAGGTTCAATCTCCTATACTTTTGCCATATATATTGGATTAGTTAAAACAGATAATTAATAGATCTCTCCTTATACAGACTTTAATTGAATTAATAAAAGATGATGAATTGAGAGATTGAAGTTTCTTTTCCAAAAGTCTGACAGAAATTAGGAAAGCTGAACCAAAAAAAGATCTTATTGAATCATCATCAAGAACTTGAAGTGACTGCAGCACCAACATCATATAGCTGGAGGAATTTCTTTTCTCTTTAGCTAATCAGTTTCCAAAAAGTTATTATATTAATAAAATGTGCACGCCCCTCTTGATTTGCACAAATGCACTTGTTGTTTTTGCTGGAAAATAAATAAATAAAGAGAAAATATAGCTTTTAGGTAGATTGAGATGTTATCTTGTGATATTATTTTTACTTGTTTATATGTACTTTTGGAGAAAATGTCTTGGTGGGTGCTAGTGGAGATGTAAAGATGATTTTGATGGCAACAATGGTGGATGTGGTGACCTTCTCATTGTCATTAGTGTTTTTTGTAACTGTAGATGAATAAATATTAATGCGTGTTCTATGGATTAATGTTGACAAAGAGTTTTAAGGAATGAGAATTTATTTTATTATTTAAATGATGATCATTCTAAACATGCTTTGTAAGGATATTTGATGTAATCAGTTTCTTGGAAAATATGAATAAAATCGCAACAATAATTTTTAAAGTTGTAGTTTTTTGTTTGGCAGTATGGTTGCGGTTGCTTTTCAAATAACTTTTCGTGTCAAAATGTATGCCAATAATGTTTTTTTATTTTTTTAAAATTATTTTTAACATCAGCACATCAAAATGATTTAAAAACACTAAAAATATTAATTTGAAGTTAATAAAAAAATAAAATAAAAATTTAAATTTTTTAAAAAATGTTTTTAAAACACATAAACAAACAGGTGTAATTCTATGATTTTGTTGAGTAATTATGAATGTTTTAATAGCTTGAATTTAAAAAATAATAATAAAATATCCATAAGTCTTCATTCTAAAAAAAAAAAGAATGTAATAATATATTTTTAAGCTAATTAACTAAAATGGTTTTTTTAGATATTTTAATTAAGATAGTGTGGTTAAAACCATAGTTTTGAAATCCGGCCCGACGGGTTGACCCGGGACCCGGGGCTAGAACCGGGCCGGGTTGAAGAAAAACCAGGGGAAGGAAAAACTTGGTATGACCTGGCTGGCCCGGTGGGTTAACCCAACAACCCGGTTGACCCGGTCAAAAACTCAGTTGCAATTCATTGATTTTTATTTTTTTTTTTTTACTAAAACGATGTTATTTTGATTTTAAAAAAAAAATTAACCCGGGCGATCCAAGCGATCCGGTCAAAACCTGGAACCCGGGCCTTAGACCGGGCCGAATCTAAAAACTATGGTTAAAACCGTGTTTTTTTAAAAATAAAATGTTTTTGTTTAGAATTAATTTTTTTATTTTTTAAAATTATTTTAATATATTGATTTTAAAAATAATTTTTTTAAAATAAAAAAATATTATTTCAGTAAAAAAGAACGTGAATGCTTTGAGGCGGCTAGAGTAGAAGAAACGACGAGGAGTGGTGGGGCAACCGGGGCCATTTGGAGTTATTGATGGGGCCCATAAAGCTCGTGGCACACAGCACTCCAAGTTTTAGTAACAGAAATCCATGCACATGAACAAAGCAAATGTCTGTTCTAGACTTTCCAGTCTTAGCTCTGACTAAATCTTAGAAAATGATTGGTCTGTAACCTGTTGCTTTGGTACCTCTGTGCGGGATGCTTTCAATCTGAGGTAGTTGTCTGCAATGTTTTGAGCATATACTTAGGTTAATTCTGGATATAATAAAATAACATGTTAATTATTGATGTGGATGCCTTTTAAAATATAATGAATTAATCTTGAAACACTAATATGTTGTTTGTGTTGCGGGTAAAATTTTAAGTTAATTTATAACGTTATTGATATATTTTCATGTATAATTTTTCTTTTAATTAAGAAATGATCAAGAGATACTGTTTATACCTTAATTATAAAATAAACTAAGAAGTAAATGAATTGATTAAAAAAAATTGTTGATACTAATTAAATATTAAAGTAAAAATCTAATTTTTATAGTAAAAATAAAAAATAAATGCCCATATAAATTTTTAACATTGGTTGACTATTTTATTTTAAATCTTTTTATTCGTTTTATCTTAGTTGTTTAATGTTTTCGCTAATAACAAATGATTTCTGTTTATATACAAACTTCATACAAACACAGTTAATTCATATAAATTATAAAATAAAGAAAATTATTACAAACCAAACTAATTTTTTTGAAGTATCATGCAACTAAAAAAGAGAGTAAAAAGATTAATATTTAAATTGATACAATTAATGAAAAAAATAAAAATAAAAGAGGTTAGATGCATTTGGCCATAATAAAAAACCAAGGCCCAATTGTTTTTTTTTTTTTCATTAGAAGTGGATGATGCCTTATTTACTGTGGTATTATTTTTAAAGGCGGGAAACAAATCGCCTTTTACTATAGGCGACCTATTAGCACCTGGTTTTTGAGGTGATTGAAAAAATAGGATTTATGTTTTTAGATCAAAAAACCCTAATTTTAGTTCGTTTTTACTTGATAACACCTCCAAAACACTAGATAAATCTTGAAAATCACATAAAACCTTGAAATCATCTCAAAATCACTTTAAAAATAAAAATTAACTAAATCAAAATAAACCAAATGATCCTCAATTTACTTTTTCTACCATGTTTAGAGAGAAAAGCCTTTTTCATTGAACTTCACTCAAGAAGATAAACCAATTGACACAAATATAATTTTTTTTAGTGGTCTAAATGTGGTTAACTTATAACTTCATTGTTATTCAATGAATTTCTATCTCATTTCTCAAACTCAGAAATAGAAAAATAAATAAAATAAATCATTGGACTCAAATAAAAACTTTAAAAACTTTGAGATTGACTACGCTTTTTCTTTATATTTTACATTGTAGTCCTCTCACTTTAAATCTTGTCTTTCTACTATAATTTAAAATTTTTTCCCATGAAATTAGATCATAAAATATAAGTTTAGCAATGTTCATAACTTATTTATTATCTATTAAATAAAATAAATAGTTAAAAAAACCTCACTGATCCAAATCAATATTCATCATATTCAAGTTAAATTATTATTCATATTCACAATTCCACTTACTTTATTCATCCATAGATAGTTGGGAACTCTCAGTGCCCAGGTCGAAGCTTTTTATCACTCGTGTCCATTTTTTTATACACGTATTGCTCCACGTGTCCCTTTTTTTTTCATTTTAATACTAAAAAAAGTTAGAATTAATTTATTTTTTAAAGGGAGAAAAGAC
>Ga0307511_10006730_pt1 | contig 11578 bp, 7 predicted proteins | sample 13_EM_MG_FD_200266 | JGI IMG/M metagenome (GOLD analysis project Ga0307511, IMG submission 200266) | Populus trichocarpa ectomycorrhiza microbial communities from riparian zone in the Pacific Northwest, United States - 13_EM | ecosystem: Host-associated > Plants > Roots > Unclassified | place...
TGTTGTGGATCTCTACTATGTGAATTGCCTTAGCATAGTTATTTATGAACCGATGTTGTGCAAAATATCAGCCGGACAAAAATGCCTCCAAATCAAACCCATAAGGTATTGTTCAAGCTATTTTTTATTTATTTATGATTTATAACAAACCCCATTATTCTTTATTCTCTGCCGCGTCGAAAAGTTAAAGGTCATCATGGCCTGCAACCATCTGATATTGAATGTAAATATTCGGAGGCTCACTGATCGCTGCACCCCAGGCTCATATAAATCAAATTCGGTTTGCTGATCTCCTAAAACAGGATGCGTCACTGATGATCACATGAATTAATTGTTATAACCCTTCCATTATAATATGAATCATGGGCAGAGGACACTTCTTTCATCGATAAACAATTGAAATAGAATCAACTATGGAAATCATTGGCCAACAACGTACCTGCTGAGACATTGTCTTTAAGAACTGCACTCTGCGCAGCATAATCAAGAAAAACATGGGCATGTAACAACATTTGTTTTCAATTCAACTAATTTCAATATCTTTGCCATAATTACCGAGTGGCAATTCGTATACAGATTGCTTTTCCACAAACGTACCACTCTTCCGCTACCCCTGTTCGACAAATATGTATAGACAACTTTATGCATGAGAAAGCGTTAATGGCAGCGCTCATGGATGGGCTAGGATCGTGGCTGTTGCAGTGCACCAAAAGAAACCGCTGATACTACCTTAGCTCCCCTCCCCAGGCCATATAGAGGCCTTTGTGATGCCTCAGCTCCAGCCACGGGAAAAAAAAAAACAAATGCTGACCCTTGGTTGGGTAATCTTTCTTTCCACCGAATCTATCGTGCTTGTAACTCCGTGCCAAGAAAACCGAATCAAGTAGAGTTTTTACGAAGGATGGTTCGCATAAAGAAAGATGTATAGCCTTCATGATCTTCAAGCTACTGTTCAAGATAGAAAAGACATGTTTCCATGATTTTTTTTACTTTAAAAATATAAAAATTCTCTTTAAAACTATTTTAAATATAAATTTATTTTATATTTATGTCTTTTAAACTAAATAAATTTCTGTCTTTTTTTTTTTTGGCATGAAAGAAGCTGGAAGTAGTCAAGGACAAAGTGTATTTGCATGCTATGATTCAATTAAACTTGGAGAATACAAAATTTGCAGTTTTTCGAGTTTTTAATCAATGTTTAACTACACTATTTCTTATATTTTCTAGTCAATTTTATTAAACATATTTATTATCTTTCTAAAATCTTTTTTTTTTTTTTGAATTCGAGGAAATCCCACCCCCCGGAAAGCATACTCTGTGGGCTCAGGTGAACGAGTAAAACCCCAGTTGTCCCAGGCTCTTACAAGAAGTGCACGTCCTGACTCGAACTCGAGACCTGCTGTGCAGATCTCAAGCCCTTTATCATCACGCTATGTTTCTTAGAGACTTTCTAAAATCTTATAATATTATAAAATGTTTTTATAATAATATTATATTTTTTTATATTAAAAATTATCTTGAAATCCTATTCCTAATAATTAGTTAATTAGATTGTATAACACATAAATTGAGGATATTAATAGTTTTATTTGATTTATTATCAATCAACTTGTCATAATGATAAGACATTGATGCATTCATGATATTTCACAAGACTCCTTTGATTACGTTTAAACCAATCATGTTAACTAACTGTTTCAAAATTTAATTACGGTTATTTTTTAAAATATTTTATTTAAAAAAGTATTAAAAAATATATTTTTTTATTTTTTAAAATTTATTTTTGATATCAACATATTAAAATGATCTAAAACCACCAAAAAAATATTAATTTAAAATAAATAAAAAAATTCAATTTTTTTAAAACATTTTTAAAATGCAAAAATAAACAGAACATCCTTGAAGTTATTGGTTATTTCAACTTTTTGTTATGAAAAGTAAACAAATTATTAAAATAAATTAAACTTAATTGCTTTCAACCAATATTTGATAGATAGTGCACGAAAAGTTGAAATGAAAGTGACATAATAATGCTAATCGGAGAGTTAGAAAGTTTTCTTAGATACTAATCAATGTAGCTAATCACATAGGACAAATTAACTTGAAGTTTTCCATCCTTTTATCATCACATCCGCCATGCTCATCAAAATCCCAAATTCACACTATATGGCACTCTTGTTTTTTCGTTTAGATACGTTAGGATTGTGTTTTAAAAATATGTTTAATTTGAAAAAAAATTAAATCAATGTTTTTTAATATTTTTTAATAATTTTCCATGTTAATATAAAAAAATTAAAAAATATATTTTAATATATTTTCAAGTAAAAAATATTTTAAAAAAAATATCATACATCACAATATCAACACATAATATCTTCCATGCTTCTTTTGGGAGAGTTTTAAAAATGTTTTTAGTTTAAAAACAAATTAAATTAATGATTTTAATATACTAATATAGAAAAATTACTTTAACATATTTTAAAAAATAATACTATACATGTTAATAAAAAAATATTAAGAAGAATAGTGTCTGAAAGAGAATTAAGGATTCTGAAAATATTATGTAGATTTATATTTATTATATAAAAAGATAAATATATTATTTTGTATAATTTGATAAAAAAAAATTATCATGAGGCAATCGTAATTTTTCAAATCTTACATGGAAAACAGATTGAGATTTTTTATTTATTTTAATTTACTGTACCAATGAAAATTATCTCTTGAAAAAAATCCAAGCTCACTTCTGGATGACATGACCAGCAACATTTTCCCCAGCCACCATGACCACTCATGGAATCTTCAACCGGAAGAAATCCTTGTCACCATTCACTAAAAGTTAGAGAAAAAAGAGAGAGATTAGTTTGATATATTTACTTAATAAAGTTATAAAGAAGAATAAATTTATAATAATATTTTTTTTCCCAGTCGAGTGGCTTTCCTGACCCTGACCATAAACGTCAAAGCGACGCCACCCTCTTCCGCGTGCTGTCAAAATCTATAACTATTATATATTTATATCATATTAAAAAATAGATATATATAAAAAAATTATATTTATATAAAAAATTAATCTTTTGTAAATATATGTTCTTAAAATTATTTAAAAAACTAATCTCGGTTAGTTAAGGGCAAAAAAAAAAATTATGATTTTTAATCTGTTTTTTTTCTTATTCGAGTCAATTGACCCGACGGCGTTACCTGAATTTAGATTTGGATCAATCTCCCAATCCGTCTTGTAATAAGAATGGAACAGCTCGCTCACTCACTCTACTTCGGAGTTTAGACTGACAGTCCTCTGTCAACTCACTCTTTTCTCTCCATAAATTAATCATGAAGTAACATTAACGTTAACTGTAACTAACGCCACCAGTCCAGCCGACATTAACCTCAATAACCATCTCTCTCTCTCTCTCTCTGTTCCGTTCTGTTCTGTCTGCTTTGCTTTGCTTTTACTTTAAAGTTTGCTGCTTTCTTTGCTTACTGCCACTTCGTCATTCTATCCAACTAATCCTAAAATTGAAGTTCAATGGCAATAGGCTCGTCGAGCTCTGACTCACGACCCAATCCCGCCGGGCCCGACCCGCAGTCACAAAGAGAAGTAAAAAGAGCTAATGCTAACAACAAGATTGATCCATTTGTGCCCAGAACTGATCACAATCCCAGGGAGCTGAGATCTTGGGCTAAGAGAACTGGTTTCGTCTCTACTTTCTCTTCTGAAACCACCACAAGCAATGACACGGCCACGCCAACTCCTGCCTCTGAGTTGTATAATAAAGCTGTTGATAACAACAACCATCACAGAAATGGTGGGTCGTCTCCCAAAATCGAGATCGACCCGATTCTGGGACGGACCAGGCAGCTCAACAGTCGTATCGAAATTGAACCGGAATCTAGGCCTGGAAATGACGATAGGGGTTTGGGGTTAAGAGATGAGAGTAAGAGAAGGATAGTTGGGAATGATGTTTTGGGAGCTATTCCTAATAAAGATGAAGTTGGGCTAAATGGAACTGGAAATGAGCCAAAGAAAGGAGAAGTAAATGATTTTGATCATGTTGGCATTGAAGTTTATCCATTTGGGGAGGAACTGATTGCCAATGAAGGTTGGAATAATAGACAAAGTGGAATGAGATATGGATTAAGAGACAATCCGGGTTTTGGTATTTACTAATTTCATCTTTCTCTTTTACTCTTCACTCTTGATTTTATTATTTTCCGTATGATGAAATGATATTGTTTGTTTAATCAGTAATGTTTTAGTGTTGAAGATAGATAGCAAAAATACTAGTAAACAGTGTAAATTCCCAGGATTTTATGAATCTTGAACCCTGTAGTCAAAGCCAATGTCTTTCATTCTCGTTATCTTTCTGGAAATCATTTCTTTTCTCTCTAACCGTTACCTTTTTTTTCTCTTAACTGCAGCCCTGCTTGTGTATTATGGCCTGCAGCATTATTTATCAATGGCAGGCTCCCTGATTTTCATCCCCTTAATCATCGTACCAGCCATGGGTGGAACAGATGTAAGCATTGTTTCTCATGGATACCATGCTGTTTTCTACAATACAGGACAGGAGTTGGCATAGCTTTATTGTTGACATATCTTCTTTTACGTAATTGATGACAGAGGGATACCGCCGAAGTGATTTCTACTATGTTGCTGATCTCTGGCATTACGACTATACTGCACTCCTACTTTGGCACCCGACTTCCATTAGTTCAAGGGAGTTCATTTGTATATTTAGCACCAGCATTAGTTATAATTAATGCTCGGGAATATCGGAATCTAACGGAACATGTAAGTTTATAACGAGGAAGGCTTGTCTAGCTTTGTCATGAATTTTGAAATTCCAAAATCCTGGTAAACGTTTTGCGTTCTCAGAATAGGATATTTTTTCCACAAACTTTTGGGAATTGAAACCTCCCCATAATCTATGAACTTCTGATTGAATGAGATATGTGAAGGAAGTATGGATAATTCTTTCTGTATCTTTTCATATTTAAAGGATTGGGGATATTTGCAATCCATGACTGGTTTGTTATTGTGTTTTACTTTTATTGAATTGTTGTAAGTACTGTTTTGATACATTTTTTGCTAAACTGCAGAAATTTAGACACATTATGAGGGAACTGCAAGGGGCTATAATTGTTGGTTCTCTATTCCAAACCATCTTGGGATTCACTGGTTTCATGTCTCTTCTTCTAAGGTAAATGACCAGTTTCTTGCCATGTCTTTCTAGTCCTTGTTCAAAGAATATGACCATTATCCTATTATGAATGCATGTGTTTGATGCATCAATGCTTTGCTGGTTTTTTTTTTTTTGTATAGAGTGGGTTTTGCTCAGTTTTAGCACAGAATTGGGAAAGTTTACTGCCTGATTTTGTTCTTTTATCCTAAATGGACAACTTTGACAAGAAAGAAGATCTACATATTCATCATTAACAGTCTGCTATATTTGATTTATTGTTACTTTTTTCAATATTTCTAGTGAAGCATTGCCAAAGCTAAAATTGTAGGGTTTGTCCACAATAAGTTGAATTTTAATAATCTGCTGCTAATGCCATCTTACTTGTCAAATATTGTGTTGCAGATTGATTAATCCAGTTGTCGTTGCACCAACTGTTGCTGCAGTAGGTTTGGCATTTTTTAGCTATGGTTTTCCACAAGCTGGAAGCTGTGTAGAAATCAGCATTCCTTTAATACTACTGGTTCTTATATTTACCCTAGTGAGTGGTATCCCTTGCAGATTAAGCAGTCCTTTGTATAACAGGCATTCGTGTGCATTCATTCATTCTATTTCTAGTTTTTAAAAACATTGCTCTAATTCCTATGATCTTTTGTCATCGTATTTACTTAATCGTTTGTATGTCTCATAACTTTCTTTCAGTACCTCCGAGGAATTTCTATCTTTGGTCATCGCATATTCCAAATATATGCGGTAAGTTTTTTAACTGTCTGTATTGCCTTTTTTCTTAGAATAATAGGAAATTTTACCTCTATATTTTACAATGATTTTCCTTTTTCTCCCTAAAGAAAATTGATGCACTTTTACTCTTCTCGGCTGTAGCAATTAGATCCTTACTGTACAATTTGGTAACTCAGTGCTTATTTCTACCATCTTATCACATGGAAAAAAATCAAACAAGAAGATCTTATAGTTTTTGCACAATATATATAATGTTCATTACCTTTCTCAATTATGTGATGAATTAGAATGTTATTTTTCCAACTCAATATCGTTTTCATACTTTAAAATAGAGATAATGAGTGGGAGAAAATCAATTCATTTAAATTCAAGTTAAAAGAAAAGATATCCTGAACGCTGACAAAAATTTATCTATATGCCTTTGGCCTAGTGATAGTGAGCTTGTTGTACTTGCAAAGAGGTTACGGGTTCAAACCCTCCCTCTGGAGCATTTGAGCTTAAAAAGTCCCATTACAAAAGGAGACCAGTCCCATTACAAAAGGAGACCAGAGTAGCTTCTTATCTTTGTAGTAAAGGCCAATTCAGTCTCTCGTGGTAACAAGACTCCCTATCCAGCTAACTCCTAAATATGGCTGTATATTTAAGAGAAAGAGTTAGAGTTGAATAGATAACATTGAGATTCTTACCATATCTATTGCATCCAAATCAAATCAATGGCTAAAAATTTTTGTATATCTTTTTTGTGAGAGAAAAAAGGTAATTCATCTAAATTGTAAAAATATCAATTCTTTTGCCAACATCTTTTTACCAATTTCAAGTTGATGGAACACACATTACTAACAATTTGGGGTTTTCTTGCTTACATGGCATTTTGGTCTCTCACTCCAATTAAATTTTGATGTTTTAAGAGTATTTCCTTAGACAATTGCTATGTTGGCAATATTTGTACAAATATTCATAGTTTTAAAGCTGGCCGGGCAGGCTGGAACCGGGCCGGGTTTAAAAAAATAGGGGAAGGCAAAAACCCGGATGACCTAGTCAAAAACCCGGGTTGACCCGGTGACCTGGCAAGAACCAGTCAAAAACCTAGTTGCAACCCCTTGACTATTTATTTATTTTTAACAAAAACGACATCGTTTTGTTTTTTAAAAAATTGACCCTGGATGTCCTGGTCAAAACCCGTGACCTAGGCCTCGGGTCGGGTTTTAAAACTATGCAAATATTGTGCTACCAAGTTATGAAGCTATTTATGTAACAATTCCGTCTTTTAGTAAGTTAATGCACGGGATGGATGGAAATTACAAGAACAACATTGGTCTTGGGGCCTAAATCAATGATAAGATTTGAAACGAAGGGCCCCCTTTTTCACTAAAGCTAAACCCATTGGTACGGCCATGGTAAATCTGTTTACTTCTATTACTTGATTAAAATTGCTTACATTTATTTTTCAGTGCAGGTCCCCTTGAGCGTCCTTATGATATGGACATATGCATTCTTCTTGACAGCTGGTGGAGCATACAACTACAAAGGTTGTAGCCCTGATGTACCTAGTTCTAACATCTTAGTGGATGCGTGTAGAAAGCATGCATATACAATGCAGCACTGCAGGACTGATGCTTCCAATGCATGGAGAACTGCTGCTTGGGTCAGAATACCGTACCCATTGCAGTGGGGTGTGCCCATCTTCCATTTTAGGACTTCCCTGATCATGATAATAGTATCACTAGTTGCATCCGTGGATTCGGTTAGTAAATACAAATGCACAAATATTAGCGTTTTTTATAATTGTAAAGATCTGAATTCTTGTACAGCAAGCTTCATATTCTACAAATTTTTGGGTTTACCAGTAAGTAATCAGACACAGAACACTAGATCATAGTATAGCAGGGTGCTTCTGTCTTTCCATCTTAATGGAATGAAATAAATAATGAAAGGCATGTGACTGCAGCTACCATGGAAAGGTTAAAAGGCTAATATAGGGGGAAATTGATTTTTTGGTTTTAAGGATATTTTGACTTAATTAAAAGAGAACTGACCAAAGAACTGTGACTGTGACACTGGTTTACCAGGTTGGAACTTATCACTCCACATCTTTGCTTGTTAATTCAAAGCCTCCAACTCCACGAATTGTCAGCAGAGGAATTGCGTTGGAGGGCTTCTGCAGTGTATTGGCTGGAATTTGGGGTTGTGGCACCGGTTCAACAACATTAACAGAAAATGTTCATACTGTCAATATAACAAAGGTGGCCAGTCGAAGGGTTGTGGAGGTTGGAGCAGCTTTCTTGATCCTGTTCTCATTTATAGGTAAACATCCTTGTGAAGACAAAACTTCATGTTTGAGAGTGATTAATGCATGGTCTTTTGTTAATTAGTTGATGCATGCTCGAAAGTGCAACCATAAGCAAGGTCTGGAAATCTATAGAGCAGTTCTGGCACCTACTTGTTTAAGTAGGATGTACACTGGACATATGGAATTAGGCTTTGAAGTAGAAAGCTTTTTCAGAAGGGGCTTCCAATAGAATTTACAATAAAAAAAAAAGATTGTACAGGAAATCCATGAGTTCATTAGTGTCATAATGTGGGTGTTATCTTGCTGACATGTTTACTTCTGATTAATAGGTAAAGTGGGTGCCATACTTGCATCAATACCCCAGGCCTTGGCTGCTTCAATACTTTGCTTCATGTGGGGCCTTATTGTATCACTAGGTCTCTCAACTTTGCAGTACAGCCAAACAGCAAGTTTTAGGAACATCACAATAGTAGGTGTTTCACTGTTCCTTGGTTTAACAATTCCTGCGTACTTCCAGCAGTATCAACCTGAATCCAGCTTGATACTGCCAAGTTATTTTGTTCCATATGCGGCAGCATCAAATGGACCAGTCCAAACCAGCAGTAAACAAGTATGTCTCTTTGCCATTTCTATATGTAAGAGCATTTATCTGTCGTTGGCTCATGCATTTCTACTCATCTTTTTATTTCCAATGCTGAAGAGTTGATCTTCCATTTTCTATATTTCAGTTTGATTTTGCGATGAACGCTCTCATGTCCTTGAACATGGTTGTGACACTCTTGGTCGCGTTTGTGCTTGACAACACCGTCCCAGGTAGCCGGCAAGAAAGAGGAGTGTACATATGGTCTCGTGCTGAAGACATGGCAACTGACACATCTTTGCATGCAGATTATTCCCTGCCAAGTAAAGTTTCCAGATTTTTCTGTTGTGCAAGGTGTTTGCATGCATGATATTAGTTTGGTTGCATAATGTGCTTGGTGCATGATATAGTACAGGTTATGTGGGAGTAATTGTGAAGTTCCTAGGTTGAATTGCATTCCCGTTAGTTGGGGGATTGGTGGGTGGTTATAATGCGTAGTTCACACCAATTAAAGCATAGTAGTGTATGATCTTTATAGAACAAAATTGAGAGAGTGAATGCACTACAGAATTAGTAATACTATTGTAATTGGAAGAAACTTGGTGTTCAGATTACAATATATGTCTATTTAGTAGAAGGTTTCTTCGGGCTTTTGCATGTGGCGTTTGCTGCATTATTAGCTCTCAGTGAGTGGCTTGCTAAGCTTTCGCCATCTTCTCAGTCACGAACTTTCCGATCAAGCTCCAGTTGAGCTTTATTCAAGCGTGCAATCAGCAGATAGCATGAGTAATTACATAGTAATGAATACAGTGTATCATGTCAGGAAGCAGTGGATTTCCTTCTATTCCATTCTTGAATTAGGGAACGAAGGGTGTGATTCGGAGTAAGGAATTTGTGCTTAAGCCTTAAATTTGTCATCGGTGAAGTATCCCGCTCTGTGTTTAGCCATTCCTCGATGGCTTCCAACTCATACGAAAATCCATCCGCTGCAACATGCGGATTTTTCATTACCTCCTGCACTCATTTTCGTCAAATATGTTAGTTGCTACAGCACGTTAAGTGGAACCTAGAAAAAATGAGATAGCTTTGTATGCCATTTTTCACGAAGGTGAGATGAAGCTAACCTGTAATATAGGGCAGAGGAAAATGCTTGGTGCTTCGCTTGAGTCTTCTCTATCATCAATACTTCCATTAACTACCACCTCACATCCACTTTTGGCAACTAGATCATCAGCTTTTCTAGTAATCTTTTCAAGCTCTTCCCTCGTTTTTGCTAGACTGAAATCTACTTTGCACTCCAAACACCTCGTAGCTATCCCAACAAGTTCATAAGCCAAGTCCAATGGCCACTTTCCGGCCCTCTCATCTAAAACCGTAAGCAGGGCTGTCTTGTCCATTGCCATCGCCTCCTCGACCAGCCCGGTCCGATTTCTCCCTGTCAAAAGTTGGAACAATAAAACTCCAAAAGCCTGAATATTGGGCAGCGTTTCATTTGCATCTGGACTCTGAGTTAGTCTGAACCCACCGATCTTAGCAACTAGATTGCGATCGAGGAGGACATTCGATGCAGTCAAGTGAACTTGAGCAAAGGGTCTGGGTCGAGCCAAGTGGAGGAAGCTCAGGCCTGAACATATCTCATGAGCTACCCGGATCCTATGATTCCACCTGAAGGCCCGGTTTCTTTTTCCATGGTTTCTTTGAGAGGACGAAAACAAGATGTCCCTTAAGCTTCCATTGTGCATATATTCAAAAATGATGCACCTGGGCTCAGAGCAAGACCCAATAATGGCAACCAAATGCGGGTGTCTAATGCTGTTAAGTGCCTTCACCTGCATAACGTAAGTTACATTTGGGTTATAGGTAACAAGAGGAATTCAATACAAGCCTTTGTCGTGTATTAACCTCATGAAAAGAGGCATAATTAAGTTCTTGTGCTTATCTATAACATCACCTTAGCTAGAAAAGCTTCTTGAGACAACCCATTATCGAAACTGAGCATTTTGATTGCAACAGTCGTGTGATTGATACGCCCACGATATACATTTGTCCAATGCCCGCCGGATTTCAATCTTAGACTCTCAGAAAAGTTGTCTGTTGCTGATCTGATATCCTTTGTAGTGTACTCTCTGTAACCACAACATAATTCATTCAACTTTGCCACCGTTCCCACGGCATCCTTTTCCTTACAGAACTCGATTCGACGCCGAAGAATATCTCTTTGTTTCCGTAACTCCTCGATCTCTCTAACCATTTGTGCTCTTGCAATGACTGCCTTCTCTAACTGAACCTCCACATGTGATCTTGCCATGGTTGATGTTTGGAGTTTGCTATAGACCTCTGATCGGAGCTCAACAAGGGAGCTTAGCCTCTTCTTGCTTTCTTGAATATCACGTCTGATTTCTTGAATTTGTTCTTTCTCGGCATCTAAGCTTTTACTTAAATCTAAGCGATTCAAGACCTCTTCTTGAATCTTCGCTTCAAGTTCCTCAACCTATAGAATGATTTCCTATTAATGGCAACCCAGAAGAAAGTCATACAAGAAATAGCTTATATATTAAGGAAGTCGAGAGCTTATATTACCCGGCTATTGCACAAACATTTAGCCCGTTCAGCTTTTGCACATCTTTCTGAATTGACTTTACTCTCTTCCCTCTTCATTTGAATCATTTTCTGGGTTCCCTCCATTCTTCTTCTCATAGATGCCATTTTTGCTGCAACACTCTGAATTCATCGCAACATCTTGGCATCGGTTAGAAGAGCTTGGAATATCAATTTAGATGAAAA
>Ga0307511_10006731_pt1 | contig 11578 bp, 7 predicted proteins | sample 13_EM_MG_FD_200266 | JGI IMG/M metagenome (GOLD analysis project Ga0307511, IMG submission 200266) | Populus trichocarpa ectomycorrhiza microbial communities from riparian zone in the Pacific Northwest, United States - 13_EM | ecosystem: Host-associated > Plants > Roots > Unclassified | place...
TTGCTTCGTAGATATTTCAATTATCGAAGCTCAGCCTTCTACGTCTTTCAACTCATACTAACTTTAAGAGGACTAATTAATTTTTTAAATACATTCAGCAAGCACGTCGTCTTTGATTTCAGAAACTGTGAGTTCCCAGCAATCTTTAACTTCACAAAAACAACTAAATTGAGAAAGTCTTTTATTGTGCAGCTCGATCATTATTTCCTTGCACAAAAGCACCATGGACATCATTCTTGAGGAGCAATGCAATTTTGTCATTGTTCCTAGGGCATGTAAGAGTACACTTTGATTCTTATAGGTTTATATTTTTTATTTTGATCCTTAAATTTAAATTTTAATCACATTTTAATTATTGAGTTCTAAGAGATGAGAGAGTCGTTAAAAACTAAAAAGAAAAAAGAAAGTATTAAGTCAGTCACATTCTAGCAAAAAAAACCCAATCTTAATTTCATTGGTTTGTCTTGGAAAGGAAAATTCAATGGTGGTGATTTTTTTTCTTTGACAATGCTGGAAAAAGTAGATGAGACTTTTGATTTTTTTTTTTTAATTTTAGAGTGATTAAATAATATTTTGATATTGAATAGGTTTATTGAGGTTTCTGTGACAAGTTAAAATATAAATTTTGAAATTAAAAAACTCAGCTCCAACATCCTTTGATCAGAAAATTATGGAAGTAGATAACTTGTTCTCTGTTAGAAATTTTTTAATATTGCAATAACATTTTTTCTTAATTAACAAAAAAAAAAGTGTCAGGCACAAAGGCATGGTCTCCATACCCACTTTTTCTTAATAACAATTTAAAATAAATCTTTATTTAAATTATTTAAAAAATTATTTGATTATGTCATACTTTTTAAATGAGATTATTAGATGTTTTTGTATTTATATTTGCAATAACATTTTAACACTTATATATGAGTCTAATATGCAATAAATTGTAAAATAATTGCACATGAATATTCAATGATAATAAAATATTTTTTTATAGGTAGTTTTTATATACTTTTCATGAATTAATTACTGTTTTATCTTTTTCATATAATCACATAAAAATTATGAATACATGATTTCTTTTTTAATTTTTTTCTTTGAAACTTTCTTTTCTGATTAGGATAAGTTTTTATTAAAAAAAAAACATGTTATTCTTGCAAAAGTCATGTATTTGTAAAAATAATTATAATAATGAAACAAGAGTATTCCGTCAAGAAATAAAATATTCACTCTTTAATTTTAAATATTGGATTCTTGCGGATATTTATTTTAGTTACCTTAGTATTTTACTAAAAAAAGATATTTTTGTCAAAATAAAAAATACATAAATAAGGAATGAGGATATAAACTTAAGAAATATATTTTCTCCTTTAACATTTAAATTTGTCAAACTCTTTGCAAATGTTTATTTTAATTTTCATAAAATTAAATAAAAATTGCAGGCGTAAAATCTATTATAGTATTACTTGAGGGGTGGAAATCAAATTATTTTTGTTGATGCAAATCATAATTAAATAAAAATTAGCTTTGAAAGTATCTCGAAAAACCGATGTTTCAGCAAAGAATTTGCTTCTTCCGTATCTCGGTGTTCATTTGAATTCTCTTGGGACCAACTTCACATATGGAGCTAACTTTGCCACGTCATCGTCCACCACCATGCTTACCAACTAGTATTATGCCTAATGGTGAACAGAGTCCTTTCTACCTTGAAGTACAATATGAGCAATTCTTGCAATTCAAAGCCAGGTCACAGCTGATTAGGGAAAGAGGTAATCAACCAATAATCTAGTTGATTAATTTCATGATTTTAAGATGATATTCAATTAATTAACCTTAAATCGGTAAAAAAAAATATTTTTTAGAGGAGGAATATTTGCAAAGTTGATGCCCCATGAAGAATATTTTGAAAAGGGTTTATACACATTCTATATTTGGCCAAAATGATCTCGTTGCTGGAGTTCTTAGTGTGTCTGTTGAGGAAGTGAATGCATCTGTTCCTGGTAAGGTTAATGCATTTTCAACAATGTTCAGTGTACATTTTCAGTAACTCATTCCTGCTCCTTTTCCTCCTCTAAATATCTCCAATTTTGGATGCGAGAAGAATTTCAGTGTACATGTTCTTACTTGGCAACTTCATCAACTCGTTCAGCTAGTATGCATGTGCAGGGTTCACCATTTTGAGTTATTTTATCTCTTGGAATCATAGTAGCTAAAAGTAGTGGAGTCTTGTTGATGGATGCAGCGCATATACAATTTGGGAGCTAGATCGTTCTGGACTCATAGCACTGGACCAATTGGTTGCCTTGGTTATATTTTAGTTGGTTTTCCCACAGCAGGGAAAGATGATGCTGGTTGCGCAAAGCCTTACAGTGAAGGAGATGGTATTTCAGCTCAGGAAAGATTTTCCAGCATCTGTATTCACGTATGTAGATGTCTATTCTCTGAAGTATTCTTTGTTCAACGAACCTGAAAAATATGGTATTATTCCCCTTGAACTACACTGAACTCGCATGGAAAATAATTATACCAATCAGATTAACAACCTGCAATCAGCTTTTTGTTCATTCTAAAATTGTGACCTTATGGTCTTACAGATAAATTTGATGTGATTTCTTTGCAAATTGTAGGATTTGAGCTTCCTCTTGTAATATGTTGTTGTTATGGCAACAAGCATACCTATGGCAGTACTGCGGTATGTGGAGCAACCTTCACAGTAAATGGTACACACACAAAACAGTGGGTTCATGTGATCGCCCCTTGTTATGGGTAGTTCGGGATGGATATTGATTCCAAATTTGTCAACTGAAAACTCTCTTTCGATAACTTTGTTAAAAAAAAAAAACTATAATTTGTACTTTTTTAAATTTATTTTTTCAAATTACAACCACAAAAACTATAATAATACCAAACAAATATAAAACAGAGCATGGTAGTTTTCGCTTTCTTGTACAACTCGATCTCATGGTGTAATTAAATGGAAATGGAACCTTACCAAGTGCAAAAGATCACCCATCCATAGATGCTAAAAACTTTCATGCTGGTACACTTGTCACTAGAAAAGTTTGACATAAACCTGAAGAAGATCATGCGATTAACCCAGAACATGAAACATAAGAACAAGAAATGGCAAAATTCTCGTACAATTATCTTGTTCAACCTTCTCTGGCTTATTTCCAGAAGATGGCTGGAAAATGAAGGATGCATCACATTCGGGTAAAATGTGTCATCCAAATCTGCATAATCGCAACGAACTGGAAAACATAATGCTTGAAAGAAGAAAGTTGGCAGAAAGATTCATGCACTCTGCGCTTCTAAAAAGGCATTGAATTCCTCCCTAGCCTTCTGCAAGCGAGGTGTAATGCAAGAAGTTGGTGAGGTAGGGTGCGATGTGGGCAATGATGTTGAAAACCTAACATGGCGAGAAAATTCATGGGAGTTCCTGGGTGCTGCTCTTGTTGAACAACTCTTGAGAACTTGTTTTCGATCCTTGTCAAAGATGAAGGCAGCAGCAACCGGTGAATTTGCGTCATTCGCACTAGCTTGGATCAACTCTAGTGGCAAATCAAAGTAAAGATTCTTGGAGTCGACTTCATGGTCATTTATGATGGCCGATGAAGCCCATGAACCACATTCAAATTTTTCCACAGAAACTGTCCTGGATATTACATTTCCCAAATCTCCTCTCACTTCTTCCTTTTTTGGTCTCACTGGTTTTCCCTTTGAAAAGCCTGGAAGGTAGAAGCATAGCACACCGCATTTCAATCTATCATCAATGGGATCCATGTTTTCACCAGTTATGTGATCTTCTTTGCTAGCCTCAATTTTGAAGTGTCCATGAGGTCTGTCATCAGATTTGCTAGCATTTGGTCTGGGGAACCAAAAATTAAGTTCATCAGCAGGTGCGGCTGTCCTTCCTTCTACGCAAGACTTGTTCCTTCGCAAGTGAATTTCTTGTTGAGCAGCAAGGGGAGGATGTGCTAAAGAATGTCGACCAGCAAGATTGTCAATCTGGCGGGGAGATGCTTGGCTTTCATTTTTCCATTTCTTCTTCAACATGGTGAGGCTGAACCGAGGGGATGAGCAGGCTGAGCTGGGGAGGCTGCCTGCTATAATCTGGGATTTTTCAGGCAGTGCAGGTGGTAGCAGGTCTGGAGTTGGTGCAGTCGACACAGGCAGCAGCATGAAATTGAAGCTAGCCTCCCTTCTTGATGACTCTCTCAACGAAACTGGATCCGCTGAAATCTGCTTTTCCTTTTGTATACTCTCTTTTCTAATCAACTTTTTAGATTCTTCAATAGCCATGAATTTTAATTCGTGGAAATAATCAGCAGTAATAATACAGAAGTCCAGATCATCAGAAATTTCAAGTGTTCCATGAATGCCGTTGTTTGAGGTGGGAAGGACAATATCTGAAGCTGGGAGGACCATGGTGTTTCAGGTCACAAACTAGCTAGCTATGAGAATGAAGTGAGAGATTAACAACTCATAAGAAAAGTAGGAACCTGGCAAAGTGAGGACGTGGGCAGCAAGTCACAAGCGTCAAAGGGTAGTGAGTTCCATGTTTTCCCGGCTCGCTCATATAAAAAACGACTTGGTTATATAATATTGCAAAAGAGTTTGCTTCCTTGGTTACAATCTCAAATTAGATGAGAGTGGATTTAACAATTTTCAAAAGTAGATCATGTTATTATGCCCTCAAAAAGATGCTTACTATAACCAGCGTACAGATTCAATGAAGGAGGCAGATAGGACCTGGTTTGTGTTCTTGAACAAATATTGCAGTGATGCTAAAGGCTGTACGGTATCATTGATCATATCAACCAGCAATTTCAACTAAGGGTTTTGCTACTAAAATCATATTATGTCTTTTCTATTTTCCATATATGAAGTTATAAACCCATATGAGAAATAAAACATATTTAATAGTGACTTTCAACTGTGTTAGAGTGGTATCTTACCACTACAAATGTTTCATAAGTAGAAAATTTTAAGAGCTAGTTGTATCATGCTTGCAGAAGCATCGGCACCACATAAAACCCAACTGCCCTGGGCTCAGGTCAGAGGTTAACCCGGTCAATCAAAACCTTATTATTTTATTTTATTTATATAAAAAACCTAAATGATATTGTTTTGTAAAAACCAAAAAAAAAAAAAGTCAAACCAGTTTGACTTTGTCAACTTTGAGTGGACTTCTCTTTTATGCCCGGCCCGGGTTGGGGGTTGGGATGACAAGGTCTTGGGTCAACCCGCTGATCCAAGCGAGGTAAGGTTTGAGTGATGATCAACTGTGTTAGAGTGGTATCTTACCACTACAAATGTTTCATAAGTAGAAAATTTTAAGAGCTAGTTGTATCATGCTTGCAGAAGACCAGCCAGACCATGTTAATTAAACCCAACTGCCGAGGCTCATGTGGGCAGGTTAACCTGATTGACCTTATCAATCAAAATAATATTATTTTATTTTATTTATAAAATAAAGCTAAAATAATATTGTTTTGTAAAACAAAAAACAAAATCAATCCAGTTTGACTTTCTCAACTTTGAGTGGACTTCTCTTTTATGCCAGGCCCGGGTCGGGGGTTGGGTTGATAAGGTCATGGGTCAACCCGCTGATCCAAGCGAGGTAAGGTTTAATAAATGTGGTTTCCAGAATATTGTATAAGAAATAACACACAAACAGACGACCCTTAAATGAAACACATTAAACTAATCAGAAAGAGAACAAACCATAGCTGGTTCGTCATTCAGGCCAGTATACTCAATTTCAGCAGCTGAATCCCATTCAATTTTCAATCTCTTTGCAGCCTTTTTAGGATCTTTACCAGTGTCAATGGCTTTTGCATAAAGGAATTTGCTTGGGTTCGTCACTGGTGCCTCAACCTACTCAATGAACATGGCGTGTATAAACAAAATTCTCAGACACACGGCACAAAACCGTTGAGGAATACATCAATATTTGGATGAGTAATTGAAATCGAAGTGGGTTTAATAACAAAGAAACAACATTATTGAGCTAATTTGTAGTACAATATTCAGCTACAAGAACATTGAACAGTAAGTGGATTGAATGAATAATAAGCAAACGAAATTACCTCGCTAAAAAGCATGTCTCTGTTTTTCCTGAGAAGCTCCAACACCTAATCAAAAGACACAGATATAATTAATTGCTAAAAACATTTTTTTAAATATATATATAAGAAAAACAAGAAAAGAAGAAGAATAGTGAGTAGACAGGAAATGAAAGAGACCCATTTGATATCTCGAACATACTGGAGTTCTTGAGGGCTAGGAGGAGGTGCTTCATCTTCTTCCTCTTCTTGGTCTTGTTCTTGTTCTTGGACACGCGATTCTATGTCTTCTTTACGAACCAACAAATGACGAGTCTTTCTCCTTCTCGACGCATTATGGTAGAGGCAAATAGTGGGAAATCTTGTCGTCAGTCTCTCATTCAAAGAAGGTGTGTATTGGTGAGGGTGAAAGAAGAGTGAATTGGAATGTAAAGAAGAAGAAGAAGAAGAAGTTGGTAAAGTTGCAAAACCATCATTAACATTATCTTCTATCTCTTCAGTATTGTCTATAGCAAGAACAAAAACTAGTAGTAACAGTAATAGTTACTGATTTGAAGTTGATGATACATGTCTGTGTTGAGCATTTGCATTTCAAACTCTTCAAGTTCATTGTTTAAGAAGGTGATGATTACTGGTTGCCCTGAAAACTGTCTCGTTAGATTTCGTCGCCACCAGGGCATTAGCATAGCATAGCATGCTAGCCTTTTGCGGTTTTGCCATTCCAAGTTTACGGCCCAAATATTACTCCATATTGATTGGGCTTGTGTTTTGGAAGCCCAGCCTATAATAATTAGTTTGGAGAAGGCCCCCAATCACTCCTATGTTTGTTTCCACACAAGCTCTTATGAAAATGATTTTGTTAGATTTACTCCATTTAATTCAACTGGACTAAATCATATAGGATGAATTCCAATAAAGATTTTTTTAAAACATTTAACAAATAAAAAAAATTATTTAAATAAATAAATAAATACCCTGAATATATTTAAAGAATAAAAAATCAAGAAATATAAACAAATTCTGGCAATCCTCAGTCCTTGAATTTTGTAAAAGTATTTAAGAAACAAAAAAAACAATAATTCCCAAAAAACTTAAACTTTTAAAATTGCTATGAAATTTTGTTTTTCAAAATGTTAAGAAATAAAAAAATTGAAAGAACTTAGTTATTAAAAATTGAAACATAAAATAAAAAATGAATTCAAAATTTCTCATCCATTAAAGTTTCTCAAAATTTCTTATTAAAATTACGATTCAACTCGTAAAATCATCGTGATAAAATCTTACGAGTTCAATTGGCTATGTTTTCTGAGCTAAAAGTGTCATCTGGTTACAAATGCTATTATACCCATTCTCGATAAAGTTTTAAACTATCTCAAGGCCCTTACAATTATCCCATCTCTAAGAATCTCAAGACTTGTGACGAGGTTAATTCACTGGCTTGAGCCTTGAGCTGTTGAATCTTTTCATGTTCTAGAAAGTGGGGTGAACTATCTCTTCAAGCTAAAAATATAATTCACCATCTCGTCAGTGCGATGGTTCATTTGAGTGAATGGACGACAATGCTGAATCATGTAATTTCCAAAATTAGTTGTTTTTTTTTTTAGTAAACGATGAATTCCATTGGATTAGATTTTTCAACTTCATGTTAGGTTGAAAATGAGTGGATATGGATACAAAATATTTATAAATATTGATCATATCAACTTACTTTTTGAAAATCCCGGTGGCTCCTCCCTAAAAAAAAAAAAGAAAAAAAGAAAAAAACCTGCAAGTAAAAGTTTCTTTTCATACATCTCAAGTCATTATAAGATGCATGAAGAGAATCATCTAGGTGGTGGCCCAGTGATAAGAACTTGGGATCAAGAGGTTTGCTTCCTCTGTGGTCTCAGGTTCGAGCCTTGTGGTTGCTCATATGATGACCACTGGAAGCTTACATGGTCGTTAACTTCAGGGCCCGTGGAATTAGTCGAGGTGCACGCAAGCTGGTCAGGACACCCATATTAAACTAAAAAAAAATTGCATGGAGAGGTAGCTTATCCTTGTTTGTTAAAAGGGTGCAAATAGTCGCAAAGTCTGTGCCTTCTGTGCGCACTATTTTATTATATGCTTTTCCAACAAGTCGTATTACATAGTTATATGAAGAGCTTGCGGAGAAAATCTGTTCTAAAATGCACTGAGATGTAATTAAAAAAACACAAAATTACCTACAGAGCTAACATATTTTATTTAAAAACGTCATCTTGAAAACATAACGAGAAACTTCGCCTCCCCTTGTAAAATGCCCTCCGAACCTTGTCCTTCGCGGAAAAGACCTTGCAGATTCACTAGGCCACCATTTTTAAGCAGGCCCAGTCTGCATAATTCTGAATTTTTATCCATCATAGTTCCCACACACCCACGACCTCATGCTATACCAAAAACGGGTCAAAAACAGATACTAAAGCCAGCCTAATTCTTCCATTTCCGAGTTCTCTGGGACAATGCATTACTCTCTCAAGAGACCTACCATGTCAGGCACCGATCCTTATCTCAGCCTGGAACAAAAACAAAGGAAAGTACCCCATCCTTATCGAACCAGGCAAATTGATTCTTATCCAGTTTAATCATAGCACGAAAAGAAATCAATATGATCAAGGGCCTGGCCGGCTTTGACGATGATCATCATCTGTGTGTATAAATCGCAGGTAATTGTAGCACTGTGAGGTTAGTTGGTGTTTTAAAGCATTTATTTCTCCTCCTCCTCCTTTCTTCTTTACAAGTGTTGACGATGCAACTGGAACAATTTATAATCCATCGTAGATTCCTTCTTTTTTTCTATTTAAAGCCTGCCGTGCCTAGCACATTTGGAATCCCTCTCCCATAATTCCTTCGATTGGCTGTAAAGCTTGCTGACAGGCGTGAAATCCCTCTTCCACAATTCCATCGATTTCTAATGTGAGATCAAGTGGGATTTTATTCTTGGTGGTAGCTAAATGATTACGCGAATACGATTATTATTTTATTCTGTTCCCTTTTTATGATTCATTGATCATATGATAATTTAATCTTTTTAGCTTTTAAATATACAATTTTTATCCATTTAAATAAACAAGTTAAAAGTTAACATATGTCAATTTAATCTTTGATCGATTTATCTCAAACAATATTATTAAAAAAAAGTTGATGATGGATCGGTTCCAGTGAAATCTTTTCTTCTTGTTTTTTTGTCAAAATATAAACGTCTTATTTAATATATATTTTTATTTTTATTTATTTGCTTGCTATTTGATTTGTTTTTTTTATCTTTTTTGAATTGATATTTTTGAATTTCTCCTTTTATTATTGGTTTGATTTAATTTTTATATCAAATTTGGTCCGTATTATTTTAATTATTATTTTTTATCATTTTACTGATTGATTTTTTTTTAAAATTTTATTATATAGTATTTGATTTTAAAAAAACTCTTATATCAAATTTAGTATTCTTTTAATTATTTTTTCTTTTGTTTTAGAATTTTTTATTGATTTTATTTATTTATTCCCTTGAGAATTTTGTTTCTTTATTTTTTAGGATTTACAAGGTTAGTCTCGAGTTTATAACTAAGATCACGGGTTTTAAATATTAACATTAGTTGAATTTTTAATGCAAACTAAAATAGATGGCATTCTTATACTTTTAAATATAAAATATCATATCTTTAACGTTCTTATATATTAAAAAAAAAATTCTTTTAAGAGCACTGAATTTAGGATACTGACTGCATGAGTTCATCCTCTTTCCCAGGCCAACCAACACTTTTTTATTATTTACTTTTCATTAACTTTAATATCCTTTACAGTAATTCTAGTTCTTATTTTTAACATTTTAGTTTTTTCTTATTTTTCTCAGCAATATTTGGCGATCATAAGGATAATGATATTCAGTTTGATGATTTTACTTTTCATTAACTCTTAATAATGAACCCCACTCTAAATACATTGATGATATTTCTTAGTTTATTAATTTTTTTGTTATTAATATAGGTATTTGGATTAGCTTATATACATCTTAACTAATTTTATGAGTTTTAAAATTAATAACTATATAAGCCTCTAATGATTTAAAAAAAATCTAAACTCGTGATCATTAAAACTAATTCAAATCCTTACTATGTGTCTCGCTCTATTTTTTTTTATTAATGTGGGTGTCTGAGTTTATTTGCGTGTACCTCGACTAATTTTCATGGACCCTGAAATTAACGATCATGTAAGTCTCCAGTGACCTTGAACCATAGTTATTAAACCCGGACCGGCCCGGCAGGTCGACCCGGTGGCTGGACCGGTTCGGGTTAGGAGAAAGACCGGTAAATGTAAAAAACCGGCAAGACCCGGTTGACCCGGCGAGTTGACCCATGACCTGAGCGACCCGGGCAAACCCGGACGAGACCTGGTGTTTGTAATGTATAAACTGTCATTTGTGAAATCAAAACTCGATCCATGAACACCGATCAATCTAACATTTTAATCCCGCAAAAACTAACAAATTTGAGTTAAACTCGGGAACAAAACACATAAAACTTAAATAACGAGCTCTGCAAGTTACTACTGACTCAGGGGAAGAGCGAGAGAGAAGAGAATGAGGGAAATGAAGGCGAGGAGAGGAAATGATCAAGCAGGGGTTGCTGAGGACATGGCGATCGCTAGTGAAGATGAGATATGATAGAGAGAGGGATTTTTTTTCCTTTCAGAGACAAGGAGTAAAGATTGAAGAGACAGTAATTGTCTTAGACTCTAAGCTACGTTTTTATTTCAATCCATTAAAATAATTATTTTAGTTTTTTTGTTCAAAAAAATTATAAATGCATAAAGTTTATTTTACAATTTATAATAATAAGAAATAAAATAAAACAGAAGAGTTTTTTCATAATTTTAATATAAAAAAATTATGTTTTTTAAATATAAAATAAATTTTTTTTTGTTTAAATACTTCAACTTAAAAAAATAACATGGTATCTTTTCAATGTGTAATTTGAAACCTTTACATAAATATACTCTATGTTCAGAAGAAAAAAATTATGTTTTTTCAACGTGGGATAAAAAACTTTTTTGGTTTAAATACTTCAACTTAAAAGTATAACATAATATCTTTTCAATGTGTGATAAAAAACTTTTTAAAATATTTTTTAAAACTTTATTATTTACAATATAGCATATATTCACATTGATTTTTTTTTTCATATGAAATATTAAATTTTTAATTTTTCCGGGTTGACCCATAAAACCTGGAACCCGGTCCCTTGACCGGGTCAATTCTCGAATCGGATCTGATAACTATATCTTGAACTTTACCAGACTCAAATTGATTATCTAAAAAAAAAAAAATCTAAAACCTGAATTATACCGGTCAACTTTATCTTAATTAAGGTTATCGGGGATGGAATAAAAATATCTTGGAACTTTTTTCCTTTTGTGTCAGAAAATCTAGATTAGTCATTAGACACCAGTTATTTGAATGATTCAGGATGGTGCCCAATTTGTTTTTTTTTTTTTAAATTCCA
>Ga0307511_10006733_pt1 | contig 11577 bp, 8 predicted proteins | sample 13_EM_MG_FD_200266 | JGI IMG/M metagenome (GOLD analysis project Ga0307511, IMG submission 200266) | Populus trichocarpa ectomycorrhiza microbial communities from riparian zone in the Pacific Northwest, United States - 13_EM | ecosystem: Host-associated > Plants > Roots > Unclassified | place...
TAAACCGTATTTTTTTAATTGCTATTTTTTATTTTAGGTTTTTTTGTGATTTTTTTTATTTCATCCTTCAACGTTTCGTTTTCTAAGGATTGAGCTTCATAATTTTTTTCATGTATATTGTTTCCAGTTTGATGATCCAGATCATGAGTTTGAAAAGTTAATAGGAGTTGACATCTTTTTTGTCTTATAATGTTTTCTGATATCGTCTTTCAACATTGTTTTTTGTTTTCTTTTAAATGACTTTGTAATTTTCTTCAATTTTTTTATTGAATTATTTTGATCTCATGACCTAAAACACGAATTTGTCAGATTAATTCGAACTAGATTCCCCTTTAATATTCAGATTAAATGTCTACCGTGCTGGTTCAGCTAGGCTCACACTAGTTTTTTTTTATATTATTTCATTCTTCCATGCTTAATTGATTGCAAATTAAACAACATTATTTTTTTCGGATAAAGTTTTTCTTTTCTCATGTTATTGTGATATATATTCTCATTTATTTATAACTGATTTTTTTAAAAAATGTACCTGTAACATCTAAATATTTTACTATAAAAATTATTCAGATCCCCGACGCAAACGTGAGCCATAATTAGCATTTATATGTCCTTATGAAATAATCTGTCTGTTTTCTGAAAGCAAAATCTTTACCAGACACTTCTATTTTTAAGAACTGAATTAAATTCTGTTTGAAGTTATAAACACATAAAGATCAAATGGAACCCAAATCTGAGAGAGCACAAGGAACAAATATCATTTCCCATCTAAGCCAAGCGTTCAAGAACGTGTTCTCTGTACAACGATAGTCAAATGTGCTAATGGCAAAATAGGACCCCCAAGGACCCCTCTCTGTTTTTTTGAGTCTTATGTAGAAAGAGAGGGAGCACTAATAATTGCAAAAGTTTGCTTCAAGTTAAACTAATGGCAAAATTACACAACTGTAAACATAATAACCCACAGAGAGAGCAAAAGGACACAACTTTCTGTGTAGATTTTAGCTGTTAAAAACATTGTTGCTAGACCCACTAGTTTGTAAAGTGGAACAAGCACAGCCAGACAGATAGACCCACTAGTTTGGCTATAGCAAATCAAGCCAGCTCAATCTCTGAGACTCACAAGAAGCCCTAGCTCTGTTTCGTTTTCTCAACCATTAAGCACTTTACCTTTCCTGATACCTCCTCCACTTAAAGTTCGGTTCTGTTTTCTCTTAAAGGAGGCCCCTTTCAGTTCTTTCAAATACATGGTTTATGACTCTGGTATGTTTTCTTTTTTGGGTTTGGATTCTTTTGTTTTGATTCCTAAGCTTGAGGCTTGAAGCTTTGTTTGGTTTCTGAGAAAATGTGAGGACAGAAAGAAATTGTGATTTTGAATTCAATAGAATGGTTAGGATTAGTTTGAAAGTTCATGCTTCTCCTTTTTTGTGTGTTTTTATTTCCACTTTTTAATTGTGTTGTACTAAGTGCTAAAAGCCATAATTAATAGATTTAGAGTTCTATTTGGATGATTCTTTGCATTTTCTTTGGGAATCAGAGGAAGTTTTGTTGGGAAATGGAAATGATACCTTGCTTTGTTTTCTCTGGAACTAGTTATATTCCATTGAAATTATGTTATGACCTGAGAGCAGACTCATTGACTTAACTGCAATCTAGAATTTTTATGTGAAAAATGAAGTCTTAAATTAGTCAAACTCGTGTTTAGTCTTAGCCTCTTAGGTATATATTATTTGAAGTCATAAGGTCTCTTACCCTGTTTGTGATTGCCTCCTTGTTTTTGTTTTGACTTAATCACTTCTTAAATTAGTCATGAAGTCTTCTTTTTTTTCTGGAAAAATCTTGAAGAAATCTTGTCTGATAATTGGAATGATCGCATGTAAAGTTTACTGTTACATACACATTGGTCCACCTTGGTCATCGAGAGATTGCAAATGATAAACAAGCCATTGTCCTTGTTGACTAATTAATTGAGAAAAAAAAGATTCCTGCTAAGATTAGAATAAGAAAGGAATCCATTAAAAGGGAATCTATGGAATCACGCAAGTGCCCATTTTGAGTTGTAGATGGAAGCACCAAGGCAGTAGTGCCCATTTACAAAAATTAGAGAAACAACCAATGAAGCTAATTCACTATTATCATATGAACTACATCAGTATCTAAAAAAAACTTGATCAGCTTAATTGTTTCCTTATGTACTAGTGAACTTTCTCGCCCAATGCATTCATTATCTCATAATCCAAGTATTTATGACTCAAAATGCTGACATTTTTGCACAGATGGGTTTTTCTTGTATCTTCATTTGGGTTCATGTGTTTCAATGGATTGAGCAATTGGGATGATGTCATTGAAGATGGAACTGGTTCTTGCAGCTTTAGTATTGGCTTACTTGCAGTCTTTTGTATTGTCCAACTTGCAAGGTATGTTGTCCTTCTTTGATAAGCTAATTTACTGTTTTTACTTGCTGGGGCCATTTCTACATCATTAAGACAATGATAAATGACAAATGAAGCAAACCACAATCTGGTCAATGGTTTTCTTCAAATTGATCTGACACTTACAAACATCCAGACTGATGCCATTCCTGTTATCTGTATTTTTTTTGCTTGAGAAATATTTGTTTATGCAGAATCTGTGTGAGAAGGATGAAAAGGCTAAATTACACCTGAATATCCATCTGTGGTTGAAAGGGTTCTCAATCCATGACCACTTTGTCTGATAATATGACCTCTCTCTTAGGGTGCATCTGCACGCGTGTTCTAGATATAAATAAATATGACCTCGATGATTAGATGGATACAATGAACATATAATGGAAGTTGAGAATGTTGCCATTTACCCTCTTCTTTGATTTAATTTTTGCACTAAGCTTTTGCAAGTTTACTTTCCTTTACTGATTGAATAGTTAAGATGGTAACCTGGTTAGATGCTAAATAATTGTACTTTTGGTTACAGGAGATGCCCTATCTGCATTGAAGCTTTCGATGAATGTTCCAGACAATCAATTGAAAGATTGGAACCCAAATCAAGTTACTCCATGTACTTGGACGAATGTTATCTGTGACAGTAACGAACATGTCATTTCTGTGTATGTTTTCTTTGATGTGGTTTTACCTCTTCTTTCAGCTGTTTCCAGATGATAGATTCATATAAAATAATTTAGTATTCCTGCAATATTTTGTTCTTTGGTTGAATTACATTTTATCTTTCACATTGGATATGCTTATATTTTCACCCATTTGCAGAACGCTGTCTGGCATCAACTGTTCTGGGACCTTGTCTCCTAAGATAGGAGTTCTAAAGACTCTTAATACACTGTACGTATTGTGCATGTTGTAACAATCAGCAGATAAGATTTAATTATAGAATTGTTTTTTGATGAATTTGTTTTTTTTCTCAGGGCATTTTTTCATTTTTTTTTAAATTAGGTGCATTTCATTCTCAAAAGCAATTTTATGAGTTTTAATCAGTAGTGATAAAAAACTTGAATCACACATGAGATGCTAGCGCCCTGTGTGCACATGCGCAAAAGCTAATCCCCAATAATATGGCATTTCTAATGGAGTTACAGAAACTATTCATTAATACTACTTAAGTTTGTTTTCTTAACAATGTAAGAAATTGTTAGTTTCGAAGATGCAGCCTATCTTTCCCCTCCTCTCCTGGAATTGTTAGGCTAAAAATGGTTACAGAAACCGGTCTTCAATTGTCTTAGCAGATATTACCATGACACGGGGATGTGAACTTGTCTCGTAAACAGCTTTGTGACTTTAGTTATCATATCATTTTCTATTTGAAAGCTGAAACTAGTTTCCTCTATCATGTGTGTTGCTATATGTTATCTTTTGTTATCTCTTGTCTCGCAAATATCTGCCCAATTTGCTTGCTATCGACTTCATTTAATGCATATCTACTTGGTGGAAAATAGTCTAAGCTTTGACTTTGCCTCACCAAACAATAAGATTGCTAGAAGGATGAGATGCTGCAGTTGGATCATTTTGGAATTGTTGGAAATCTATGGGTAATTGACAAGCTAAGTATATGATAGAAACAACTTAGGGTGTGAGAGGAAAGTTATCAGTGTGGACACTTCTTATTGTATACAAACATCTATGATTGGAGAGGATCTACAACTTAAGTGGTAATTGTGGGAAAGAGTTCGTTCAACCTTTTGGACTTTGATGGGCAGCAGATTTTCAATTTGATTACTTTGGGATGGTGGTAGAGAAATCTTCCCAGTTTAGATTTCCATCTATGGTAATCACTTCATTTGGGTCATGTCATTACAGCCACTCTAGGTGTTTTTGCCCCTTTCTCAATCCTGCATTACAACAACAACCTTTGCTTTCTTAACTTTCATCTACACTTGACCTTTTCCCCTTTCCTCTTGCATGCTAACACACTCATTGCATTTAGATAACCAATACACATAACCATGCCCATACCATAATAGACTCAGACTCTGATAGATATATATATATATATGTAGATAGCTGCAACTTGAAGCTTCAATGTTTTCGCATTAGCCTTGCAAAACGTTAAATATATTGTGGAAATGCTTTCAAGATGATATGGTTGACAGGATATTTTTATTTGTGCTTCATAAAGCTTCTAGTTACATCCCTTTGTATGGACTTTCTGAGGTGTTGAGTTTAAAGTGGATACTAATATATACTAGATTGCATTCATAATGCAGAACATTGAAAGGGAATGGCATAACTGGTGGGATACCAAAAGAGTTTGGAAATTTGACAAGTTTAACCAGCTTAGATTTGGAAAATAATCGTTTAAGCGGTGAAATACCGTCTTCCTTGGGCAATCTTAAAAGGCTACAATTTTTGTAAGTGACACCTTCTGCTCTTTTTATTCTTTGAGGTATATGAGATATATCTCAGCATTCTTCCAAACTTTTTCATGATCAGTAAGATTTTCTTATCATGCAACCAGGACATTGGGTCAAAATAATCTCAGTGGAGCTATCCCTGAATCACTTGCTGGTCTTCAAAACTTGATCAACATGTAAGTAATGATGTCCTGCACATTGCCTAGATGATACGAGATAGCAGTGTTTTGTTTATGAATCCAGACGGGAATTTTCCTAAATTGTTCTTATGGTCCCACATTTTCAATAATTGACTCTCGAATTATATAGCTTTGTAACCCATGGCTGTGTTTCAAGATTTTAATGGCATGATTGAAATTTTCTTTGCAGTCTGCTCGATTCAAATAATCTCAGTGGTCAAATTCCAGATCATTTATTCCAAGTTCCTAAATACAAGTATGAATAACATGGAATTAGTGCTATTTCAACTCCTAATTTTTTCATTTAAATTTCTCATTTGTTTCTTTTGTGGATGTGTGCGTGCTTGCGTGGTATGTCTTGCAACTGTCAACATTTGACTTAATTTGAATTGCATTCACTTATTTCAGTTTCACAGGAAACCACTTAAATTGTAGCGGGCCAAATTTGCATAGCTGCGAGTCTCATAATAGCGATTCAGGTAATTAACTAGTATTTTTTATTTATTGGAGATGTTTTTTGAACTACATCCATTAAAGTTATGTTTTTGTGAAGCTAATTGCTAATCCTTTAATCTGTTAGCAGGTGGTTCACATAAGTCAAAGACTGGAATTATAATTGGAGTTGTGGGAGGATTCACAGTTCTTTTTCTTTTTGGAGGCTTGCTATTTTTTGTTTGCAAGGGTAGACACAAAGGCTACAAACGTGAAGTATTTGTAGATGTTGCAGGTTTGAGTTGCTTTAAGCACATAGCAAAATAATTGCATTGCAGCTACTTTCTGCTACATGCATAGAAATAATAGATTTAATAGATCATGTCACAATTTTGGCCAGTCTTGTTTTTTCATTTCTATTCTGATGAACTCACTTGACTTGGCCAAGTTTTTGTTGTTGACGTGATAAAATTCTCATTTCATTGAAGCTTCAATTTATGGCTCAACTAGCTTACTTTTGTTACACTAGCATGGAATTTGACATTTAGTTTACACTTTTTGGAAAATATTTGTAAGTTAAATAACAGGCTTTAGAATTTATCTTGTGTACCCATCCTCTAGCTAATTTATACAATTTACCGAAGACAAACAAGGATTAGTGAAAAATACTGTTTAACATTGTCGCATATTTTTCCTGTAACTGAATTTTATTGTTACGCATTGGGAGATATTTTTTACTTAGTAGTTAATGGTTGATGAGCACATGCAACATGCATACCTTTTAGCCACTTTATTGGGTTCATATTTTTGGCTAATGCAACCTCATCCACTTATCCGAATCAGAGTCACTGAGCATGTTATGAGAAGAAAAGAAATGAGCTTCCTTTTATCTAAATAAAGATGCTTTTATGATAGTTTTGAAATCTAGCCCAGAAGCCTGTATACTGTCAACATGTTGTAACCTGGCTGACTCATTTTTTAATAAATGGATGAATTAGATTGCAATCCAAGGAGAATGAGGTTTAGCTGGATTGATTTTTATCTTATGATTGTTTTTTTCCTCATGTAAATAATCCATGTATATCTTATGATGTTGTGATCTATGATACTATATGATGTTTGCTATAACATGTATAATTCAATGCGTTTATGGGTACCACAGTAACTACTTTTCCATCTGGATGAAATTTAGTAATCAGTTTGTGTCCTATCATGAAATGAAATCTAGTACTTATAGCCATCCTGTTGGATTTGATTCAGATAATTTCTCAAAGGTTTAAATTGTTGAAAAATCCTGCCTGCTTGAAAACTGTTCTAATTATATAAACATTTCTGACTTTTGGCTAAACATGGAATCTAATATTTGTGTTTATTTGTGATTGATTGGTGCAAATTTCTTGATTCGAATTATCGGTGAGCATAGGTTCTATTATCTAGAAGTCGTGAAAGTTTGAGAATGTATACAAAATGAAAAATATTTGCTTACCTTTTATTATCTTTTACAATTATGATTGAAGAATTGAAGTTACTTCACTCTATTTTTTTTCCGTGAACCCTCTTCTTACCATTTGTTTAGGTGAAGTGGATCAAAGAATAGCATTCGGTCAGTTAAAACGGTTTTCATGGAGGGAACTACAGCTTGCAACGGACAACTTCAGTGAAAAAAATATCCTTGGACAGGGAGGTTTTGGAAAAGTTTATAAGGGAGTGCTTGCTGATAATACCAAAATTGCGGTTAAGCGTTTAACTGATTTTGAAAGTCCTGGGGGTGATGCAGCATTCCAACGTGAAGTTGAGATGATAAGTGTAGCTGTTCACAGGAACCTATTACGTCTGATAGGGTTTTGCACAACAACTACAGAACGCCTCTTGGTGTATCCATTCATGCAGAATTTAAGTGTGGCCTATTGTCTAAGAGGTATTAATTATTTATGTGCTGGATTTTGAGAGGAAGTGTTAATATATTTAACTGTTTTCTTCTACCATCTACAGCTGAGGTATTTGTCATTAATCATTTTCTATAGATTGAGTTCCTCTCATGTTTGGTCATGTTTGTTAAATCTAAACCACTAAATTCAGAATTAATGCACATTATTTTAGTACATGTTAAAAATGGAAAAGAATATAATCACTTTAATATTTTTTTCCTTCTCACGTATCTTAAAGTGAAATTTGTGAAATTTGGCCTATATATTTCATAATAAATTGTGAAATTTGGAACATGATCCGAACATGAGAGAATTTTAATCCCAATTTTATATGCATGATTCAGGACAAGATGATAGAACAAAGAAGCTAAAAGTAAGCCCTTGCAGTTGCTTGGCAACCTCCTTTTTTTTAAAAAAAAAGGGGGATAAACTCTAGTAGCAAATTCTCAATAATCATTCATCAATAATTAGCTATGAAATTCCTATATTTGACAAAAAAAAAGGAAAAAAAAAAGAGTTTGACATTTTGTAATGATCATTGGCAGCATTGAATCTGGTACTCCTTAACCAATGAGTAGGATAAGGATAAGCTGATACCTATGAACATCCAGATAGCATCAGAGTTTATGTATCATGTCTGTTTGATGAATTAATTGTACCTGTTTCTCTTGTAATATCTAATGTCAACTAGTGAAAATACAATTCATAGGCCTATATATGGTCTTACAATTATTTTTGCAATACATTTCTATTTTCTAGCGACATTTGAATTTTGATCTTGACCTGCAGAACGTAAACCCGAGGAGCCTGTTTTAGATTGGACAACCAGAAAAAGAGTGGCCTTAGGTGCAGCACGTGGGCTGGAATACCTTCATGAGCACTGCAATCCTAAAATTATTCATCGTGATGTGAAAGCAGCTAATGTACTACTGGACGAAGATTTTGAAGCAGTTGTTGGGGATTTTGGCCTTGCGAAGCTGGTGGATGTGAGAAAGACCAACGTGACAACTCAAGTTCGCGGGACAATGGGCCACATAGCACCAGAATACTTGTCCACTGGCAAGTCATCTGAAAGGACCGATGTCTTTGGGTATGGTATTATGCTTCTAGAGCTTGTTACAGGTCAACGGGCAATTGACTTTTCACGTCTGGAAGAAGAGGATGATGTCTTATTGCTTGACCATGTAAGATAATCATAGCTAATTACAGTGATACATTATTGTATTGGTTTCTTTGCATGCTCAACTCTCTTGACCCCACCTAAATTATCCATCTCTTACATGACTCAAATGTCAAAAACCCTGTAAGTAACTTTAATTTGGATGGAGTTATGACATCATTTGAAGATGTCTCTGCTCTCTACGCTTTCTAGCATGGTTTTAATTCACGTTCTGCTCCTTTCTGACTTGCTCTTCGTTGTACTGGGATATTTGATTATGAAGGTCAAGAAGCTGGAGAGGGAGAAAAGACTGGATGCTATTGTCGACCGCAACCTAAATAAAAACTACAACATCCAGGAGGTGGAGATGATGATACAAGTCGCCTTGCTCTGTACCCAAGCATCACCAGAGAACCGTCCAGCAATGTCAGAGGTTGTGCGGATGCTGGAAGGAGAGGGGCTAGCTGAGAGGTGGGAAGAATGGCAGCATGTTGAAGTTACACGCATGCAAGAATACGAAAGATTGCAGAGACGATTTGACTGGGGAGAAGATTCGGTTTATAACCAAGATGCTATTGAGTTATCTGGTGGAAGATGAGATAACAAATTCCCCAATGCATTTAAAATATGCAGTTTCCTTTCACATTAGCTTGATGTTTTCCTCGAATGAAAACAGATATATGAAGTAAAAAAAAATTGTGATTTCATAATTTACATTTGCTTATATAAGCTCCTCGGTCGTCCTTTGTGTGTTCCCATCTTGTCTAAGATGAAACATATTTTGATGTTAATATAGTGGGCGTCTGCAAGGTTTCTCCCACCACCGTTTAAATTTCGCTGATATTGACTCTGTACTTGAAGTTTAATGCTCATAGCTCTATTATTTAACCCAAGAAAATGGCATATGAACTCGGCGCTTCCAGCTTCGGCTTATGCCAGCCGTGCTTCCACCAAGTTTTCCACGTCATTTCGCTCTTGTTTTCAAGAATCTAGCTCTATCAGACTACTGCAGCAATATGTTTTCGAATATAACTGAATGTAATATATAAAGCATAAGAGGGGAGATTTTCTATTTCCATTTCATTGCATCAACAAATGTCTCCCTTCCAAGTCAATGGTCCATAGTTCCAGGACTGTTGCTCTGTGCTATTGTTGATGCTTTGACTAATAATGGCAGCACCTATAAGCTCCAAGATTTTACCAAGTTCTACAAGCCAAGAGTGGTCATGGAAAACCTGATGCGGTTGAAATTTTGTGATTGGAAAGAGCTGCGACATGTTGCAAATTTTTTACTTGAGATCACAATCAACTCACTGAATTATCTACTAAACTCTCATAATTTCCCTGCTGGAGCCTGGAAAGCGAAGAATTTATCGAACAAGAAAAGCTTTATGCAAGCCGCAAGACACTGCCACTGTTAGGCGGTGGGTGCATCAACCTTTTCACGATTGCAGTCATGATTATATGGAACCTGAAGACAAATAGCAGACATAGAAATGGACCTGGTTCTTCTAGTATGAATTCAAACAAAGAAGGCAGAATATTTAAAAACTTCCTTAACAATAACACCATAATATTTGTAAATCAACCCAGAATTTCTTTTCCAATAATGATCGTAAGTAGTTTAATTTTGCGTGATTTTAATTGTTAATAATTATTTTTAATGAGTATAGACACAGAGATGTAGCTAGAGCCTAGAAGTGTTTCTCTTTGACGTTTTTTCTTTTTGAAAATATTACATCAAGAAATTTTCCTTTCATATGCGGCCATAATACAAGCGGAATTCTGCAAACTAAATACATATATGTAGATGTAAACATAATATCACAGCTTTTTATATTGACCATGAATGGTTGAAACGATATCAGTAACTAAACTTTCCATCTTGGTCTTGACCTGCCATTGCTCCCCCATCAACTTATCCTTCTCATGACTTCTCAGATCCCCTTCTTCACCTTGATCGGCTAGAAGATACTGCGGAGTCTTCTCAACATCTCTACGCTCCCTCTCTTCGAAGTTGATGCCACAGTCCACACAGTCCACACCTGACATTGCTAGAGCTTCAATTGATGGCATGGCTTCAGTCAAGTGTTAAGAGTGTTTTTGTGTGCTTCTTTGCATCAAGACATACGAGGTATTTATAAGGGGAACCTAAACTAGCCTTGTATCTCTGTGGATAAGGTTACAGGCGAGAGCATATGATCCACTACCAAGTAGAAGTAGAAGTAGCCCTTTCTTTAGTGATGCCATGGCTGACGTTCTTAATAAAGTTAAATGGTTTCATGATGTCGCTAATCTCAATCACATATTACCTCCTCAATGGACTCATTTCTGAACTTTCTCTTTTCGTGAAGACTGTTGAGCGCTTTAATTAACTGATTTTTTTTAGATTTAATGAGAATTTTTATTTTATAGGAAGCCAATGTTAAATTTATTGTTTAATGGGTAATTGGCAGCGCTTTTCAGCCATTTAAAGGACTGTTTGTTTTTATTTTTTAAAAATATTTTAAAAAAATTTAAAATTTTTTTATTTTTTTTACATCAAATGAATATTTTTTTTAGTATTTTTAAATCATTTTAATACGCTGATATCAAAAATAATTTTTTTAAAAATAAAAAAATATTATTTTAATATATTTCTAAATGAAAAACATTTTGGAAGACAATCGCAACCACACTCTAAAAAATATATTTTTTTAAAAAATATTAAATCAATGTTTTTTTAATATTTTTTAATGTTAATGATATAATATTAAAAATATTCAAATCAACCTCACATGTTCCTGAATTCAAGACTTCTATTTTTTATTTTTTTATTTTTGTGTGTGTGTGTGTGTTTTCTAAGGCTGTATGAAACTAGATGTCAATTTATTAATTAACTGTGCACATATATTTATACGTTCGAACCTTACCACCAAGAGTTCGAGTCAGTGGGACTAGAGTGTTCTAGCCCTCAAAGGCAAAGCTACGAGGTAAAAGACTGGAATACAAATGGTTGTAATTATATGCATCAATACTATTTTCTTTGAAATAAACACAATGAAA
>Ga0307511_10006734_pt1 | contig 11577 bp, 3 predicted proteins | sample 13_EM_MG_FD_200266 | JGI IMG/M metagenome (GOLD analysis project Ga0307511, IMG submission 200266) | Populus trichocarpa ectomycorrhiza microbial communities from riparian zone in the Pacific Northwest, United States - 13_EM | ecosystem: Host-associated > Plants > Roots > Unclassified | place...
AAAATATATTTTTAATTTTTTTAAAAATATAAAATTATAAAGGCATATCAAAACTTTTTTTACAATATTAATATTATGATAATATCAAGAAAATCTCAATAAGATAAATTTATCACATCACAAAAGATTAGCAACAATAATTTGAGTGGCCACACTTATTCTTTAAAGATGAAGAATTCACTTGAATCATTGTTTGTAATCTTTTATTGTATTGTTGGATTTGTTCTATAAAAATATTTTTGATGGTACAATTGTGTTATAAAAAAATTAATTAATTAATCATAATTAATTAACTACCATTTACTGTGAAATTGTAAATAAATAACAATTCCAATTCTCATTCTAAATAAAAATTCACACAACCGAGTTTGTATGTTTTAATTCTACTTTAACTTTAATTTATTTTTAACCATATATACTATATAAAAAAGTGTTGTTTAATTTTGAATTTTCAAGGGTCTGATGAGATGGCTGTGAACCATATTAACACTGAATGAGACTGCACCGGGTGCATAACAAGGGTCTGTTTGCAGGGAAAACTTCAGAGTTGGACTGAAAGAACAAAATTTGACCCGATCCCAACAACAGGATCCAGTTGCTTTTTCTGTGAAATAATGGGTTTAAAGCAACAAAGTGCCCTTAAAGGCTTAAACGGCATGCACTCTCGAGGTCTGAAAGCTTTCGCGAGGGGATAAAAAGCTGGGGACCTGCTTTTAAGGAAAAACATGTCGCCACCACCACCGTTGAGCCCCCTCTGTCATGGACAACTATCCCTATCCGTGCCTGTACTTACAAATCATAAGAATTGACATTGACATCAAAGCATTTTGGATATGTTTCGAATTGTGGCATCAAGCGTGCGTGGCAGAGAAGGAAAAGAAAGCCCCTTTTCTAACGGGCTAGCCCAATTCAAGGGCGGGCTTCTATTGCAAAACAAGGACCCCCGAGTTGGGTTAGAAACTGTGATCACCGAGCCTCTCCATTAAAAGGACGAAAGGAGTTAGGAGGCTTACGCTGGTCATCTATGCAGCACATACGTGAATGCTGTTCATGGACATGGACGGTGGAAAATAATGGCAGTGGTACTTTTCTTTGGCAATGTAGAAATCAAATAATTAATGTAAATTTATCGAAAACATCTTTTAACCTGAAAGAGAAGAAGAGTCCCAGCTTGCCGATGCTTAAAAAAACTAGTGCCTGAACATGCAATTGGTGTCTTGTGAAGAGACATTGAATTGTGGAGCGTCTTCTGAAGAGTACTTTGCTGCTGGGATACTTGTGCAAAATGATGCTGACTAGCATTTCAGTTTCTGATGGCTGCAGGTGTTATGTTCAAAAGGCATTTACAAGTTGAAGGATAATTTTGCTGTCAAGCTTTTCGGCTTGTCCCTGGCGGCTAAAGGGTTCTCTGTATAGGATGTTGATGCAAAAGGATGCATCTATACCCATCAGTTGCTGCTGATCTCATGTATAACTGGATTCTGCAGTGCACTAAATAATCTGGTGGTCCTGTAGCTTTTATCACACCAATGGCCAAACATCATACTTAACAAGTGTGTGACTTGAATTTCATCGTCACACAGCAAATGGAGATCAATATTTCTTCAGGGATATTATCACTAGCTATATATATCCTCTCCTCTCCTCTCTTCTCTTTTTTAATTCTACGGTGTAGGCATTCGGAACTTGGTTCGTCTACAGATCAAGTTAAATCACCGCACTATATCATATTTCAGGTATAATTAAAACCGAGATCATAATCAGAGCCAGTAGTCGGTACCTCTAAGAGCAAGCTCTGTTTTCCCTCCGAACTTCGATAAAGGATAACAGATTTGATTGTCCGCAAGAAAACTGAGCAGTTTCTGTTAGCTTTATCGATCTTGATTTGTGTGTGCATCAACTTTGTAATTAATTACTATATACTTGTCGATCCTTTAGGAAAATCGCACGTACGTACTCGGCCCCTCCATCCACTAGCTAGCTAGTGACCTGCTTTGCATGACCATGGCCTGGCCCCTCAATGCTCAATGCATCATTAACTCCTGCATATAATGCCTTCTAATGAGCTTTAATCCTTTGGTGCCTCCAAGACATCATTCCTCTGCATCATTCTTTCTAAAGGCTATCCTTAGTATTCATCATCATCCTCTACACTCTAGTGCCAAGCTTGTGCCCTATATATTCGGACGCGCATGCATGAACACGCACCCTCGCTTTTCAACTCGATAAGCACTTAAAAAATAAATAAATAAATAAATTTTTATCTCAGCAAGACAATCTGCTCTTGAATAAAAAGAACAATTTAATGAGTAACTAGATAGCTGTCGATAAGTATATGATTCGATTTAATTGATAAACTACATACCCTTTATCAATTTAGTCTCATGAAATTTCTCTGTATTTTTTCTTATGATAAATTTCTCTGTTTGTTTGATTATCCGTTAATTCGCATCTTAATGCAGATCATGAGTAATTAAAATCTGCGCTCTATTCCCTTGGCATGCCCTTTCATTTATTTGTTTTTTTCGACAACGCCCTGGCATGCATGCTCGATATAGTACATATGCGATCACCTCATGACATTTTTCCCTTTTGCTTTCCTTAATCAATGTAGCGTTAAAAGTTGAGACCAGTTTATACTAAATTAATCTTGTAATCTTAAATGGGCCTAGCTTGTTTTGTCTCGATTCTGTCACTAATGCTACAAAAAAGAATTAATAGAAACACTCTAAACATGCCTTTCCTTGCTGATCATTTGATGATTAGACAGAAATATATAACCTATATCTATCAATCTCCTAATAATTCGAGTTCAGTTTATATAAAGCACGAATTTGGGAGGATTTATTGGTTCCGTACTGCACAGCTGTGTACTCTTTCCCTCCCCAAGCTGCTAGCTCAAACCAAGCTCTTACTTTAACTAGGCACAGACGTTTTTCTTTCTTTCTTCTTCTTTTTTTTTAAGAAGAGAGAAAACATGATGAATGACAGCAGTTGAGTTATAAACTTAATTACCATTGATGTCCATAAGTTAAAATTATGGTAGCTAGTAATGCAAACATATGGCGATCTGATCAATTATATATTCCTGATCCCATATTTGATAAAAGGTCCTTCCAGATCACATATATAGAACCTAATTACGCTACAAAATTCCAATTCCTTTGGATTCAGATAGAATCCTTGCACCTAATTCAGTACTCTTTCTAATCTATAATTTCCTGATGTGATTAAGCTAGAGAGATCGATGCACTGTATGACAAAATAGACTGCATGGTTGAACTTAGTTATGAAGCTCCAAGACAAACTGTCATTTGGATAGCTACTATCATTTGATGCTTGCAGGACATGCCTTGGATGAATGGCCATTTTCACCGGTAATCAATTTCCTTTGCTTTCCTAAAACACAAGAGGTAAAAAGGGGGCAGGATTATGCTTTTATCAATTATTGCTCCATGTCCAAACTCCTAAGTCCTAAGTCAAAAGGCTAAAAGATATAGTCCACGTGGGTTGATAATGCATGCTTTGTTTCTCCATCAATTTAGTGGAAAATCACTGATCATGGCACAATCTAAGGAAGCCACTACTATGGTGGTCTTTACACGAAAGAAAGAGAGAAAAAGAAAGACAAATAAACATTCCACACTGTACATACAGACATGAAAAGAAAGAGAGGAATTGAAACAGGAAGGGGGAAAAAAATTGGAAAGCAAGATCTAAGACATGACAATATGGCAATAATATTCTTCTCACAGCTTCTTATAGTAATATCATCAATTAATAACCGTTCAACAAAGGGAAATGCACAAAATATAATTCTGTCTCTCATAGGGTGCCATTTGAAATTGGAACTGCTCCTCTTTTGATGCTATCCATATGTGTTGTTTCATACACGGGCAGACCATTTGAGTAGATACCCAAGTCACAGTTTTGCAGTTCAAACAAATCAGAGCTTGAATCACTCTCAGCTCCATCATCCACCTCATTGAACTTCCTAAATTCGTTTTCCTCTGATCGATAATGTTCATCAACCCAAGTCCTGTCTTTCTCCAAATATTGGTTACCGCGATTCTTGGCTGCTTTCTGATCTGAAAACCCATCATTGACGAATTTGTATCTCTCCTCCAGCCAAGAGAAACCTGACTTCTTTTTATCATCCGATATCTCATTTTGGAAAGTTGTGGACTTCACAGTCCCATTCTGCTTTGACAAGGAAACTATTTGCTTGTGATCTGAATAGCTTCTGGACTCCTTGCAGCCCTTTGTTGGAGGGTGTGTATAAGGAGAGGGTGTCCTAAAACCAGAGCTTGAAGAAGAATACAAAGACTTTGTATCAGTAGTGCTTGAGCTTCGAAAATGACTAATGCTGCTCCTCCTTTTCCTCCTTCCACCGGGGCTCTCATCATCATCTTTCATTGATTGTGTGGTGGACTTTGATTTCTTCTTTTTAGAGCTTGTTTGATTAAAGAGAGAATTCAAGAAGCTGGCAAGTCTACCACCTGGAGAGCTTGGTTGCTTGTATTTCTTCTCTTTCAGTATTTGCTTCTCCACTGTATGAGGCTGTTGATGGATATGATGAGGTAGCGGATTTCTCATTGGTACATCTAGGCTCATTCTTCCTCCCCTCCAAGAATTCTTATGATCTTCTCTCATGACTCTCTGTGTGTAAGTTGCACCATTATACCCCGCACCTGCTTCATTGTACCCTGAGAAATACCGTGCTGCCTCAAACACATCAAGCTCATCAGAATTGTTTCTCCGATGCAAGGACTTCTTGTAAGGCTTACTAGGGTCTGATGAGAGTCCTGTGATGGACATTTTTGAGAACTACTGGAAGTTTTCGAACATGTGGTGTGAAAGTTGATTTTGGAAGTTAATGTTACAGGATATGGAAAGGTATTTATGGGAGGAGAATTACGGGAGAAGGGAGTATGGTATGTGTGATTGTAGAATAGAGGGAATGGTTTTGAGATGACTGAGAGTAGTGGTAGGGGGTATAGATTTATAACAATCAATCACTTTGCCACTGTCTATAACATTACATGATGAAGAGTGTTTTTGGAAGAGACCCATATTGATGTGAATTTTGTGCTTTATAGAAGTGAGCTGGGGTACGTAGTAAAGAAACATGCTTTTATCCTTCTCTTACTGTGAAAACCAGAGGTTTGGTTGGGGATGGTGGGGAGCAAAGAGCTGTGTTTCCTTGGATTCTAGGGTTTTAACCTGTTTTAGTGGGGATTGGCTTTCAAGTATGTTGGCTATGGGGTTATACATGGCCATGCACTTCAACTGAATATCATCATTATAGAGTTGGAGAATTCGGTAGATCCCACACTTCTTTTGAGAGCTTGGAAGTCACTCCATAATTATTCGGAATATTACATCATATGAACACTAATTAATCTCTTTAACTAAGAGGCTAAGACATTTTTGACTGGTGTAAGTGTAATCAACTATATGGCCCAGCGCAATATCTAGTTTGCCTCTTCTTTGTGAGAGTTGAGGTTTGAGTCTTTTAACAGAGGGGCCGTACACATCCCTGACCTAGTGGCTCCAATTCCGGGGCATGAGTGCCTGCTGGCCCTGGGTTCTGTGGCAAAAAAGATGATGTCTCCTTCATAACTTTCTTATTTGTCGCTTTGGGATTCAGGTGCTCCTTTGACAATTCCCTAACTAATCAGTACACTCCTGCAAGTTAAGAACAAAAAAGGTGGAATTAATATTTATATGGGAAAGATAATGGAGAGAGGGAAAATTGGGTGATCGAAGTTTGCAAATCAATTCCTAGATCACATGATGCATGGTGGGATGCAAATGCAATGCAAAAATATCAGTAAGAAGCTGAACAGAGCCTCAAGGGGCTAACTTGTAAGATGTTGAAGAATAACATGAAAGGAAACAAGCTTGGGTCTGTATCACATCGTGCCTCGAATAGTAGACAAGTGTCATATAGGAACTAGTTACTCTCTCTACCTTCTCCCCTGTGATTTAAGCAAGCAAGCCTACTGATCGACCATGTTTCTGATCATTTATTAGGTCATGAAGAGAAGGAAACCCCATCTTTTAATCAAGACATAATTTGATGAATGATAATCCTTCTAGTAGACATCCATTGGTGGATCACAGTCAAGCTAGAAATATTCCTGTCCAGCCATTTGAAAGGAAAACACAAGTTTCCTTTATTATCCATCCATGCCTTGTCTTTATCATGCATTCTATACAGTTGAGGATTTAAAAAATCCGAACAATAATCTAATTCTGTCAAGTTCCAGTCCCACCATCGAGGAAAATGAAAAATGTGGAGTGACCTTTTCAAGTGTAAAGAGCTGGATATCATCATATGAAGTGTAAGCAACTTTCATTCTTTCAAGATACTGGGTTAGTCCATGCAGATTTGGTCCATTTCTTTGCCGTGAACCCATCCCCCAGTGTTGAACACAAGGGGCATGCTTGTGGGAACGAGCACATCCGTGTGCAGAGAGCCAACCGAAGTCTGCACACAAGGGGGGTGCATATAATATAGACGTCAATTGTCATCTATCAACCCATACAACTCTGGGCCATTTGAGTTCTAGTTCGAGGTCATAAGGTGCAGTCAATTTTTAGATATTGAAACATATTAAGGGGAAAAAATAGGATGGTCCCCTTTTCTTAATCCACCATTTGAGAATGTGACTCTTGCTCCAAAGTTTTTATCCATTACACAACCTGTAGCAATCTCAGAGTCAAGTTCTACAACTTGCAAGGCTTTTAATTTAGATCACACCACGCGTTTGCTGGGAGGGCAACATATTGTTGCTTTTCTAGTACTGTTGTAGATGCTTCATACAATTGATAGGTTTTCAAGTTTCCTCCAATGACTCTGGGTGTCACATGGGCCAGTGGCTTCTAGTTATAGCTAGGCCTGGGACCAAGAACTGGAATAGAGATGGCGATTTCAAACATTAAAGACTCTTATAGAGAGAAATTCCAGATTTTTGGGTCGACCACTCGATCGAGTCCATCTAATGCTTCGGCACTATCAAATTTTAAATACTATTTAAATTCGGCAGTTAGAATCATGATTTGCAATTGAATTATATATGTATACAGAAACACTTAACTTATTTTTCTAAAAGAAATAAACAAATAAACACTTAACTTGTCAATTACCTAAACCGTCATCCCTGAAGCATGCTCGAGAATGTATCAAAAATCAAAGATCAATGAGCTAGCAAGCATATGCATTTGATATTTTATGTCGATGTTCATATAAATCATCTGTTACCCTGTGTGGATATTACGATCAGGTCCAGAGCAACACCAAGGAAACTGCATAATCCGGATTGGACGGGTGTATTTGGCCCGTTAGGCCATTTCTTACATTATCAATGTTGCTCTGCCCAGGGCCACTGAATACTTGTCGCTACTCACCTTATCCAGACATCTTCATCCCCTCTTGCCAACTGCTAAAAAATCTTGGATAGATTCATATTGATGTTTCGTTGCTTTCTTTTGTTATGCACCATGCGTTCCAAAAGTTACATTCCATGGTCATGATTCTTTCATCAGGCCCATCTAGTCTCTTGCCCTCTACATTAAAGGCCTTGCACCCTTTTCGCCTGCAACAACTTTGCATGAACGAAAATATGATCCAAGAATCTGGTGCGGTGTGGACTTCTTAATCTGATTGGAAACGACAGGTAATATCCCCCGAGCTGTTCTTAATCAAAGTTTTTGTTCAAGTACTGAACCATCACTGTCCAGGGACGCCCTTCCTAACCAAACTTAGGCTCATTTTAGCCCACCAGAGTCCTGAATTTGGAGGCAAAGGCCGAAGCGGGGGTCCCCTATAACCCATCTCTGTGCATGTAGCTGCGACAACACGGGGACAAGGTGGACAAGGCTGTCTTCTGAGCTCACCCACACAGTGAATATTAGTCAGATCGCTGGCTTGCAAACTCCAATTGCTGCACTCAATTTTTATTTGATGGTACTTGTAACTTTATAAGCAGTCCAAGTTCCTTACAGAAAATTAGAAAAAGATAAGATAAGAAGATGGTTTGGCGATGTGGATGTAGCAAATTGTCAATATTTGCAAATTTGTCAACCTTTTTCCAACCACCATGACTTTCTTCTTGTAGTAGTTGGTTGGCATTTATTAGGCTGCACATGGATTGCTGCCAAGGCTCTTCTTTCTTGTATAAATGGAGATAGAGAGTGCAGTGAGTGTAAGTGTAGAAAAAGTATGCAGTGAGTGTAAGTGCAACTGTGAGAGTGAGAAAGTGCAGATTTGAGAGAAACACCGAGTGTAAGAGTGAAACACTGGGTTTTGTGGGATTGTACTGGGTTGAGTTGAGTGTTTGTATCATTCCTCAAATAATATACAATCTGCTGTCTCCGTGGACGTACCCGGTTTTGGGGAACCACGTAAATCTGCTTGTTTGTGTTTTATTTGTGTTTGCTTTCGGTCCAGTATGCACAACAGTGGACACATGAGGATGAGCTTTAATTTTCAAAAAATGAGGAAAATGAAAAATGTGGGGTGACCTTTTTAAGTGTAAAGAACTAGATATGCGAACAGCTTTCGTTCTTTCAAGATACTGGGTTAGTCCATTGCAGATTTGGTCTATTTCTTAGCCGTGAGAACCCATATCTCAGTGTTGAGGGCATGCTTCTGGGAACGAGTACATACGTGTGCAGATAGCCACACAAAGTTGCACACATGACGTGCATATAATATAGATGTCAATTGTCATCTATCAACCCAAAACAAGACGGGGCCATTTGAGCTAAGATGATCATGACAGTGCTAGTTTGAGGTCATAATACCAAGCACTACGTAGACTGTGTTTTATACTTCGTAAAATTGACTAATTCTCAAATTTCCCTTCATGACTCTGGGTGTCAAATAGGCCGGTGGCTTGTAGTTATAGCTAGGCCTGGGACCAAGAATTGGTATAGAGATGGCTATTCCAGAAATGAAGACTTTTGTAGAGAGAAATTACAAATTTTTGGGTCGACCACTCGAATCCATCTAAGGCTTCGGCACCAAATCCTGAACAGAATAACTATCAATTTAACAAAAGCTTATTGGGAATTGAAGACAGTGAAATCTTGGCCCTTTCTTCAAAAAATAATAATTAAATATCTTGATATTTGAGGTATTTATATCAATAGCAAGATATATTAATTATTAAAGAATTAATCAAGTCTATATATCTAAAAACATTCCCCGGTTATCATGTAGTTGAGGATAAATTTGATCTTTGACCAGATATAAAAAATAATAATAAATAAATAAAAAGTGACTAGCATATGTGCAACATGAGCTAACGTGTGGGAGACGCTTGTGCCCTTCATATGATGCTTGTCGACGACCAAAAGCTACCTTCCATTGTGTTGTTGGGAGTGTTGTCCTTTTTTATTTGGACCGGTGTGTGTTGGCTATTGGTGGGTGGTTTATCACAAATAGGTCATTTGTTTTTTTCTTTTCTCTCTTCTCCCTGAAAATGACAGCTTGATCCTACTTTTTTATAATATTTCAATTTCAATTCTTATTCTTTTAATTTGAAAATTTTCTTCTTGGCTCTCTTATAAAAGTTTTATTTGCTTTCAATTTCATCATTTAATTCCACTTTGATACATATATTTTTTCTTCAATTTCATCCTTATTCTTTTGCTTTTTTAATTTTTTTGGCCCTTTGATATATTTTTTTATTATTCATGTTAATTTTTATCCTCATTCAATCTTTTTTTTGTTTTTTTATTCTTTTGCTAAATTATTCTTTCTTTTCAATTTCAACCTTCAATTAAATATAGAATTTATTTTGTATTTTAATTTTAATCCTCATTTTTTTTATTTTTTAATCCTCTTGTATAATTAAATTTTTTTTTTTAATTTTATTTTTTAATATTTGATTGATTAAGAATTGAGATTCATGGTTTTTCCAGATAGGATACTACATTATTTGTCTTTTTTTGAAAAATATTTGTTTCTAAGTTATCATGATTTTTTAAAAAAAAAATTAGTTCATTTCTATCATTGTCTATTTTTTTATCATTTAATTAAAATAAAATTAATTTATTTGATCTAATTAGATGTATTTCCCAGTCGTGAACTTTTTTTTTTAATTTTTTAAAAATGCGTTTCTGTAATATGAGCATCATTTTTAAGCAAAACAAATTAGTTTGCCCCCACGTGTAGCTCGGGTACACACTTAGTTTTAAATACTATTTAGATTTGGAAGTTAGAATCATGATATCCAGTTAATTAAGTCATATACGTAAACAGAAACACTTGACTTCTTTTTTTAAAACAAAATATAAATAAATAAAGTAATTGAGGACTTGAATTTATTAAAGCAATTACCGGAAAACTAATTAGTCAATTACCTAGACCATCATCCCTAAAGCAAGTAAAAAAGGCATAAAAAATCAAAGATCACTGAGCTAGCAAGCATATATATATATGTATATGTATATATATGTATATGTATATGTATATATATATATATGTATATGTATATTTGTGTGTGTGTTGGCAATGTTCATGTAAATTATCTATGCCCTAAATCAAAGCATAACATTAAAAATTTCTAGGGTAGTTTAACTGGTCAGGTTTTTAGTTTGTTTTTCAATGATCACGAGTTTGAGTTCTCTCTAGGCCATTAGAAACTTACATGATCGTTAACTTTCATGAGATTAGTCGAGGTGCACATAAATTGACTCGGATATTTTTTATAATAAAAAAAAAGAAAAAAAGAAAAAAGAAAAGGTATAACACCAAGGAAGGCGCATAATCCTGATTGGACAGCGTCCACATGTACTTGGGCCGTTAGGCCATTAATTTCTTACAATATCAATGCTGCCCTGCCCAGGGCCACTGAATACTTGTCGCTACTCACCTTAGCCGAACATCCTCATCCCCCTTGCCAACTGCTAAAAAATCTTGGATGGATTCATATTGATGTTTCCTTGCTTTCTTTTGTTATGCACCATGCATTCCAAAAGTTACCTTCCATGGCCATGATTCTTTCATGAGTCCCATCTCGTCTCTTTGCATGAACGAAAATATGATACAAGAATCTGGTGCGCTGTGGACTTCTTAATTTGATCGGAAACGATGGGTTATAATATCCCCCGAGTGGTTCTTAATCGAAGTTTTTGTTCAAGTACTGAACCATCACTGTCCAGGGACGCCCTTCCTAACTAAACTTAGGCTCATTTTAGCCCATCAGAAGTCCTGAATTAGGAGGCAAAGGCCCAATCGGAGGTCCCCTATAACCCAGCTCTGTGCATGTAGCTGCGACAATATGGGGACAAGGTGGACAAAACTGTCTTCTGAGCTCACCCACACAGTGAATACTAGTCTGATCGCTGGCTTGCAAACTCCAATTGCTGCACTCAATTTTAATTTGTTGGTACTTGTAACTTTATAAGCAGTCCAAGTTCCTTACTGGAAATTAGAAAAAGATAAGACAGGAAGATGATTTGGCGTGGACACATGAGGATGAGCTTTAGTTTTCAATAAATGATGGACGTCTACCAAAACCCTTTTCTTATTGTATGATGATCTCTTGTGCAACCCAGATGTTT
>Ga0307511_10006735_pt1 | contig 11577 bp, 13 predicted proteins | sample 13_EM_MG_FD_200266 | JGI IMG/M metagenome (GOLD analysis project Ga0307511, IMG submission 200266) | Populus trichocarpa ectomycorrhiza microbial communities from riparian zone in the Pacific Northwest, United States - 13_EM | ecosystem: Host-associated > Plants > Roots > Unclassified | place...
TCGAACTTTCTGGCACTTGTAGGGGGTGGCCGTGCACCCAAGTTTCCTCAGAATAAAGTATGAGTAGCGGTCTAGTAGCTCTGTATTGAATGACGCTGCTAATACAAGACCTACACATACATAGGTGGTGATATGGAATGACGTTAAGGCCATCACTGCTTTTTCCCTCGAGTTCCGGTCCGAGATCAAGGCAGTCAGGATATCACGATCACGGATCATTGCAGTATTGCTGAACTCAGTCCATATTTACGCATTTTCTCAGCCACCAGAGAAGCTGCATGTCTTTGAGACCTACGATAACCCACTAGGGCTATGTGCTTTATCTGCAAAGACATTGGCATTCCCTGGGAGAAAAGCTGGATACCTACAACTCTTCGACCTAACTTCCGGAAACGTCACAATCATACCAGCACATACTACACCATTGGCAGCGGTCAACATAAGTCCCAATGGTGACTTAATAGCGACCGCGTCCGAGAGGGTAAGTCACTGCCGTAACTGTATACCACTGCCATTAACTTACAATCGCCTAGGGTACCCTAATAAGAGTCTACTCCACGGCAACCTCCTCCATGGTCGCCGAACTCCGCCGCGGCCTCGACCACGCCACCATCTTCTCGCTAGCCATCTCCCCCTCTTCCCGCCGCCTCGCCGTGACCTCAGATAAATCCACAATCCACATCTTCGACCTACCTTCCCTCTCCCCCTCCGCAATCCCCATCGCCACCGTCTCCTCTGAGAATGGCAGCGGCGTAGGCACCTCCGGTGCATATGGAGACAACAAGAAATGGGGCTTCCTCAGCAAAATTCCCCTTTTACCAAAATACTTTTCTTCCGAATGGAGCTTTGCTCATGCCACTTTCGACGGTGGGGGAAGGGGATGTCTAGGCTGGACGGATGAGGATACAGTGGTCTTGATTAGTGCGGGGGAGGAGGAACAGGCCAAGTGGGAGAAATTTGTACTAGTTGATGGGGAGATTCCGGGGAGTTTGGAGCTGCATAGGGAGGGGTGGAGGAGGTACTTGGATACAGAGTAACTTCTCTTTTGTGTCTATGCTCATTTCATCTTCGCTCCCCCCTATATTTCCTAACCCCTTTCTTTCCATATCATGGTAGGTTTTATTTTTGGTAACAGTTCACAGCCTCTTTCGCTCGGCACTTGCCTGTAATGATTTGATTCTTCTTGATTGGCGGCGTTTGTGATTGGGTCTTAATTTTTTTCTCTTGATGTGGTTGATTTGGTTTGAGAGAAGATTGCATTGTTGATTTTTTATCTTTGAATTTTTTCTTTACAGAGGAGTTATATTCATTTTTCCGGATTTGAAGCTAATGAGCGTGAGATTGATTTTCTTTGAGCTTGTAATCTGTACAGTGAGAGCAAGCGAGAGAGCGTATAGATGTTTCTTACCTTAGCCCTTGTGTTTTTAGCCCTGATTTGCTAGTGGAATAAGTGGTGATAGGTTGTGTACGCTGGGGAGAGTTCTGAACTCTGGTGATTGGTATATATACCCGTTTTCGCAATGCATTGCGAGCGAATCGGAAGTGTACAATTAATGTACTTGAAATACTTTGGCGCAAAAATATAATGTGTGACTTGATTGGTGGTGGTGGAGTCTTTAATTAAAACCCGATGATACCAATATGCAATAAAGTAACTTCTATCGCGAGTTGAGGGTAACGGTGGCTCTTATTATTGACGATATACTCAGTAGTACTTAAGCTTTGTTTATCAATAACCGTACCGACACTAGTGAGTGGTGCACACATTTCACTACGTTCTCACTTTCCCCCAGCCTGGTATTGGAGGCCTAGTACCAGTGAGGTCCTTACGGTATCACTAAAGCGGAGAGAGTTGGGAACTATGTCTCTCTGACGATACGGCTAAAAGAAACCTTTTGGGCGTGATCGGCGCACAGGCAATATGTCTTGTGATCATAAAACTTGGGTTGAAGCTGGCAGGTTACACAACTATCTCGTGGTGTGGCACCAAACTTCGTGCTGTACTACCAGGTTACGTATGCAACTACGAGATTTAATAAGGAAGTTTTAGGGTGAGGATTGAGGGGTAGAGGCGTGGGGGTAAGTGTGAGTAGGCTGGTGGTTCCCGAACTCCCATCACGCACAGAGCAATTTGGCCTGTAACACCCCCTCTCCTACAGTCCTTTGAGTGAATTCAGCTGCATAAAGGAGGTCTAGGGTACGAGGTCCTCCCTATTTTATTGAAGCCTCCCATCCTGGTTCACAAGGTTTTTCATGAATTTCAAGCTCGTGCAAGGTTTCCTGGCTTTTCCTGGCGGGGTGGGCCTAAGTGAACAAACACTGCTTCCAAGTTCCAGACAGAGATATCAGGGCAATCGTAAAAAATACCCTCGTTCGTCAGCCTCGAAATATGTACTATATAACAGAAAAATATGGACAGAAAGATTAGGAATAGAGATATATATGTTATGAAAGCAATCATGCCAGAAATCCGCACACCTGGAGAGTACAGGGACGATACAATCGTGAAAAGGTGCAGACCTGATCCGGAAAATGTGAAAGTAAAAACCCCCGGACACGAAACTACCAAAAGTCCGAGGGGAAGAGGCAAAGGCAATTCACATAAAGAAAAGGTGAGGTATCGTGTAATGTACTGAGGGACGCACAAGGGCCTGGCTTGGCCTGGTCATGTCAGGTGGTTGTTGTATGACGAGGAGTCCACCCCTGATGAGAGTAAGCTGGAGGAACAGAAGTAAGAAGAAAGCCTCCCAAACTGCGATCAGAACGCAGTGTTAAATGACTTTTAAACTCCTGGGTGTGCGGAACGGCAAATTTTGATGCGGTTGGGTAATCAAAAGACCAAACTCGGAATATGCGGGGGTTCCGGTATACGCCTAGTTGCAGAAGAGGAATAGGCTAGGGCTATGGTACCAAAAATCCAGAGGGATGAAATAATTGCAGTGCCTCTTCATGTGTTTCTTTAAACGCCGTAAAATCTTTGTCCCCTCCGTGCCGCACTTTCCCGTCATCGCCTGTGCCGGAACCGAGTTGGTACTTTTCGTGACCGAATATTAGCCCCGAGTATGGCATAAAGCAATGCACTCCACAACCAGACGGTGACTTCTGGCTAAAGAATGTTTGAAAATCTGCCGTGAGCGTATACCAGATGCTTTTTTAGGAATGGCCTTCGTCATGAGAGCATCTTCGGTTTTCTGAGGGATCCGAATCAAGTAGGTGAAATAATTATGAGTTAGTACTGAGAAAATGAAAAGTTGGAAAATGTCCTGGATATCTGTACTCCAAAGGATCCAAATGAGGAAACGGCTCCAAAGGCTTCCAGCAAAGGGAATCCCAATAGTTATGCCATCCCTGGGATACTGCAGCTCCGAGTAGGCACCGAGCCTGGGTTTAGGTCTGAAAGAGTCCGAGTCCGGGTGTCCAAGGGTAGAGATAATAAAAAACAACAAAAAAAACAAAACAAAGAACAGAGATGTAGGACCGAGAAGTATTCCATATCCGGTATCAAAGGCTTCCATGGAATATCCAAGATCCGGTCAACGCTTTTGCTTAAGGAGCCCATTGAGCCCGTCCATTAACGACATAGTACTGCTTCCCGGAGGTAGGGTCAATGGTCCAGTATCCTGTTGTTGGAGCCGAAGCTGGATAGGATGGAGGTTCTGAGTACTGCTTTCCAGAGGCAGAGTCAACGCTCCATCCTGTTGCTGGAGGTTCTGTTGGATAAACCCTGGGGGTCTCCTCACTTCTTACCGCCGCAGGTGGTTGAGTGAGGTACTTCTTATACTTCAAGTCGTAATACGGATTCCCTTGGCTGTCATACACGTACCGGCCTGGGTCTGACTTCTCATGTGTAGGTGTCACTTGTGGCGCCATTTGAGATGAGTGACTTTGCATTGGGATCGACATTGGAACCTGCATTGGAGTCTGATCTTGGTGATAAGTCCTCGAATTAGAGTGTTCATAGGCTGATACGTCTGTTAGCTGTGAAGCTGCCAGATATGGTTGAAGGTTGAACAAACTTCCTGAAACGCCCTGTTTATAGTTTCTGTCTTTTTCCCTTTGCCATCTTGCAGAGTCTTCCTGTAAAGACCGTACCATTTCCTAGCATTGAAATTCGGTTAACAGGCCCCTATCATCCTACTGGAGATGAGATCTCACATCTGTCAATGCCCGGTATGCGCAATACCAATAGCCAATGATTTTACCCTGAAAGCATTGTCAGAAACACGGACGAAGATATTTCCTGAGACGAGATTGTGGGGAGGTTTATATACGCTAGCATCCGTATTGGGGCGTACACGTGCATTGTTTCCCAGATACCGACATATGTCGGTAGTAATGACGTCCCGACTAATTCCCTCCGCTGATATATAGAATTGACCTTGATACTCTGGTACAGACATCTTGAGTGCCTCTGCTGAATGCGGGGTTTATTGATCTATGCGGCTGTAACCGAATTGCAGGTCTATTTGAGATGCGGAAACGGCAATGCAAGGGCCGAGTTGACGAGAAATCGGTAAGCCGATTGGGCTGGAATTAAGTCTAATTTCAGAAGCACAACGCCAGAACTTCAGGACTGGAAAATGTATAGAGTTGACGGGAGAGAGAAGAGAGATAGAGAAGCTGACCGAACCGCGATCTCACGGTTAGGAGAGGGTATTTATGCGTATTGCAAGGAGCCTCAGCCTGCAAGCATTATGATTTGACAACAGGTGTCTCCAAAAGACATATCCAACTGGCTACAGTTGCCGACTAATCACCACGCTGCTTTGCTTGCTGCAAACCCCGCTCTTTCCAAACAGGGTAGGACCCCACGGAGTGTAACGTTAACCCCCGTGGCGGCCATGAACCGGATCTAGACACAGCATCAGCAAATATCAAATCGGATCAAATCATTTCCGACAGAGCTGAATTGAGCAAGAAGTAGGGAGACAAGCAAGCCCTTGTCCTCCCAAATCTTCCAGATCTTCCAGGACAGACTGCATGGGAGGGGAGATTGATAGCTCTATCATCGATATATTGGAAACAATTCAGAGTAAATGCCCATAACCCAGCCCATGGTTCAGCTCCTCCCCGCTGCTCTAGCGTGCGTAACCCCCAACCCACTGGCCACGGCGATATCGCAAGTAATATGGACTCCATCATGTGATTATGGTAAAGCTGGGGTTATTTTCCTGTGCATCGGGGAGTCTCATGCCCGCATCGGGGCCCACTGTAGGTTCTAAGTATGCAACCAATATCACAAAGGCCCTGAAAAGGATACAAATTGCGTCGTTGTGCGTCAACCATTCAGCACAAATGCACAAATGCACAAACGCACAAACGAATCATTTGAGAAACAATATGCCAAATCGAAAAACAAACCAAACCCAAGCCCTCACAACCCTGCAGCCCCGTATATTAAAGGACAGAGGTTTTCAATGCCACGGCGACAGGGATGCAAAGGTTTACAATACCAGGGTTTGTATTACCCTTGCAACATCGCGAGTGTGCAAAAGGACGTACTGGATATTTATAATTATCAGAGGAATATGAATATTAAATAAACATAGCCGTATAAATAGAGGTAGCGGTACAAATAAAGCTCAGTCATGTTGCTGCCACAATAAAATGGAACTTTTCCTGTATAGACCAATCCTCAATGTTGTCCTTCAATTAAATGACACATATAACTGTCCTAGAGATAGGAGATTCTGTAAGCCGGCCATATTTGGATTGTCCTAGATTATCATAACTTACAATGTTCAACTATTTTTTTGCTGTGGTGTGGTAGTAAACCTGCATTGAAAACCTTTGTCCTAAAATGTAACAATGACTTCCAGGGTATAATCATGCAACCAAAGTAGTATAATCCACCCGGCGAGACTAAAGCAAGTCACGAGCTACCTACCCTTACCCGGGATACAGCAGTGCATTGATATCTGGAAATATCCGGCCTTTGTTATCTCCTCTACGATTATATGAAAGCCAGCCCTAGGATTGATGAAGCTGAAAATGTGGAGTCTCATCCCGTAGGAGCAGTATTGTTATCTCGAGATTGTAATATCACCAAGGGCATGAGGCTGTCAGCTCTCAGATTTGGGTGTATCAACCCATTGGTACTGCCTCCCATACTCTGGAAGCTTATGGCATGGGCCCGGATGAATTTCATCTAACTTGATATAACAAGGTCCGTTATGCAAACTCCAAACGTGATGAAACCAGGAAAATAATGTCATCATGCACGCACATCTCGGTGCTCTAATTAAGAGGTTAGGCAACAACCGGGCATCAAAGGTGTGTCTGCAGACTCCAACCGAGCCCACCACTCTAGTGCTCCTTTCCATGGACGTTGATAATATTATGGAACCATGCTTCCCCACACCCGCTTTGCCCCCACAGACTACTTCTTCGATCGATCTACCCGAGTCCAGCAAATAACCACCATAAACCCCAAAACCCGCCTACGACACCAATCAGAATGCCAATGCCCGTATTTGTCGTCGTGAGAAAGGCTGCAATGCCAACTACAACCTCCCGTACCCGCGCTGCTGCACGCTGTTCCTTCCATCTTGGATTAATGGGATATGGGGGATGGAAACGAATGTCTCTGTTGCGTAATGCATCTGCAGCTGAAGATGCATCATGCCTCACATATAAAGGCTTAGCTGGGATCGATAAATAGCATGTAACTGGCTTGTGATCGGAGTCCATAATTTGTGGGATCGAAGTGTATCGGTGAACCACGATTTCATCCTGTGTGTCGTTTGCGCCTTCTCCATTCACAGAATTCCATGGAAGAAATAGTATTCGATCGGTCCAGCTCGGCCATCGATTCCCTGACCATTCCCAATGACTGCTGTTATACTGCCTGCCCTTCTTGACCTTGTATTTGTAGGTAGGCGGGAAGTGAATCTGAGCCTCGGTAAACCCTTGCAGAGCGCGGCCAGATACCCTTTCGAGATGACATTGATCCCCCTCAGACAGTTTGGAAACATCACTTGATTGGTTTCTCGGCTGTGGGAATAGGAGACGGTCAGTTTCAGTTGGCCTACTGAGAGCTGTTCTGTAGTTCAAGTCTCCCATGAGAAAAGTGTGTGCATTTGGGGAATATATTCCAACATTTCGCGTGTCCGGTGAGGTCGTCTCCATTTCAGTGTCACCCTCCAGTAACGGCCGTGAACCGTCTTCGGCCTGAGGTTGCTGGCCTTTTTCAAAAACTAGCCCTCGGACGATAGTCTCCCAGTCCTGGTTCCTCCTCTCAACCAACCACTCATGAGGAGCCAAATGTGCCCCCACAAAGTTGAGCTCCACAACGCCGATATCCGACCAATCATCATTGTCCCCTTTAGGAACCTCATACCTGATCTTCACTCCAACCCCACCTTTGTTTCCCATATCCCACAGGCCACACCCTACCCCTCCATAGTCCACTGTTTTCACCTTATCCAAGTTCTCATCCTTGACAAACACCAGCACCACCGTCATCCCCACATTATTGCTTCCAATCAGCGAAAACTCCCCTCCTAGCACCACACGGGTAGCATTTTGTATCGCTGTAATATAACCCTGAAAATAAGAGTCCAGGTATTTCCCCCCTAGAAACGCATACGATAAAGGAGCAGCCTCTTGAAGTGCCAAAACCAATATATCGGGTGTAGGAGAACCGTCAGGGATGCCGCCTAGGATGTGTTCCGTGAAAGTTGACGTAACTCCAGGAATACGGGCGCAGTTCCATGAGATAAGATAAAGATGAAGTCGGTCCTTCATCGATTTGTATCTGCCGAGGTAAAGATACTAATGTTAAGTATTCGTTGGATTAGAATAGAGTTGCAGCTCTCCGTCGGCAGACTACTTGGATGGTAGAATGCTTAAATGCTTAAATGCTTCACACTAAGCATAAATTGTGCGACAGAACGCTTCATAATATATTTATACTTGTATGGGCAGTTCACCACCAAGAAAATCCAAATATCAAATGTCGTCATTAATAGAGCCAGTATTTAAAATATACAAGTATAGGTATGTATTATAATTAGAAAGGAGAAAGATCCACCACCAATCCCATGATCCGATGTACAACATGCATATCCCGAATGCGGAACGAGATCACCTGAATCCCAGATACCGTTTTCAATCCATACGCCAAAGGACTAGTATTTGTCCACGGTTACGAAATATAAAGAAAGACATGAAAAACCGCCTGAGCTCGTCACAGATATTTGGCGCTAGGTCCAGATATGCGATTAGCATGGTATTAAATACGAGGACAACATTTTCAAAAAACAAAACTACTAAATCATCTAGTAGTAGTACTTGCGAGAGCGGCGGCGGGTCTGCTCCTCGGTATAGACGATCTCAGGGTGATCGTCGTGTCTTTGTGGGGGCTCAATGAGTCTGGTGTGGTTGCTGTGGTACTTGTGCTCACGGCTGCCTGCGATGCTATTATACTCCAACTCTCGGGCACGCTCTAGAGGGTATACGTTAGCATCTAGATTCTTCACTAAGATTGGAAAGGAAGGTTACTTACCACGCCGGATGTCCTTAGTCAACCGAACAAGATCAGCGACCTGGTCCTTGTTGAGATATTCGAAGATATAGTAGAAGTGATCAGTTTCCTCGAACTGAAATCCCATGTCCTCAATGGCCTCCCTGGTAACCAAGTCCTTGGTGATCTCTGTCCAGAGCTCGGAAGAGAGACCACGAGAACGTCTCACTCCGTTGTTACGACTCCAACCGATCTCCTCTTCCTCCTCCTGCTGGGGTGCTTGACTAGTGGTGTCAATGGTGATCCTTCGAGTTCCGGGAGGGACATCAATGATAGTCCAGTCAGAAGTGCCGCTAAGCTGAACTGATCCACGTCGGCTTCCATTGGCCGAAGGGCCCATATCTGATCGAGAGAATCCCCGGGAATTCCTGTCACGAGAGCGGCGGCGGTGGTGACCATGATCGTGGGCGTGGACAATGGAGACATCGGAGGTGTATCGCCTATCTTCTTCTTCGATGCCATCGTGAACGTAGTTCCTATTGAAGACATTAGCCTTTGTTGGTAAACACCCCGGGAATCGGGTACACATACCGCTCACTTCTTCTGGTCAAGCTCATTGAGTCCACATTACCGTGGTCAATGTGATGGTGGACATGGTGGTGTTCATGCTCAACAACTGGCTCGTCAACAGCAGTGGAACGAATCATAGCATTCCTGCCGGCGCTGTTGAATTGGCTCTGGGAATAGACGGGAGCGATTGTAGACATGCTATTGTCATGAACATGTGGTAAGTGATCATATCGAAAAGCAGAGTCGGTATATTGCTCTGGTTGTACGGTATCGTACCTCATTATGAAGTATTTAGGCTAAGAAGGAGGTTGGTAGTAAATGGTGGAGATTGAATGAGATTTGCTAAGAGTGCTGAGCCAATTATAAGATTAAGGTGGCAATGCCTGGGTGAAGAGTTCACTTATAGCTACTAAGCTTGGGATGCTCAGAATGCTGGATGTCTCTGCTTGCTGTGGATGCTTAATGAAGATAATGGCTATAACGGTCTGACAGAGGGTGGTCTTTATAATTTCCAGAGTCGAGGAAATAGTCTAAGTTTCCGTACTTAGCTGCTCCGTGCCTTGGTCTGCTGTAAGACAGGGCCCTCTCTACACATTGTGAGTATGATACACAAAAACTTTGGATATCAGAGAGCTTCGAATTCAAGTCGAGATAACTGACGCAAGTGTGCAGTTGCTGGGCATTAATAATTGCAGGGATCCTCCTCAATTGCAATGACGACACCTGCGTATTGAGCTTTCGCTGGCCTAGAATCGGTTGCTCTCAGCCAATGGGTGCATTCCGACCGAAGGCTCTTGCCTTGCGAAGGCCACGGCCGGCCAACTAAACTTTGGGTATCCATGCAGAAGCCTGAAGGACCGAACTTCTCGGCCAGAAGAAATCCAGCTTTTCGATGTGAAGCGTTCTTGCCGATCCCTGCACCTTTACGTGCAACATAAACAAATATCCAGGTTTTTTATAGTGAGGTGACGACCATAGCTAAGAGGACATATGGAAGTCATCCACTGTTTCCAAGAACGCAGATATCAACCATCACGAGATGCAAACAAAAGTGCAAGAGCTTCATAATCTCTGGGTATCAAGTTGACATTCTTCTGTGGAGTTTGCCATTCAGATCCCCATCACAAAGGATGAGTAGACAATAGGAGTAAAGCGTTTTCCGTTGATAGAACCAGGGTTTCGTTTAATCCATAGTACTATTAATTTTGTTCCCTTAGGCTGCGGGCCAAACTTTGCATGTGCGTTACAAGGGACTCTGCCCACGAGCCTGGGGTGCAGCCTCAGACATGATGATCAACGTCTTGTCTCATCAAGCATTGCCAAAGTCGCTTTATTTTGTAGGGCGTAAGCCTCTTGAATTTTCCGGGCCATAATCCGGTTTTTTTGATATTTTGCTAGGCCTAATCACCATGTGACGGGAGCATGTGTATTGGCTACGTCTGAAAATCGTCCAGTGTTTGAACTTAATGACACCTTGGATACTGAAAAAATCACACATATTGTTGGGGCTGTGCATTAACTTCCACTTTTCCAAGGCGCGCTTAGTACGTTGTAAAATGATGCCCGCCTCGGGGTTTGCCGTATTTTCCATTCTTCTGCCTAGGAGATTCTTATCGGGTTTCCGAAGCACGGCCTGCTAAAATATTTCCTTGTATCTCCGGGGTGAGAAATAACAGCATTCTTCATACTCTTTTCCAAAAGTGCCTACACCTATCAAACCTCTTCCGCACCGTTCGAAGTCAGTATTTCCGAGTTTCCCTGGCACAGTATGTGCATAACACCACAAGGAATATTGAATATTCGTAAGCAGGTCGAGAAAGCTACACTGTTCAGAGATTCCCAGAATCCTCTTTCAAAGTCTCCATAAGGTATGTCCGATGTACCGAAGAGCCAAGATATCTCCTCCAAAATCAATATATTCAACTCGGACCTAGGAGACAATCGTGACTAGATCATTCTCCCTAAACTTGCGTAGAACGTACTCGAGTCCATATTACCCCCGATGTACACAGGGCAATGTCCATGGCACGCCACAAACAGATCGCCCAAACTCGGGCTGGCACCGACAGATCCCCATTCCAGGCACTCGGGGCTTAGTATACATAGCCGTAAATATGAACTATATTGTCAGAATAGCTTATTTCAATGTACTGCAAAAGACTACTACCTTACCTACTAGTCTCCCGTTACTAACGTCGGGTTGTTTCTGCAAAAGTGGTTATATGAGCAAACCGAAATACCAAATGACCCTGGTGTCGTGCAACCAGACTACCCTCGTGTAGGCGATATAACGACCAGAACGTTGGGCAACAACCAAAGCAATGTAGGTACGGCCCGTGCCCTGCATCGCAGGGGTTGCCACCGGCATATGTAAGACTAACCAGACTAGTCACCGGTGGACGCAACTAGTTAGCCGCTTGAGGCAAGGTACCGGTATTGTATACTGGTGATTGTGGATTTATTACGCTACGATAACTTTGTGGTATGCTACACAGAGTCCTATCCGCAGCGGATTACATAACCCGTAATCAGAGTAAAATCAC
>Ga0307511_10006736_pt1 | contig 11576 bp, 3 predicted proteins | sample 13_EM_MG_FD_200266 | JGI IMG/M metagenome (GOLD analysis project Ga0307511, IMG submission 200266) | Populus trichocarpa ectomycorrhiza microbial communities from riparian zone in the Pacific Northwest, United States - 13_EM | ecosystem: Host-associated > Plants > Roots > Unclassified | place...
CATATCCGTAGACCCTAATCTTGTTTTTACATGACCTATCAATTTCATAACATGAAAAATAGAAAAGTATAATTGATAATTTTTTTTAAAATTTTAGTTTATTTTGATATATTAATTTTAAAAATATTTTTTAAAAAAATAAAATAAATTATTTTAATATATTTCTAAAAAAAAAATACTTTGAACCGCAATGACTATCACAATCTCAAACAGGTCATTGCATTTTTTACGATCACCGGCTAATATGTTTTTTTCTTATATCTTTTCTATTCTAGTGTCTTAAATATATAGAGAAAACATCTCGAATTTGATAATTAAAACTCATGTAAAGTGTCTAGTTCGTTGTTAATCTTATTTCTTTAAAGTTTTTTCCTTGAGCAAAACTATTTTTCGAAAGCAATGCTCGTCTAAAGCAATGCTTAATAGCTTTTCATATTCTGGATAATCAATAAATATCGTTCATGAAACGAGTTTGAAGGGTCAAAATAAACAATAACACTGCAATAAATATGACATGATCATATTGTTTCCATCACGTCACTCTTCATCCATGCATGATCCACCCTTGGATTTTCTAAGAAATTAGTACATAATTAGTCACTACTTACTGTTTTAGTTCTCACAGCCCTGCCCAGTACTGTCCCTTAATTGCTCTCTACTTTGCAGAAAACAGTAATGTAAAAATCAAGGACAGGTAAATTCCTTGCTGCTTCTGTTGGTATGTAAATTATTTAATACTTTGGTTAAAATATGAAGGTATTAATTAACTTAATGTCAGAGTGGATGTTTTAGAATTTAGTAACAATATCTTCATTTTGGACCACCAGACAAATCAAACCAGATCTTCTTAAATTCTTAAATAGACCGTTCAATGCAAAGTTAAGTCAATGTCTTTGATTTTGAACCCAAGGCACCAAGGCACCGGAATCTGGACCCTTTCAATGAGTGTGTTCTGTAAACACGTTGAGCAACCCATCCCAGGGGTCATGTTTTCTAAAGACCGCAAGTGATTTGCAAATTGTTTTAATTTAGAATTTTAAATATTTGAATGAAGTTTTAAGATATAATTTTATATTATTTTTTAATATATTTTATTAAGTGAAAGCTTTTAGAGTTTAAAATTTACACGGATCCACGTTATCTTATATTTATTTTTTATTAAAAAGAATAAAATGATGAGATTTAAACTCATGAATGATTAGTTAACATGATTTTAATACCATGTTAAAGAACTATTTTAATCTAATATTTTAAAATCTCAATCTAATAATTTAAATTTTGAGATGAAACTGCAAGATATAATTCAATGACACATTGCACAACACAGATTAACCAAACCAAACGGAGGGAATTTCTGGGTTGCGTCTAATGGAGGGAATTCCAAAATGGCATATAGTATGACGTCTAAGATAGAGTTGGCTGAATCTCCACTCACGTCTTTGGATAGCTTCATGAAGAGTTCATGTGCTGTGGTCCTTAATTCTGAGGTGTAGAAAAACAAACTTTAAAGGCAATATTCAACTGTGCTCATATGGAATGCGAGGTCTTTCTTGCTTTTGTCTTATTAGTTTCATCGTGCACTGATCGGTCAGGTGTAAGAATCTAAGCCACGCTACATGGTTTACCAAATTCACAAGTTCTAGAAATTTGCTTTGATGCATACTTAAACCAACCTGGTAAATTTCTTCCACACGTCATGATAAATCTTGGAGGAAAACCTTTTATAGATGATGCAGGATATTTCTTGGTTAGCTTAGCCATTCATGGTGCAGAAAGCGAGAACTTTCATGTTCTTGTCACTGTAGTTTCATGTTGCTATAACCCGTTAGGTTATAAGACCAGACTGCTGCCATTGAACTAAGGAAACAATCCCCTCCACATGTTATAACAAACTTTGCCTTTGTTCTTGTCATTTGTTGATAACTATAAATCAGATTGTGCAGAACAAAACGTAAAGAAAAGAAAGACAAGTTATGTGGAAGAAGATATATCTTTATTAATTGCATGATTCTCTTAAATAGAGTTTTTGTTTAACAGAAAAACAATGAAATCTGCTGATTACATAGAAAACTACTAATAACAAATCAAGAGATAAAAACAGAATTTATTCCTAAAGACTTGGTCTTCAAGAAGAAATCTTCCAGCTGATCTTCTCCTTAGCAACACTCTTGATCCTCTGCAGCTTTTAAGGCATTCTTTCAACACCCTTTTACGGGTTCTGCATTACTTGGTTGATTAGTTCTAGTAGGAATCTGCTGTTTGCTTGAATATACAGGATGCTAGCTGCTGTTGTGGACCTCATGAAATTGGAAGCACCATCTTTTTGACATCTAGCCAAAATTTTGGACGGTTGTCTGGTGATGCGCATAGCTATAGATACAGTGCGGAGGTGCAATTTCCACCTCTTTTTCACCATTTAGAATCTTGGTAAAGAGAAAATGCTCCATCTTTTTCTTGCTTCCTTCCTTGCCGAAAATTTAGACCAAAGGGTATATTTCTTTGGAACTTTTTGATCACTCATTAAAAGTGTTTACTGCAGAATTAAATAATAAAGAAAGGGAAAAAGAACTAATATTTGGATTCTTGACTACAATAGTCTTTCTATGGTGGGCCAGTCCTTCTGCAAAGGCAAGAAGATTACTCTTTTCAGTTCATTTGGCATGCCATATACATCGGAGTGGCCGATGCTAGGCGCGACTGCAATGATCCAGGCTGTCGATGCAGTCCATGCGCCTGTGAGATCACTGCAACAGCAATTAATTAGTTTAGGGCAAATTCTTCCATGCCTTTGTTAAAGCACCACGTCATTGATTTTGCGTTCGACCACATGTTTCAACATTCGGTCAACTTCGCTTAGATGTTTGTGATGTGCGAATCAAAGGTTACAAACATCTGCTCGACTCTGATCAATTATGAATCATGCGATTGAATTGAAGAACGCAGAGACATAAAATATTGAACGTCAATATTTCTTCCTATACAATCAAATTCATTGATGTTTTTTTTTTTTAACAATCAATTCTGAAAAGGTTTGATATATGGGCTGGAAAAGCGAACCCAAATGAGCAGTATTCTATGAAACAATATGCAGACAATTCAACAGCTTTCGGCGACCTAATTGTAACCCATGCTATGCAAATTGCAAATCATCCTATCCCCCATTCACACAAATATCAGAGAAAGTGAAAGGAATATATATCCATAGACAAGAACTTTCAGTCCCATCAATTTCAGTTCCCAGATTGCAACATTAACGATACGTGGATGCTGTCTGTTACCATAATATCATGTATTTGGGACAATGCCAGCTTTCTCTGGCATCAATGCTGCTTTGATTGTTTTTGGGTTGAACCATGTGAACCACGGGCATGAACTTTATCTTTTGACAGATAGGCTGTGCTTTCAGTTCTTGGTCAATGGTTTATTGGGGGCAATTTTCATTTTCTGATTTGGTACTTGAGAGAACATGATATTTCAACACCACATCACAAAGCAAGACCTAAAATGTATAGGTGTTAAACCCGGTTTAGTTTAACAAGTTGACTCGAGAAATTTATAAACTAAAGTTGGATTCATACTAAATTTTAAATTCAATCAAAAAAATATTAACTCGATCAAACTGGATTAACTTGACCAGGTTTTTAAACTTTATTAACCGGTCTAAATTTTGCTGAGTCGACAATAATAATTTATATTTTAGAAAAAAGAGATAATTTTAATAAAAATAATGCCTCAAATCTTTTTTCGAATCAATCTCCAGGACAAGAAAGGTAGGGATTTGGCACAGGACACTCATCCATATAATGCAATTTGGCATAACATGAATCCAGTCAGGGTAAAGGGATTTTTTGAGTGATTAATGAATGTTTAATGACTGATAACATAGAAACATGGAGACTTCTTTAATCTATACAAAGATCACATGAAGCCAATACACCAGGAAGTAGGAACAAGACCCCACGTAGGGATAAAAACGCCCAAACTCTTGTGGTTTACAAATGTTTAGGTTCCTAATCCCACCTGGACCTAAGCAGCTTGAGTAACATTCTTGCTTTTGTTTTAGTCCTAGCACTACACTGGCTCTGCAAAAGCAGAAGTAATTGAGTTAAAACTCCTGCACCTATTGCTTCTTCTCGTGCCTGTAAAGAATCTGTGCATATAATCGTCAATGATCGAACAGCGCTTTCGCTGCCTTCGTGCTCTGAAAACCTAAAGACCATCTTAATGAGAGCTTTAATACCATTAGGATTATTGATCAAAGCCGCTTTTGCACTCTCTAGTTCTAGAAGAAGCTCGATTGTTGACAATGCTTTAGGTGCCAAATTTCTTTCATGTCTTTCGGCATCGAAAATGTAGGTCAAGAGTCTATTTATCACACCTTCTTGAACCAAATTCTGTCTATTTGATTCCAAGCAGCATAGTGCAGATATAGCTTTTATTCCGGCGTCAGATGCCTCATATGTTTGGTGAACAAGAAGAATCAGCCCTTTCAAGAGTTTGCTGTTTTTGCCAAGCTTAGCACAGAGTTCTCTTGTCTCCAAGGATGATGATATTGCCTCTATTACTTGGCACAAACTCCTCTTGATCTTGCCAGTTCCTTGATCAAACAAAACCTGAAAGGACTCCAATTTAGACTCTTCGTTTAGCATATTTAAATACTCGTACTCGCCGAGTGACAGCAATCTTAGGACCCAAGAAAGAGCTTGTTCTGCAAACTTAACACATTCTTGAGACAGTTTGGATTCTGTTTTTCCAAAAAGTAGTTCCAATAATAAAGGCAAGAAGCCTAATTGAAGCAAACAAGAATTTCCAGATTGTGATTCCTCTGTTAGAGCTTGGATTTTTTGGAGTGTTTGACACTTGTACTCCAAGGTAGCTTCATCTGATTCAAGATTTTTCTTCAACGAGGCTAAGCAATCAATTGTACACAAAACAGGATCAAACTGAGTGCCCATTTGCAGCCACTGATCAATCAAATGGCGAAGAGTGTGATTAGGAACCATGGATGGATCCTGAAGTTTCTGCATTGTGACAGGGCATGTAAGATTACCAGCAGCAAGCCATTTTTCTATGCTAGATCTGTCATAAGTTTGGCCTGTACATAGAGTTACTGGATCTTTGATCAATTCTAGACTAATTGGACACATGAACAAGTGGGGTATAGTCATTTCTGCTTCTTCCATGTAGGAAGAACAAACAAATGATTTTCTAGAGCAAAAAACAAGAGATACTATTGGTGGTGAAGAGAGGGTACTATTGGCTAAAAAATTTATCACTATCTAACAAATGGATGGTAGCTAAAGTTATTGGTGAACAGGAATTATTTAAATGAAGAAGCTAATTACTTAGTAATCTACAATGCAAGAACTAGGTGTTAAAAAGACAAACCTTAAAGAGCACTCAAAAATTAAAAAACTGCAACAAACATAGTGGAAGTGGGCTCTTTTCTTTTCCTTTTCTTTTCAGTACAGATACTGAGGTCCGAAGTGCATAAATGACAGTTGATTGTGAAGTGAAACTAAGTTACCATTGGCATAAGGAAAATAAAAAGGAAGAGAAATGCAAGCAAAGAAGGAAAGATGAGAGAAAAAGGCTCAGCTACCACCTCTAGTTAGCAACAGCAGCATCAGAGGTTTACAAGGGGGAGAAGGGAAGTTTTCTTTATAGATAAGAGAGAGACAGAGAGTGAGAGACAGAGAGAGCGAGCGAGAGAGGGGCAAAAGTACAATCTTAGTTGAAGGAGTTAGATTAGAACACAAGCAACAAACACTAAGGAAGACCAAAAAATATGGGTCTTATCTTAGTGAAAGTGCAAGAGATGGCAACCAATAATATAGATTAAAAATAGGGAATGGTCCCCAAGCCTTGTTCTCTCCTCTCTCTCTCTGTATCTATCAATGCAGTCAAAACTGACCCACATGAAGAAAAAAGCTAATAATTGTTGATGTCTTTGAAGTTTGAATCCACCCCACAACAGTTGAAAATGAAGTGTCTTTACAAGAGAGAGGGATCGAGAGATGTAATGTTGGTCACAAGACTCACGGGAGTGGCAATAATATGGGAAAGCACTAGCTGATGGAATAATAATAATATCAGCTTTCCTCCAATATGGAAAAACAGAACTGGCTTGTTTGATCACTGCACAGCTTGTTTTTCTCAGCTAAATCATTTCATCGTAGTTGGAAAGATCAGTAGGGCTTATGGGGGCCTCCATAAAGCATAGGGCATTAATCCTTGAACTACTTGAATGATCAAAACATAAAGGAAAGGGCTTCGAAGTTCATTCATTACTCATTTGAAAAAGAAAAAAAATATTGGCTGGATTCTCAGAATTTTACCATCATTTCAAACACCATCTTGATGGTGAAAGACTAAAAAGCATGCCCACATTATATTACAAAAGGATTCCATAAGTTTTTGAAAACATAACTTCAACGTACCCTTTTGATCAAAATCTAAAAGATGCAACCTTTTCCCAAATACTTGCATCAGGTTTCTTGAAACGTGAGCCGAATTTCTAATTAAGCTAGCCAACTTGCATTCAAACATGTTTTTTTTAACCAAATTCAATTGACGATTTGTCCTTAGGAATCTGATTTTTAAACTTGGAAATTGGTGGGCACAAAGATATGTGTTGGTGAATATCACGAAGAAAAAGATATGTGTTGGTGAATATCACCAAGAAATGGTGGACCAAATTCTTACAGGCAAAATAGAATCAATCCATTTCTTTTTAGTTGTCCTGGCAATGACTTTTTGACTTGCCAACATTTCATATGCTACCACTTTGTTTTGTCAATTTACAGCAGCTCGTGGGATCCAGATTTCTTCCATTGGGTAAAATCATGGGATGAGATGATGAATGTGAGTTAGAAGGAAATTCACTATCAGAATTTTGTAATTTACCGGTGAAATATTCTATCGATAATTATACCTTGATCCCATATTGGCATGACTTTTATCAACGGGTTCACATATAATTACTATTTGTTGAAAAACTTATCTATGATAATTTATATTTTGTCGGTCAGTCTATTGGTAATATAATCATTCATGGATTTACAGATAGAAAAAACACATCAAACTAAAAAAAATAACCGCTTTATTCCATCGCTATATCCCTTGGTGAATATGACAAATTACCAACAAAAAAACCCGTTTGTAATTCCATCGTGATTTTTTCAAACATTAACGACGAAACTAAACCGTCAGTGATTAAATAGTGTTAGTGGCATTTCCACCAATTCCTTTCCAACTATCTGGAATATACCAACGGACTTAATCCATCGGTAAAATCATCAATAATTTTATTAAAATATTTTCTTAAATCTAATAAACAGTGTAAAAAATAATTAAAAGAAATTAAAATCAAATAAAAAAATCAAATGTTTATTATAGCTTCAAAAACTTATCAATTCAAATACAATTCATCTACAAGAGAGGGGCTGAAAGAGGAGGCAGGTCTTCATTGGGATCATAGAGGCGATAAAGGGGAGCATATGTACCCCTCATATGTAATTTTAGTTCCATTTATAATCGTCAGAGTTCGACCATCTCAGCACTAAGTCATTCTATCTCAGTAGCAAGATGGGATGTCCGAGCTTCAACTTGTTGGTTCAAAATCGCTTGGAACTCCGTAGTGTGAGTGCTCAAAACTGATTGCGAGCATCTGATGGTTGAAACATTTCAGGCCGTCTGCAAGTCCTCGACCGTAGAGTTTGAGATACTATAAACTTGATTTCTATGGAGTTCATCGGACGATCCTACCTCTAACCATAATTATGGACCAAGTTCCTGATGAGTTGAAAGACTATCCCCATATCTCTCTTGCAACTAGATGTTAGATGTTTTCTGGAAAAAAGTCATAGTTATATGAAAATAATAACTTTAGAAAAGAAATTGTTGAAATCCAACATATCACGAACTTATGATTTAGGCTATCCATGAGCTGCTACACCCCTTTTCGACGGACATCATTTTGCATGTGAGTTTCTACAAAGAGCTCTATTGGTCTTGGTTCACGTTCAAGAATCATAGTCTGCAAGAGAAAATTATTGTTAGTTAAACATATTCATATAAAATAACAATTTTAAAAAATGAATGTAATAAAAAAAATCTTATCATCCACTTCGCATGCGAAAATGAACGAAATGGATTTGCTGATATGCATGGTAATGGAACCATGAATCTTATGATATTGCATAAAAACCACTGAATAACTTGAAAGAAAGAACTTAGGTGGGGTTAGGTTGAGGGAAAGGGGTTTGAAGTGTGGTAGAAATATTATATTATAATTGTCGCATGTGTGCGGTGTCACGACAATCATCCTCCCGGATCAAGATTATCGGGAAAGATATGGGTGGAAAGGACAATAAATTCTTGTCATTTATTAATAAAAAAAAGGAAATGAGAGTTGCCACCTAATATTTTGGTCACTAGAAACCTAACTAGTCTTAGAGTCTAGGTAAGGGGACTGATTACATAAATGGAAGATATTAACACCCCTAGTACGCTTTACCTGAAATAAACTGCATATTTATTTGTCTTATTTAAACTAAGGTAATGTTGTGTTTTCTAACCGTTAGTCTTTTTAGGGTTTAAGAAAAGTTCTCCTCAATAAGGAAGTCCTTATCTTATTAGGTTAAAACATAATCATTCTAATGTAAAAACAGAAAAAATAAAATAAATTGTCTTTTTTTTATTTAATATCGAGAATACATCATAGGTATAAGTTCATAATCCTGTATATTAAAAGAAACGAATATTTTTTTGTGTTTTGGAAATGTAGGTCAAGTTCTAACGGATAATCATAAACTAGTTTTAATATCGTTTGATTGATTCTTGTATTTTTTCAAAGCATGATAAAAATACAAATATATATATATATATATATATATATATGAAAATTATAGAATTTTGGCCATATGTACCTTTAAAAATATTTATTTTTATTTTTTTAGGTTTTGTTTGACAAAAAACTCATCTTTCCTTGTAATAAAACTACCAAAATAGACCTAAGAGGTTTTTTCCAAACATACCTTTAAACCAAAAAAAAAAAAAAACCCTTTAACAAAAACATGGAAAACCAAACAGGGTCTTAGACCCTTGACTTGATTTTGGCCCGATCGAGTTAACCTAAAAATTTTTGTTTGACTATAAACTGAACCAAAAATCCTGGTTTGACTTGAAAACAAAACCGAAGTTAAAAAACAGATTAAACGCCAAAAAATACAAAAACTCAAAATTCTTGAACAAAATGGATCAAACAAAAAAAAATAAAGAACACCAAGAACACTTAATTATGTGTATGTCTTAATTTATTTTTTATCAAATATCTTCCCCTCATAATATTTTTTGTTACAAGTCATCCAGAATGAGAAAATATTGACAAGTTCTCACTCATAGTCACTTCCCACCGTTGCCATACCTTGGAATGCTATTTATTTTTGTTCTCAAGTAAGGCTTGAAATAACACGAGATAAATGTTGAGATAATAAAATATAAACATCACATATCGAAGCCTCAATATGCACCTTGTTTTTTTACTTTTCTCTTAAGGTTGAACAAGTATCTGCATAGAATTAAATGAACATTTTGATTTTTTTTTTTAAAAAAGAAGACAATAGAAATTTAATTACGATGCATGTGTAATCATTAACCTCTCGAATTGATACATCCATCTATACTGGAAAGGGCCTTCAGCTTTTGCCTTAAACAGTAAATGTATGAGTAAATGCTCTATTAAGTCAAAAAATAAAGGGAATATCATCTCAAGTTTGCAGATTGTTTGGACAATATTCATTTCAAGCCTCTCCATGTATTGTGTATGCAACTTATTAGAGCATATATCTCTAAAAAAATAACTGATTTTCGTGAATGCATATCATATCTCTTTTGGCAATAAATCCTAACAAGCAAGTTGAATGAGTGTTTGTATAAATACGTAACACTCATAACTATTCATTTTATACAATCTGCAATCCTCCAAATTCACCAATCTATATATGTTTGAAACATGTTCATCAAGAAAACATAGACTTCTAAACCATTGGTAGACAAGTGATTATGCATTCTTGTCTAAAGAGAAGTTGACTTTAGGCTTTACGACTCATGACTCATCATAAACCAATTTTATATTTTTACTATAACAAAACAAAGGTATATCCATTATATCATTTATGTTATCCTTTGTCTTCCCTTTCACGTCCATAATCGTGTAAAAAATATTTTCAAACATGTTCTTTTCAACATGCAAGTCATCAAGCTTATGATAAAAGATATTGATCTTCCAATAAGAAAGCTCTCATAAAATACTTCACTTTTTTCAATTATGGGTCACACTAAAACTAGAAAACTTCTGTTTACTAGATTGAAAACTAAACATAATATCATCCTACTGCAACACCACGCCATATAATTCTTCACCCGATAGTAACTTTACCAACAAATAAGTCATTTTTGTTCCTTTTATACTTATGATATGTTGGCAAGAACCGACGGTGGTAATAAAAAAAAATATGATTTACCACTATTTGTTATGTGAAGGCCTTACTATTTTTCATATAGTATGGACATGCTAATTTTCTAACCAGAAACTATTCCAAACACATGAAAATCATTAATAATCTACATCCAAGTTGTCTTCATCTGAAAATTTTATTTTCTCAAGACATCATAAGTCAAAGTTCTGGATGACCACAACTGCTTCAACTCATCAATCAACGGTCGAAAATAAACATCTATATTCTGATCTGGATTATTAGGATCGGGTATAATCATAGATAAAAACATGAACTCCAGCCTTATACACTTCCTTGGTAGCAAGTTGTAAACCATGATTAACATTGGCCAACAAGAATAAAGAGTAATAAATGACACAAATTGATTGAATTCGTCTATACATAACCCAAGATGTACGTTCCTTGATTCTATTGATTCATTTTCGTCGCATCCATAACCATATTTCTATAAGGATTACTATTGTCATCTATAACTCCATGCACGTTGCTAGAACTATAAGTTGACCTAACCATCCTTTCTATTATGGTCTCGTAAGGAACATATAGTTCTACATGTGCAAACCAACACAAGTTTTCTTCATAAACCCTTTTTATAGAAGAAACCTCATTACAACATCTCGATTGAGAAACTTTTTTATTTTTACACCTCTTACATAGACATCTAATATTGCATCCACTAATATTTCTCGGATTAGATAGTGCGTAATTAATAAAACCCTCAATTCCATTACAATAATCCATTTGACGCAACCTTTCAGGTGAATCTCGATACACCTATGAATGATCATTCATTACTTATGTCAAACCTATATAGAATATTGATGACAACATGTATTAACTAATTATCTAAACTAAATAAATTAGTTAACATTGGTTTAACTCAAACTTACTTAATCTATTTTAATAGTACTATTAAATCATTATCAATTATCTATATAAATTTAAATTCCTACACATTTACTGAAATTTTCAACTCAACAATAAAATTGATAAAATATAAAACGTAACCATTAAATAAGCCATTATTTATTTCATTACAAAACACCTAATTTACGA
>Ga0307511_10006737_pt1 | contig 11576 bp, 2 predicted proteins | sample 13_EM_MG_FD_200266 | JGI IMG/M metagenome (GOLD analysis project Ga0307511, IMG submission 200266) | Populus trichocarpa ectomycorrhiza microbial communities from riparian zone in the Pacific Northwest, United States - 13_EM | ecosystem: Host-associated > Plants > Roots > Unclassified | place...
AAGTTCAACTATCAGGATATTGCCTGTACTGGTAACCCAGTCGAGTGCTGTTTGGCCGTAGTTGTCCTTGATGTCAAGGTTAATATGATCTTGCTCGAGCAGGAGACGCACTACAGCCTCGTGTCCATTCCCAGCTGCCCATGACAGTGGTGTTCGGCCATCGTTATCCTTTGCATCAACATCCACATCACTCCGTTCAATCAGCAGCCGCACTACAGCCTCGTGTCCATTCTCAGCTGCCCATGACAGTGGCGTTTGGCCCTCGTTATCCTTTGCATCAACATCCACACCATTCCGTTCAATCAGAAGCCGCACTACAGCCTCGTGTCCATTCTCAGCTGCCCATGACAGTGGTGTTTGGCCATATTGACTGTCCGTTGTACTGACATCCACATCATTCCGTTCAATCAGAAACTGCACTACAGCCTTGTATCCCCTTGCTGCTGCCCATGAGAGCGGTGTCCGCCCGGTATCATCACGCAAGTCTGCTTGCCCCATCTCACAGTAGTACTTTGTCAGATCATCTAGTCCAAAGGAAGCTGCTCCATGGATGCCCGAAAATTGGAATGCAACAGAACTCGCAATGTATTTCCCATAACTGAACCTCAAATCGCTTGTGATTGAACCATATAGGACCTGTAGCGAGGTTGAAGGGAGCTTATCCTCATCTCTCTGTAATTTTAGGGCGAGTTTCATCACAGTTTCATTCGACTGGCGTTTAGCATAAGTGCCCCAATTGCAAGCTGCATACTCCAGGAGGGGAAAATCTTGAAGTTTTTGCTTGAGCTCAACAATGGATTTGCAATGTTCTCGAATCTCGGGGAAGTTGAGGTATATCAAACATGTCTCCGCAACAGTGCTGTAACCGCAAGGGAAGTGTATGCCGCTCTGGAGCCGGAAATGCTCCTCCAGTGAGTAATGGACAAAGCGAACTGTCAGTGTTTCTTCATCAACCACGACTAACCCAAGACAGCAGTCCAGTATTGCTTTCCGGGAAGGGATATTGTCCGCTTCAAATTGAGTATCACCCTGCTCTACAGCAAGGGCATGTTGAAGTTCCTCTAGCTTGAGTGGTCGGGAGGCAAGATGCAGCCACAGCAGTACTTTCATGCCTAGCTCAGCATAACCTCGTGATTGTTGTATCCGCTTTATGACCCCTTCAAAAGTGTCATGTAATTCGGTAGGTAATGATCCAAGTGCTTTCCGCCGCTTGGATATTGTTGCTTGCTCCAACACCATGTCAATGTGCAAAGCGGGGAGGAGGAACCTTGAATGATAGTTCAATCAGCGCATGTTACTATGCTCCAAAAAAATAATACCACATACATTCCCCGAGACCGTGTGACGAGCGTAGACAAAATTTCGCTTTCCAACGCTTGATTCATTGTCTCTGGATTCACATCCCTGTCTGCTGCAATCTTGCAACTGAGATATTGTCGAATATCATTTTCATGTGCAATAATTTCCACTTCCTGTGGAATCTTAAAATAGTTCTCAACCTCACTTTGCATGTGCGGTCGCCCTGTGAAAAATAACCGGGTAGTCTTAGCTCCGAGCTGCAGTTCATTACTCAGGATTTTAAGCAGTTTTCTCCGGGTCTGTGGTTCCAGTTCGTCAAGAGCATCGATGCAAAAATATATGCCATCAAGCTGCACTGAAATAAGCTTCAGCATGGACAAAATACCCTCGAGTTCGACCTTCGTATTCTGTTTCTTGACCTCTTTAAGTGTTTCGATGACCTGACCTGGTATCTGGAGCATATTGGCACCAGTGAGAAGCTGGTAAAGGAAACACCCAAGTATGTGTACCAGTGTTTGGTTGTTCCAGTCTCGGTAGTCGGCGTATAGACAAACAATGCTTGTTGCGCAAGTAGGCTGTCCGGTAACTTTTGAACGGAGATTGTCAATCACAAGCGAGCTATATGAACCCAGTAAATATTAGTTATAGCTCGAGTATTAATTACAAATAAATAAACATCAGTAGTTGTCTCAACAATACCTGATCAGTGTTTTTCCAGCGCCGGGCATTCCGTAACAGCACAATATACGCTCACTTCTATCTGCCGACTCTATATCACACCATTTGCGGAAACACTCCAGTTCGAGCAGCCAGGTACCAGTATTTTCAAGCCGTATAGACCTGACATCCGCATGTCTCTTAAGTGGCTCCAGGGGAGACAGTAGTTGCAATAGTTGCTCGTCTATCGATTGCGAAGTCAGCCCTGAATCTCTCATGCTCAGTTGTTCCGATATACCTTCTGCCCTGAGGCTGCGCTTGAGTATTTCTTTCGATACCTTAGCATTCTCAGTGAGTGCATCTGCAATCTCTGTATCTCTACGGGTTAGCAGACTCCCAAGACTCTCAAGACCCCCAGTAATTTAGAGACGAACCATTTAGCCGGAATAACGGCTTCATGTCTGCTCGCATGTCAATCATAAGCCTCTCCATCTCCACAATTTTCCCAGAGGACCCTGGGCCATCATTAGTGCTTGTTATATTAATAATACCATATCGATATAAACAAACCTCTAATCCTTTCCATTGTAGCCATATCTGCACATTCTTGAACGGCTTTCTCTTTCCCAGTGATATCATCAATGAAGGGCTGAAATTCAATCGCAAAGGGCTTCAGAATATTGACAGCCTTTTTAACCCCTAGATGATTCTTTTTCAGCATCGTCTGTTCTATAATCACATGTAGAGTGAGCTTACATCTAGCATCAAAATACTGCCGAGCTTTGATCGCAAAAACTATGACAGCAGCATATAACTCCGGTAAAGCCATATCCAGGACTTGGTTGAGGTTGCTAGTATCTCCCAGTGCTGTATGCAACCCGACTCCTGTGTAGATACCTGCGTAGAATGTGGAAACTGCCATCTTGTCCATAATCGTCACCATTGTTCCTTCAAAACACTCCATCGCTTCGACATGATTTAAAGCAACCTGCCAGATCCATATTAGTGAATTCACGCCCCCCGAGAGACAAAGTCTCACCTGTAGCATAGTCCTTGCACCTGCCCACACCAGCGATGTAATATCCGGGTGGTGCTGTATTGCTGTATCCACAATCTTTGCATACTTATCCACACTTTTCAAAATTTTTCCTACGCGCTCCACCCAGACAACTTCATTTCCATCCCGATCCTTATAACGCCATTGCCGATCCTTCTTCCCTTGATAAGCAGTCTCGAGTTCCGCGACAAGAGCCTGAATATTTTCCGCTGCGGATTGCGACTGGAGGCTACCGAGTTCAACAGATGGTAGTTGATATTTGGCGAGACTCTTTTGGGCTATCTCAAATGTCTTTTGCCAAATATGTGAGGAGACCGAGGGAGGCACAGTATTATTTGGCTGCGATACGGTGGATAACATTTGGGGTTCACTGCTGGTGGTTGATACTGGGCCCGGAGTTTGAGACGAAGGATTAACGGAGGCAATAGCTGTAATCACAATATCCGGTGGATTTGATATGGGAATGGCTGTCGCTGAAACCCCTGGTTCCCCGCCGGAGGCTGTCTCCTGAGGGAGACGTGAGCAATGTACATGGGCGGAGGTGTCGTCACTACCTAGACCTGTAGTTTCCGGTGAAGGGTGAGTAGGTATGGCAGGCGGGTGCTGCCATTCACCGCTGGAGAGTACTGTGGCTTGACCCGGAGGAATTAAGCTATTCGACGATGCCCCAATATTAATCCTATCACTCGCAGTACCACTGATAATAGTGTCGGACTGTGAACGAAGCCGTCCATGGCTGGTGGAAGTTGCTTCGGGGTCGCTTCTGGGGGTTTTACTGGAGGTGGATAGCGATCTCAGAGAGCCTTTGCCGGAGTCCCGTTTTTGAAATTGGGATTGCTGGTTATCGGGCTGCTGGCCATTGTCTCCTCCAGGTTTCCGGCCGGAATGGAAAAATCTATCCACAAATCTTTTTGCACCACCCATACTGCTGAACCCAAAATGTCTTCCCTGAGCTGATTTAACAGGTGCTGGGTTTGGACCCTTAATAGGGGATACCGGTATGTGACTGTAGTGGTGTATTTGTACCGGTAGGTGAGTATCTTGGGGATCAAGTCCCCGGTGTTGCAGCTGATAGGTGATTCCTATGACTTGCAATTGGGTATGGACATGGGTTGATATATGTACTGTACGTAGTATTACTTTTTCAAACTCATTACCCCGCAATTAAGCCTGCCATGGCGTCAGCCCAATGCGAGTACAGATTTTAAAAATAAGAATAAACAAACCCGCGATTACTCTCCTTAAACCAGTCGAATGGCAGATGGCAAATGGCAAGCTAAACCATTGGATACCACTGAGCCCGTTCTTCGATCAGTTAGGCGCATTTCAAATAACGTCGGCACGTGATCGGACAACACTTCCACTCATGTGGTTGAGTGGCTAAGCGCTTCGGACATTGACAGGGGTGGTACCCAGTATCATTGTAATATGCTCAATACAAGCAAGCAGATTTCACGTAGCTATATTGAATAGGGAGTCAGATACTGACAAGCTTATTCACTAGTTTTCCCGGTAGGGTAGTAGCCTAGCTCCCGTAGTACAGCCATCCTACCTAGGTACCGGTATACCTACGGAGTCGTCTTGGCACGGCAGCAAACACAACGAGGAGAAAATAGGTTCTAGGTGAGGCACGTGTGGTGGTCACGTGGCCACTGACGGTGACCAAGTCTCCATGCATATGCATATTCACCCCACTTCAAGCACTTCAAGGCTCCTGAGTTCGTCTAATACAGAATACAAATCCAGGTCAATCGGTATCCACCCTACACCCCGCCACTACAGCGCGCACTAGAACTCCACCGCCAGCACCCGAGAAGACAGATGCGTGTACCGAGACTGGCCAACCTCTACTCCCGCACAAGTGTGATGGTAGCTACATCAGTGCGGTCGCGATATAAGCAACCCGCTTGGGACCGACCGGAAGTTTCTTATACCGCGAGCTTTCTTATATTGAGATATTTTCCCGTATAAATTCTAGCGAGACCGGAGTATATCGAGCGGTTTCTTATCTCGCGACTTCACTGTAGGTCAAGCCAACACCCCACTCCCTCATGAAAACCATTAACACCACCACCACCACCAAAAGAGAATAGGGTACCAAAGGGGAATAGTGGAAAGGTGTACAGTAACCACCGGAACGTACCAGGCAGTACCAACGAGCACCACCAAAGCAAGAGGTCCCAGAACACCGGGAGAATCAGGGAAGAAAAAGGAAATTCACCATCACTACCGCCGCCATTGCAAGCATGCGCAGTGGTATGGCCGCTACCCTACTCGCTACAAGCCGTGGATGATGAGACGCGGTGGGTTGAATAACACTATATGGGCATAGAGGTCATTGGAATCAGGTAGTTGGTGAAGGAGAATTGACTAGGAAAGGTGGCGCCATCTAGATAAAGTCAGCGGAGGGTTATAATCGATAGACAAATTGCAGATGGGGAGGGGGCTGTTCCGCACTGCACAAGATACGACTGGGACGGTCCAACCACTGGGACACAATACAGAACGGCATCCTCTAGGTTAGCCACAAGCACAGATTCCCACAAGCACAGATTCCTCGGAGACCTGTGGGTTGTTCGTAGGAGTAGGTTTTGGGATGCTTCGTGTGTGGGGGTATATATCCGGGTGATGAATTGTACCTGTTTTGATTTTCGGAACCAGCGGATTTTGGGACATTTTTACGTCTGCTAGTGTCCTAGTTATTTCTTTTGGGTGAAGGGTATATCGGTCGTGCGCGTACTTGCTGTTTGTTTGTCTACCTGCATAGGGAGATTAATTTGTGCCCCCCCACGAGTTCTCCTTTTGTTGTTGCTTTTTGGAGGGTATCTGGAGTAGGGAACAGCCAAGGGGTTGGATAATCTACCGGGCTCACGCCTCCTCGAGATGTGGTCCCTCGCCACTAGATAGCCTGAATACGAGTAATGATGGACTAAAAACAAAGGCGGGGGTGTAGATATGTATGTATAGGACAGCGGATATCAGTCCACCAATAATGCCTGGTGGGATCCCCAGTCCGGATCCCCAGCAGTAATAACGAGATTCTCTCATATCTTAACCATTTATTGGCTGATTGGGCTTAGATTTTGGGGGCCATGTGTATGCATAGGGATGGAATTTTTCTAAGCTAAGGTTGAGCTCAGGGTAACGAATTACTTAATCCGTAGGGATTTCATTAGTCGTTTTTCATCGGTGAATACCTTACATTCGCTTATATATTGGCTGGCGTCGCTCGGAGGCTCAGAAAGAAGTACATATGTATATACAGTATATACTCCTGTCGCATAGTATTGTATCTATATTCAACACTGTTTCCTCCTCCTCTTGATGACTATGTTTTCCCGTTAGTTCCATTCATCTAGCGGTATATTTTTGTATATAATGAAGTGGATATGTTAATAATAGTACATCAGGAGTACGGTATCGGGATTCGGGTTCCTATCGTTTCCTAATTATAGATTAGGGAAGAAGCCCGGTAATGGTTGGGACTCGGAGTTTATGTATGAATGGACAAACCCCGGCCAGAGAATCCCAAGTGATTTCCAAGCAAACCGACAAGTTACCCTCGTAAGCCGACTGTGGGTATAGACTGCGAGGAAAAAAATGACAAGCTACGCATTGCGAAGGTAGGACATATCGCAAGTAGACTAATTGGGCTGAATCGGATAAACCGGGGGTACTAGCGGTGGTGGATCGGTGGGAATTTAGTAAGGTATTTGGGGAGTATATATCACTCCCATTCTTGTGGTATACAATAATGCAGTCCGTGAGGGACAATCCTCAAGGAACATGTCAGTCTCTGTAGAGTATATCTTCAGTATATCTAGTTATCAAATCACTCCACACCATGTTCCAAGTTTAAATCTCACTGAAATGTTTCTAAGCCGCTATGGATACAGACTGATATGATACAGTACATACGGAGCATTAACCGAGGGAATTGACATTGGATTTTAAGAGTTAGAGTTGGTTGTCAAGACGTCTTTGGGACAGTGGACTGCTTCCCCCGAGAGAGAATGACACACCTGTAGGATCATCCTTGCACCTGCCCAGACCAGCGATGTAATATCCGGATGGTGCTTGCTGTATCCGCAATCTTTGCATACTTATCCACGCTTTTCAAAATTTTCCCCAAGCGCTCCACTCAGACAACCTCATTTCCATCCCGATCTTTATAACGCCATTGCCGATCCTTCTTCTCTTGATGAGCAGCCCCTAATTCCGCAACAAGAGACTTCATATTTTCCGATGCAGATTGCGATTGGAGGCTACCGAGTTCAACAGATGGCAGTTGATATTTGGCGAGACTCTCCTGGGCTATCTCAAGCGCCTTTTGCCATAGATGTGAGGAAATTGAGGGGGGCACAGTACTGGGACTAGTCTTGGTGTCGGAGGTGCGACTGTTGCCCCCGACTGCCTGTGATGCGGTGGATAAAGTCTGGGGATCACTAGCAGGGGTTGAAACTGGACCCGTAGATTGAGATGAAGGGTTAACGAGGGCAATAGTATCAATTACAATATCTGGTGGATTTGGTGCGGGAATGGCTGTTGCCGAAATCCCCGGCTGTCCACCGGAGGCTGTCTCCTGAGGAAGAGGTGAACAACGTACATGCGCAACGGTGGCACCACCTAGACCTGTAGTGTCTGTTGAAGGATGAGGTGTGGCAGGCGGGTGCTGCGATTCAACGCTGGAGAGTACTGGGTCTTGACCCGGAGGAATTAAGCTATTCGACGATGCCTCAATATTAATCCTACCACTCGCAGTACCACTGACAACAGTGCCGGACTGTGAATGAAGCCGTCCATGGCCGGTGGCAGTTGCTTCGGGGTCGCTTCTGGGGGTTTTAGTGAAGGGGGTAGCGATTTCAGAGTACTGGGTACTGAGCCTTTGCCGGAGTCCCGCTCTTGAAATTGGGATTGCTGGTTATCGGGCTGCTGGCCATTGTCTCCTCCAGGTTTCCGGCCACCGGAATGGAAAACTCTATCTACAAATCTTTTTGCACCATCCATACTGCTGAACCCAAAATGTCTTCGCTGAGCTGATTTAACAGGTGCTGGGTTTGAGCCCTTAATAGGGGATACCGGTATGTGACTATAGTAGTGTATTCGTACCGGTAGGTGAGTATGTATCTTGGGGATCAAGTCTCCGGTGTAGCAGCTGATAGGTGATTCCTATGACTTGCAATTGGGTATGGACATGGGTTGGTATGTAATGCGCACTCTTGCTTTTTCAAGCCTGAGATCTGCCTGCATCCACGCCCATTACGTACCCCGCAATCAATCCTGCCATGGCTTCGGCCGAATGCGAGTATAGATTTTAAAGGGAAAAAAAAACCGCGATTAATCTCCTTAGGTTCCAGGCTACCAAAGAAATCAGTTGAATGGCAAATGGCAAATGGCAAGCTAAACCATTAGATACCACTGAAGCTCGTTCTACGATCGCCGTACATGTGAGGGGCATTTCAAATAAAGTCGGCACGTGATCAAAAAGCACCTCCACTCGGGCAGAGAGGCTAATTCAGCGATTGGTAGATATACTTGTATCAACAATTTTTACATACTAGTCCACACTTTTCAAAATGTTTGATAACTTCATTCCCATAATGACCCCCATTGCCTACCCCTAATCTCTCGACGAGCAGTCTCTAGTTCCGCAACAAGAGCCCGATTATCTTCCGTTGCGGATTGTGGCTGCAGGATACCACGTTCGAGAGATGGCAGTTTATATTTGGTGAGACTCTCCTGGGTTATCTCAAGTGCCTTTGGCCAAAGATGTGACGAGATTGAGGTCGAGGGAGGCACAGTACTAGTACTACTAGTTGTATCGGAGATATAATTGGCACTCGACTGCCAGTGATATGGTGTATAACGTCTGAGGATCATTAGCGGGAGTTGCTACGGGAGTTTGAGACGCAGGATTAATGGAGGTTGCAATAGTAGTAGTCGTGAATCCGGTGCGGGAATGGCTGTGGCTGAGACCTTTGGTGCCCCACAGGAAGGTGTGGCAGAGAAAGCCTGCGATTCACCGCTGGTTAGTACTGTCACGTTGATTAGGACACAATTGTGCCAAACCGAGCTTCCTTCAATTCATTTGAAAACAGATGTATACTGTTATTCGAATCGAACGAGAATCACATGTGTTTCCTAATTCTGGCGTTCTTATCTTGGTCACACTTATATCGATGATGCCAGCCGATTTCTGAAACTAATTACGCACCGAGGTAAGCAATACAGCCATGCGAAATAGCAGTATAATACGTTGGTGCGAGAGTACCGTAGTGGGAACTAGACGAGATACAGTCACATAAAGGAAGTCTTCTGCATTGGCAGAAGTCTTGGCATAATAGTCAACAGTGGCTCTCGTGTGAAAAATGTTAAAATTCAAAGCTGCTAGATAAATACATGAAATGCATCTTAGATTCAAGAAACAGGTTTATAGTCTCTTCTCTGATTTTTGCGCGTAGGTACGGTGCCCTGGGTAGGCACAGTTGCTCGCGGACTTAAAGTCATTTCAAAAATGCACAAATGGCACTAGTTTGTATGAGGAATAGTGCAGAAGACTTTTTTATGGCACTGTACTTAGGCAGTTGACTTTATACCGCGAAATAATACTATTGCTTATTGCAATTGCTGAATCGTTCATGTGAGCTACTCAACAACTTGGGTGTCGTTTCCATGGACCAACGGTTTCGGTCTGTACGCAATTAGTCAATTCCGACCAATCGCACCTCTCGGGTTCCGTGAATTCCATCGAGATGCCACGCTCAGCCATCGGCGCTATCGCGCTTTATCGGTCATGTAGAAACACTACCTACGTAATTAATGGCAAACGCGCGAGAAGTTACAGTATCAACATAAACGGCTTTCAGTTCTTCCTAACTCCGTTATACACTTTGGGTAATCAATTGTCCATATTTGTGCGAATGAGCTCTGCCGGCAACCATAAGGTATTCCTTAAATCTACAAATCAAGGCCACCCACTACAAATAAGAGTATGTGAAGCCAGACCGTTTCTATTAGTCTGGTTGGCACAACCCTTCTTGTATGACGACTGGATCAAGTGATCATTGTGCTTGGCATGGGCAATTTTGCAAATCAGATAAGGCAACATGAGTATTATCAGATCCCTAATTCTAGGTACTGTTTCCTACCCCGGGAGGCATGCTCTTTAGCTACGTTTTCCGTCAATATATGCATATAAATCCCAGTCTTTTTAGCAGTACTTAGTACCAGTTCAGTTGATACCAAAGCTTAAAAATGCCATATCATATCTGGTTGCCTGTACTCTGTACAGTACCCCTTGAATTTAGTAGGGTCTACAGCGGGGACACCAAGCCAATCTGTATCAACATTTGACCATTCTCACACCATATTTACCAAGAAATTAACGAATTGACCTACTACCCTACACTTTGGGACTCGTAGTCTCCCAGGGGAGCCCTACATTGTGAAAAAAGATCAAGTTACTTGTAGTATTGTTTTGGCCGTTATGAAACGGTTATCGAGTAAGCAAATTCTAAAGAACTGTTCGGAGATATCTGGGACTGGGTTTTAAAAGAAGTATGTACATATGATCTACTTGCATAGTCTGTTCACTCGCGGTTTGTTACTGAGGCAACCCCTTTGAGAGGTCCTGCCGACCAGACTACTTAGGCAAGTAGATATCAATCAAGCGTCCATATTCCTAAAGCCGGCGCTGCAGGGGGGAATTGCTACAGCAAGTGATACCACTTCTGCTATCGTGCAGTTTCTCTGTCAGGGCATTGAGCAGCTAGAGTTCAACCAAGAAATGTACGAAAGCTTAAGCAAGGTACTCCGTAGTTGTCTTCCGATTTTGAGTACTAGGCAACTTCAGAAAGGTCAACAAGCACCTATTATCTACCAAACGGGGCTCATTAATGCATGGCAGAATTGACACCTAGAGCGTTAAGTTTAGGGTAACCCATTACTACGGCATCAAATGGCACAGATTCTACAATAGTTCACACAGCTCGAGCTTTTGTACCACATCGTTTAGTTCCCATCGGTGAATACCTTGGAGTCACTTATAGTTTGCTTGACACCTCTCGGAGGCTCAGAAAGCAGTATGTCTATATATCCCCTACAGAGCAGGACTCTATTTATATATATCTTTCCTCATGCTCTGAGCAACTACCATTTCTCCTTTGTTGGCGTTGTAGTGACCGATAAATATCTCTGTGTTGTTAAGGGGGGGTGGATTTTAATAGCACCGGGGGGAGGGACATCGTTCCCTGACCCGGAGCCGATACTCCCAGGTTTCGTCTTTAAACCCACTTCTTGAACCCCACTTAATTCAGTTGTAACCTGACTTTAAATTGCAAATTAATTTCACTTTTGGAAGCAGCTCAGTAATGTTTAGGATTTCTTGTGGAAAGATTCCGGCTAGGGGTTCCTGTTGGATTTATGAGCAAATTTACAAGCCACCCATTGTGAAGGCAGTACATACCGGTGTTTGAACGTGGCGAGCGGTGAGTCGTGGATCCAGTGAAGGACGTGCTATAAGAGAGAGAGAGAGAGAGAGAGAGAGAGAGAGAGAGAGAGAGAG
>Ga0307511_10006738_pt1 | contig 11575 bp, 7 predicted proteins | sample 13_EM_MG_FD_200266 | JGI IMG/M metagenome (GOLD analysis project Ga0307511, IMG submission 200266) | Populus trichocarpa ectomycorrhiza microbial communities from riparian zone in the Pacific Northwest, United States - 13_EM | ecosystem: Host-associated > Plants > Roots > Unclassified | place...
AGAAGTTAATTACTCAGTGCTGCAAGGCGTTGAGCCACTGCATTTTGCATAGTAATATTTATAGAATTTCTGTTTTAGTGGTTATTTTTAAAGAGTTTTTTTTAATATATTAAATAATATTTTTTTATTTTTAAAATTAACAAGTTAAAATAATTTGAAATAAATATTAACTTCAAAAAAAATTAAATATTTTTAAAAAACAAAAAATAAAAAAAAACCTTTTAAATCAACAAAGAAGAGATGTTTCCTTTAATTATTCCAGCCGAATTTCTGTGATGAAACAGATCGTTCGACCAAAGAGCCACTGCAGCTTTTATTTTTGTGATGTGAATGTGTTTTTAAAAAAATACTTTAAATTATTAATTTTTTTGTATTTTTAATTTTTTTTAAATAATACTAAAAATAAAATTTAAAAAATAAATAAAATATATTATATTAATATATTTCCAAACAAAATTATTTAAAAAAATAACCACTTTTTCAATACAAACAACTTCCTTTCGATGACTTGAACGGTCCAAGTCATTGACCACCAGACAGCTCACCTACTCTGTAAGAATTGCTCGAGAAGATTGCCTCTCCACGTATTTGATGTGACCTTTTCGGCCACTGACCAGAGACTGGAGATTGTATGATATACGATTTTGCTGTGACTGAATTTCTTTCCTTTTTTTGTGAAAATTTCGCTGCAAGCTTTCTATTATTAAAGATTTAATTTGGACCTTATCTTCTCATCAGGTGGCTTCAACTAGAAGCTATATTCACTCATTTTTGCAGTATAAAAACCGATGCCAAGAAATCTCCATTCATCCCAAGTCACCGACTTGCAGTAATTTCTTTGATATCAAACATGTATTCTCTACCAAGCATGCCTTCAACAACATCAGTTTTATCAACATACACTGCTTTTGCTGCGTCTGCAATGCTTGTCCGGTCTGTGTTCAATGAAGTTCAGGCCGTGATTAACCAATTAATCCCCCAAAAACTGCAAGAAAGAATATCATCAAGTCTCGGACGCCTTTTTGGAGATGACTCGTCTCGTTTGACTCTCATCGTCAATGAATACAATGGTTTCTCCATCAATGAAATGTACGAGGCTTCTGAGGTCTACTTGAGCACAAGAGTCACTCGCTCTATCGGACAGCTTAAGGTTTTCAAGGATCCAGGGAACAAAGGCCTTTCTGTCACGATCAACAAAGGCCAACAGATTATCGACACATTCGAAGGAATTGAGCTAGCTTGGGAATTCGCGTCTACTGAAACCCAACAAACGGTTGTAGATGTTGAAACCTGGTCCCAATCATCAGAAAAAACGGAGCATAAAACAATACTGCTGAGCTTCCACAAGAATCACAACGAGAAGGTTTTGAACACTTTCCTCCCCTATGTACTCGAAAGATCCAAAGCCATTAAGAATGAAAACAGGGTGCTCAAGCTGCAAGCACTTGGAAATTACCAAGGTGTCAGCCTTAGCCATCCGTCCACTTTCGACACATTAGCAATGGACCCGGTACTCAAGAAGGAGATAATGGATGACCTTGACAGATTTGTGAAGCGAAAGGATTTCTACCTAAGAGTAGGAAAACCATGGAAACGTGGGTACTTGTTGTATGGTCCTCCTGGCACAGGCAAGTCCAGCTTGATAGCAGCCATGGCTAACTACCTCAAGTTTGATATCTACGACCTGGAACTTGCAAGTTTGCGTGGCAATTCAAATCTGAGGTCATTGCTAACTAGTACAACAAATCGATCGATAATTGTAATTGAGGACATAGATTGTAGTATTGAGTTGCAGGACCGACAACATGGAGCGTACATCCAGGGTGAGAGCCAGGTGAGTTCATTATGTTTGCTTCTCTTCTACGCTAAAATTATTTAGCATATTGTTGGTGGTCCTTAAGAATTTTTCTCTTGTAGCAATTAACTTTGTCTGGGCTGCTTAACTTCGTCGATGGTTTATGGTCAAGCTGTGGAGATGAGAGGATAATTGTGTTCACAACCAACTACAAAGACAAACTAGATCCTGCACTGCTGAGACCAGGCCGTATGGACATGCACATCCACATGTCCTACTGCACTCCTTGTGGATTCAAGATTCTTGCTTCTAACTACCTCAACGTTAAGAACCACAGCCTTTTCAGTCAGATTGAGGAGTTGATAATGGAAGTGGAAGTGACTCCAGCAGAAGTTGCAGAGGAGCTCATGAAGAATGAAGATGTTGATACTGCGCTTACAGGGATCATTGGATTTCTAGAAAGAAAAAAAGGAATGAAAAGAAAACAATCTGGTGTCGAAGAACAAAAGGTAGGGGATGAAAATCAGGAAGAAAATGACAAGAAAAATGAAAGCCAGGAAATGGAGGAGAAGTGTGAGAAGAGGAAAGTCAAGAGAAATAAGAGGAAGATGGCTAGAAGAGCAAAAGGGAGAAAGCAATAGAGGATAACTTAAAGGTGTTCTATCTTGATTCCATAAAGTAAAATAAATCCTATTGCGTCTCTTGTTCTTGAATAGCTTACTGTATGAAGTGCATATTCTCAAATATATTAATAAAAAGTATGAAACAATTGATTTCTTTTCAAGCCTCGGTTCACCAAGAAGTTTCTTGATCTTGAAGGTGCCAAACTGCGAATATATATAGAACAGTGACCCAGTAATATGTGGTTTATGGTGTGTATCTGTGTGACTGAGAGCTTAAGCTGAAAGAGAGTTTAGTTCAAGTCCAAGTCATCTGCACAAATACGAGGATTGGTTGGAAAGGACGTGGAGAGGGTTGGAAAATGATGTACAATGCAGAAGCAGCAAAAGAGGAAAAGATGAGGGGATAAAAGTTAAAACGCCCACCGTGGGGCTCGAACCCACGACCACAAGGTTAAGAGCCTTGCGCTCTACCAACTGAGCTAGACGGGCTCGTTGTTGTCAAGGACGGAAATATTAATGTAATATACATTATTAAAATAAACTTGATATCAAAAAATCCAACATTAATTTGCTTGAGACTTTTTAACTTTGATGGGTGACCGGAAGGAATTCTTATTAAGTATTAATTAGGTATAAAGCTAAAAGGTGTGGGAAGATATTGATTTTTATATTTATATATTTATTAGCTGTAGATTATAATCTATATTGTTTTTTTTAATTATTTTTATTTTTGTGTTTTGACTTTTTTTTTAATTTAATCCTTATATGATGTTTTTATATGAATTAGATTTGATAATTTATTTTAGTTTTCCTTTTATATGGTTATCATGGTATCAAAAAAATTTCATCATCGGGTTGGTATCAGAAAAATATCCTAGCATCGGGGTATGATTTATTTTAAAAAAAGAAATAGTTAAATAAAAAATATTTTTTGAAAAAAAAAACTAGGATATTAAACTTTGTGAAGCCAATGACCCGATTTACAAGTTTGGCAAAATAACTCTAATTGCCTCGGTTTCAGGTTTAGCGGAGGTTTTTTTTAATTAATTAAATTTGATTATGTGATCGTCTATTTATCTTTTTATTATATAGTGAAAAAAATAGTTCCAGAAAAAAAAAACATATTATTAAATTTTAGAAGGTCTATGGACCTGTTGACAGGTTTAGCGAGTTTAACTTCTTTTTTTATTTATTTATTTATTTTATTTTATCTTTCAATATTGGGCTGATTAAGAATTGAGTTTTATAATTTGTTTTGTTTCCCTTTATGAGGTTATCATAGTTTTAGAAAAATATCTCAGTAACGGTGTGACGCTCGATTTTGCAATCATCTATTTTTGTTATCATATATTTAAATAAAAAATAGTTTAGAAAAAAAAGTTATTAATCCCAATGTAGTCTGTTACCCAGTTTGCAAGTTTTTCGTGCTGATCCGGGTTACGCGATTCACAGATTTAATAGGTTTATCCATCAAACCTAATATGTTTGTTTTTTAATTTGTGGTACTTTAATTTTTCTTATTGTTTTTTTTATTTCATTCCATTCTTTTTCAATATTGAATTGCTTAGGAAATAGAATTCGTGGTTTATTTTTTTATATATAGGATTATCATGATCTCAAATAAATATTTTTTTTAGGGGTGATGCTCGATTTTGCAAGCATCTAATTTTATCATAAAATTAAGTAAAAATAATTTACAAAAATAATAAAGTTATTAATCTCATTAAAATTCATGATCCAAGTTACAAGATAATCGAGGTCAATTCAATTTGATATCATTTTAATATTTTAAAAAAAAATTCTTAAAATTTTTTTAAAAGCTATAACATGTTTTTACTAGTTATTCAAATTGTTTTTTATCTATTAAATTAAATTATTTATTTTAGATCAACTTCTATATAGTTTAATTCAAAATTTAAGTTAAGTAAGATTCAATCAATAAGTTTCAAAATTAAACTGTTTAATTAAATTTAATAATATTGCAGAAAAATATTTATACCTTTAATATTCTTTTTAGTTTAAAAAATATATAATCTAACACGCAGTGAAAGACTAGCTACTATACTAGGTTGAACCAAAGCTCATGCGTGATGATTCCTCTCATGAAATACGGTGAACTGGTAGAATTGTTTATTTCACATGTCCTATAATATTAAATAATGTAGGTGATATGAGATTTTTTTGGCCTTTCAAAAATTAAAGGCATGAAGCCTCCCGAGCTAAAAATGGAATTTTAAAAAAAAATATTTTTTTTATTTTTAAATTGTTTTAATATGTTAATATTAAAAAAAAATTATAAAAAAATATTATTTAAATTGTTGTTGAATGAAAAACACTTGATAGTTGCTATAACACTTTCTAACATTTAAAAAAAAAAAAAAAAAACCACAAGTTGTTTTACTGCAAGGTTAATCTAGCAAGGCTTCCACTATAATTTCCATATATGGTACATGAATTCCAAAGAGAAGAGGATGGCGAAGGGAAAAACAAAACCCACAGCTTACAAGGGCATGTACATCTCTTCTTCTCTATGAAAACAAAAACAAAGAACGCCCCAGGGACAAAAGAAAGACAAGATACAACAGAAATTTACAACACCAACTTAACACTGGTAAACTGAGTAGCTCTTGCTCTTCCAAAAGAAGCTTATAGCTTTCCCCATCTTTCTTCTTGAGACAGGTTTACATTGCGGCTTTGATTCAGGAGCCGGCATGGACTTGGAACTACTTTCGGTTCGCTGAAAGCACACCTCAGCAGATGGTTGATCTCGCTGCCGCTGCTCCCGAAACAGCATCAGAAGTTTCTGTGCTTTCTCTTTCCCTCTCGTGGTCCCATTCACTGAGATTGAGACCAGCGCAGGTATCACTCCTTCTTGTAGGACCAATTCACTACCCTTCTCACTTCCATTGCACAGAAGGAAAAGGCAAGCAACAGCTTGCTCCTGCTCTATGGGTTCAACAGTGTCTAAAATCGTTGCCAGCCCACTAATAAGGCCAGGGGCAGATAGCATTTCATCTTTTGCTGATTGACTAGAAGCTAAGTTTATCAAAACTGCTATGGATTTTTCTATCCATGCATGATCACCAGGTACTGCAAGAAGGGATTGGAGGCCACTGATGATGCCAGCTGAGAGGAGATTCGAAATATTGGTGGATCGGGAGGAGAGGTTATAGAGAGCATGAAGGGCATCGAGCTTGCATTGGACTCCAGTTTCACCTTTAAGGATTTGGACTAAAAAAGGGACGGCCTGACTTGAGCCAATAATGGACTTCGCTTCATCAAGGCAGGAGAGATTTAGATAGAGGGCTGTTGCTGATCCATCAGAGTCAGGGTTGGAAATCATAACCTCCAACAATGGGATAGCACCAGCAGCCAACATCATTTCATTATTTCTGGAATGGAATAGTGGAAAAGGAAATCAGTTATGCTAAAGTTCTTGGCACATCTTCACACTTCACAGATCTATGGAAAATGATTCAAGAACCCAACTCCTTATTTCTAGCAGGATTTCCTCCATCAACAAGAAGATCCATAACAGTTCCCTTGAGAAAAAAGCATGTGTCACTCACTTTATCTCTACATCCTAACTCCATTCCAGTCAGTTTTATAAAAGATAATAAGCATTCTAAATTCTAACACCTCTTGTTTCTAATAATTATTCTAACACCTAAATGAATTGAATATTTCATAATACTACCACTACTACTACATGATAATTTGATATTTAGAGAATCCACACACCTGTTATTGTTGACAGTAAGGTTGAAAAGAGCCATCGCTCCAGCTTCCTCGGCCATTGGACTCCCGGCACGCACAGCTGACTCTAGAAACTGCAATAGTGCTTCGACAAACCCGTTGGCCCCCATAAAAATCCTGGCCTCCTCATCATCCTTCAACAGAAGCCTCACTTGTTCTACTATCTTGCACTTCTTCTTCAACTCTTCATCACCATTCAAAATGGCCAGGAAATTCTTATATATTTCAAATATATTGTACCCGAAGGCATCTTCTGGCATGGAATCTTCCTGTTGCGATGACAATTTTTCATTTTTTTCTTCAGCCTCCTCAATGGGACCACTTTCCTCCAGAGGAACTACCTTGACCCCTTTCAACTTTCCAGATCTGACACTCTCCACTGATCTTCTTGAATTGGACGAGTCAAACTGGGACATTGCCAGCCTCCAATAGTTGAGGTCAAGAGACTCAGGGGGGCCATCAGGTGCTGGGACTCCATTCTGTTCACACCAACTAGCAACGAGACCCTTTACACAATAATTAGGAGTCAAGCAACGATGAGAAAGCTTTTGTTGAGTCTTTGGACAGGTTTCATGCCCATCACTGAACCATTTCTCAATGCAGATCCTTTCATACGTTTGTCCAGAAGCAATGATGACTGGATCATACATCAGGTGCAATGATATAGGACACCTCAATTCTTCAGGTGGAAGAGGCATTTGCCCAGATTTCCTATAGGTTGGTTTGAAATTGAACGAACTAAGCTTTGATAGCTGTCGCTCAAAGGCATGGCCATTGCCACCAGGGCCTCCATCTTCAAGAGAACCCTGAACAGTTGGCGAACAAGGTGATGAACCCTGTGAATCATTGTCATCTGTAAGTTCACTTCTAAATAACTTGGAGTATTTTTTCATGAGATGTAAGAGATAGGCCACAATTGACTCTTTCCGCTTGTCTTCCTCCACACGAGCTCTTTCTATGAGTTTTTTAAGAGCCCTTCTCTCTGTAAGAGCTGCTCTAGAAGAGGTAATACCAAGTTTAGTAGCAGCCTGATGAAATGATTCTAGCTCGGTATTGTCATTACTATCGTCAAATTTTCTCCCCTGTTGAAGCAATGCAATTATCTCATCACCAACTTGCTTCTCCAATGGATCAAGTGAGAATTCAGTACCCTCAAGTTCACTTACAATCTCCAAAATCTGACAAGATTTCAAATAACAAAGGCGATCAAAAAATGCTTCTAAACTATGCAGGCACAAGAAACAAGGGAAGAAAAAGGCCACAAAATAATGCCAGGTTACATTTTGGTTAATTCAATATAATTGTGCCATGATATGTTAATATAATCATTACAGATGACATGTTAATATATAGAAATGATCGAATTCTTTTTGATATACAGCAAGGATACGAATATAAGAAGTTTCTGCAATCACACTTCTGATACTTCATTTCTGTTATCAATTTGTTTAGACAGGCCAATTTATTGATGATATCATTTTCACATTGGCTTATCAAAAATAGACTTCAGAAGGAAATTACTACCTGGCATCCAATTGATTGTGGAACAATATCTTCAACACGCCTAAGACTATCTACAAGAGCAGATCTTGCCTTTTCAAATTTTAAAAGGACGGAATCCCCAGTTATAGCCTGTATCATAAAATCAATGATATCACAAAAACCAATAAATAAAACCAGAAAAACAAAAAATGGAAAAGGCAAGCAAATTTCAGTGCATCTATAAAAAAGGGCTATCTTACCAGGTAAAGTTTACTGCATTCTGAGCAATGCTTGAGAACGTTCTTGGCTTTCTCAAGGGCTATATGCAACAAACATAATGCTTGAATGCCAGATTTACTCCTAGGTCTTGCCGCTTCCAAGGAAGGGAAAATGGAAGAGATTTTGCAATAAACTACAGAGAGTTCCTTGCACATTTCTCCATGAAGCTGAAAACAGAGAGATATCATCAATTTAGTTACTGTTCATGAATACGCTAACCTTTGAAGACCTTAAAGCAAGCATGCTTTCATGGGCCAAAAAACAGTTAGGAATATGAACATTTTAAATATTTATGTAGTAAAAAAGACACCCCAAATGACCGGGAAAAAAATATCAAAGAAGATAACTTTCAGCAAAATGAGAGAAATAGCAAGCACCAGAAGCACATCAACTCCAAACCCAAGTCTACTAGCCAATCAGGCAACAGGCATTGCATTTTTCATATGCATATCAGAAAATGATTGGAATCGAAAAAAAATAATAAAGAAACAGATAAATAAGCTGCCTAGCCTAGATGGTATTGGGGATTTCTTAAGCTTAGTATACAAAAACACCAAATCCAAATACTTTCTTACGAGAGAATACCAAATTCGTACCTTGGCTTCACTTGCTGCAAACAAATTTTCTTCAACCTCAGTAATATCCATAATTCACATCCACCGTGGAAAATTACAGTACAAATTTATATCAACTGAAACATGAACAAAACACATTAGTGAACACAAAACAAACCCTCCTAATTTTCCAAATCAAACAAACTTAATTAAGCTTCATTAAATAGAATAAGAAGCCAAAATTTATGCTACAATTTTCTTGGGATAGAAAAAAATGCCAAAAAAATACCATCTAGCTTGAAGACAATAAAATGCCAACTAATTGAAAATTTTGAATAGATTTTCTTCTAATCTCAACACCGCTCAGCAACCAAACACGAAAAAACAGCATTATGTAAATGAACAGAAGAGAACATTCAATTTTTGTAAAAAAAAAAAAACAAATAATAATAATAATAATTGACGCATCTAGCATCATTCTATAAAGGGAAAAACACTAACAACACCATTTGATTAACACATTTCACCAAACCTCAAAAACAGGGAAAAAAAAAAGTTTTGAAGCAAAAGAAGAGAATTTAGAAAGAACAAACATAAATTGATTTAGACATTGCATAGAGAAGCTAAAGGAGAAAACAAAAACAAAAACGTTGCCTCCAATTACATGAAATCGGAATCGAAAAAATTAAAAAGAAAAGAAAGGCTGGTGTCGAGAATGACTTTGAGATCCTTTACCAGGATAAGAAACACAGAATGAACATCACAATCTCTTTTCATTTTCTAAAAAAGGCAATAAAAAAAAACACCCACCAATTGTAGCAACGACAAAACAACTTATTGAAACACGATTTGCACAAACCAGAAGAAATCCAAAAAGGGAAGTAATAACAACTAGCAAACAGCTCAAACTAAGGGTTTGGTTTAAAAAAACAAAAAGATGAAGATGCATACCGGGAGAATCTGGGCGAGTCAGGGAGGCTTTATAAAAGAGCATTTACAAAAAAAAACAAGTAACGGGACAGAGGATTATCGGTAGAGTTTCTATGATGATCTATACAATCCCATCTCGTTAGAGTTGGAGCTCAAATCGGTTGTGTTATGAAGGGTAGATGAAGGAAATGAAACGATTTTTTTATTTTATATTCTGGTTCTAGTGGGCGTCAATGGTAAAGAAATAAATAATAATGTGGTGATGTGATAAAATAAAATAGTAACTGTCTGTGACTGTGAAAAATAATACTTAATGCTTAACAGTATTAATAATAATTAAGTGAGATAAATTAGATTAAAGTTAGTTAATTTTGTTTTTGAAATTGGGGAAGGGAAAAGTGGAGGGGTGTGGTTTGAATTTTCGCCGCTCATTATGTCGACTCCCACGTTCGCCGGCCGACAACTGCCGACCTCCTTGTTTGTCGGTTAGCAGATCTGTCATAAATGCTTCGGATTACCATATTGTCCTTTTTTTTTCTTACGACTATTTATGCAATTACGCATCACTCCCTCCCCCTTGGGTGCTTTCCTTCCTTCAACAGCCACAGGTAGCCACCGACTGTCGTTTACTATTCATCATCAAGTTCTTATTTTTTCTTTTTACCTTTTCAATCCTGAGGCTCAGAAATGTTTTGCAATGAGAAGTCGGTCTTTCGTAAGGGTAAGAAAATAGTCAGATTTTGAAAAGGTGATGGCATGGACAGCTATGATTGAAACTGCGGTGATATTTTTTTTTTAAAGTATTTTTAAAAAATATATATATTAAAATAATATTTTTTTTATTTTAAAAAAATTGTTTTAATATTAATATATCAAAATAATTTATAAATATAAAAAAAAATTAAGAAAAAAATAAACTTTGATCAATATTTATTAAGGCCGTGGCTGCAATCTGTTTGAAAGTGTGATTACGGTTGCTTTTTAAAATGGTAGTTTATTTAATTATATCCGTCATAATTTTGATTTGAATAAAATATAAATTAATTTTTTTAAATAATAAAAATAATTTTATTTGAACTTTAAAAAAAAAATCTCCAAACAAATATAAATATGAATGGACTGGGATTAATCCACGCAGACCGTTAAGCTAGTAAATTTGCAAAAATCTCATTTATGCCGTACAGTATCGACATTATTCAAATTGTTCACTGCAAGGTGAACTTTAGTTTTGAATGATTGGTGGTAATCAATAAGACACGTCTCATTGGCACAGCTGTCTTCCCCTGTACTATGCTTGTATTTGATTATTTGTCTTCATTGGCCAACACGTGTCTTATTGAGATTGCTTCTCGTCACTGACAACCAATAACGAAACTAAGCTAAACTTAATTAATCTTTTTCCACTCATTAATTGTCTCTGTAGCCTTTTTTTTTAATAAAAATTGCAAAGCTACTCTTTATTGTTTGTTTTTATTAATTGTTTTTTAAAATATTTTTTTATTTAAAAATATATTAAAATAATATTTTTTATTATTTTTTTAAAGTTATTTTTTATATCAATACGTTAAAAATATAAAAAATTATAATTATAAAAAAATTTATAAAACAAATGCAATTCCAAACAACCCTTAATTTTATTTATAATAAAATAATTTATATGATCCTATTATCTTGTCTGTATGAAATTGATTAAGTTTGAAAATACTCTTTCTTTCTCGTACATGGAAGAGAAAAAAAAAATGACATTTGATAATGCCTCACTGTAAGTATCATCACTCGTCAGGAAGCAAAATATTCAAGGTTGGGAGATTCTGACAACACCATTTGAACAAGTCTCATGGTTTATAAGCAAAATGAAGGTTTTTTTATTTTTATAAAATCATCTCAATCTAATAACTTAAACTGTTAGGTAAGATTTTATGATATGATTTATATTATTTTCTAATACACCCTCTAAAGTAAAAGTCCTTTAAACTTGAAATTTATATAAACTCATTTTACCTTGTGTTTAATTTTTATCAAAAAAATAAAAATGATAAGATTCAAACTCATGACCACTTGGTCATCAAGACTCTGATACCATATTAAAGAACCATCTCAATCCAATAGTTTAACATGTTACATGAAATTTAAAAATATAATTTACATTATTATCT
>Ga0307511_10006740_pt1 | contig 11573 bp, 9 predicted proteins | sample 13_EM_MG_FD_200266 | JGI IMG/M metagenome (GOLD analysis project Ga0307511, IMG submission 200266) | Populus trichocarpa ectomycorrhiza microbial communities from riparian zone in the Pacific Northwest, United States - 13_EM | ecosystem: Host-associated > Plants > Roots > Unclassified | place...
GGTAGACCTTGGAGAGGGCCGGCATGTTCGTCTTGGGCAGGGGCGAGATCAGGTCTTCGGTTTTGCAGATGGGGATGGCGACGTCGTCGATGAACATCACCGAGAACTTCGGGTTCGCCTTGGTGGCGCGCATCTTCTGCACATTGGCCAGGGTGAAGCCTTCCTCGGCGATCACCTTGCATTTGAAGTCAGATTCGAACTTCGGAATGATCTTGGTCTTGACGAACTCGCCCTGCGCCCCGCCCCAGATGCCGACGTGGATTTCCTTGCCCTGGGCCCAGCTGTTGCGGACCAGGATCATCGGGGCGGCACCGAGGGCGGCGGTGCCGAGCGCGAGTTTGCCGAATTTGCGGCGTGAGAGGTCGGTCATGATGTTTCCTTTTGGCTGGGAGTTGGCAGGGTGGGGCGGTTCAGGTGGCGAGTCTGGCGATGCTGATGCCGAACACCTTTTCGATGATCAGCACCAGCAGCAGGGCAAAGAAAATCATGAGCGCGGCGATGGCGGCGATCGACGGGTCGAAGGAGCGCTCGATCATCTGGTGCATGTAGAGGGGCACCGGGAAGTGCGCGCCATCGGCCATCCACATCGAGATCGGGTAGTCGTCGAACGAGACGATGAAGGCGAACACCGCGCCGGCCAGCACGCCGGGACGCACCTGTGGCCAGATCACCTTGAGCGCCACCTGGTGCGGTGGCGCACCCATCACCGCGGCGGCGTCTTCCAGGCTGCGGTTGACCAGCACGAAACTGGCGGTGACCGAACGCATCACGTAAGGCAGGCAGACCACGGTGTGGCCGATCACCAGTTGCAGGAAGGTGGCGCGCGATCCGAGGATGGAGAACAGCTGCAGCAGCGCCACACCTGTGACGATCAGCGGCACCACCAGCGGCGAGAGCATCAGGCCCAGGACCAGGCCGCGCCCGGGAATCTCGTAGCGCGCCAGCCCGGCGGCGGCCGGCACGCCGAGCGTGAGCGACAGCAAGGTGACCACCGCCGCCAGCTGCAGAGAGAAGGTGAAGCTCGCTTGCGCTTCCGGGTTCTGCACCACCTTGGCGTACCACTTGAGGGTGAAGCCTTGCGGCGGGAACACGATGTTGGGCGTGTCCGAGATCGACATCAGCACCGGGACCACCAGCGGGGCGATTACCAGGACGAGCAGAATGCCGACGACGATTTTCAAAGGCAGGCTCAGGGACTGGTTCACCGCGCTCCCCCGGCCCAGCGCGCGAAGCGCCGATTGAAAAAGCGCAGCAGCAGCAGATTGATTGCCAGCACGATGACGATCAGCAGGGTGGCGATCGCCGCACCGAATGGCCAGTCGGATAGCGAGATGATCTGCTGCTCAACCAGGGTGCCGAGCAGCGGCGAGAGGTTGCCGCCGAGTATCTGCGGCGTCACATAGGCCGCCGCCGAGAGCGAGAACACCAGCGAGACGCCGACCGACAGCCCCGGCAGCGACAGCGGCAGCAGCACGCGGAAAAACGCGGCGGCGCGGCTGGCGCCGGCGATGCGCGCGGCTTCCTCGATTGAGTGGTCGATTTTGCTGATGGCGGTGGCCAGCGGCATCACCATGAAGGGCAGATAGACGTGTACGCAGGCGATCAGCACCGCCCATTCGGTATAGAGCAGGGGCTTGGGGTCGACTGCCAAGCCGGCGGACTTGAGCAGCCAGTTCAGGGCTCCGCTCTTGTTGAGGATCGCCGACCAGCCGTAGGAGCGCACCACGACGTTGACCAGCAGCGGCGCCACCACCGTGATGGTGACAAGGCGCGACAGCATCGGGCCGCCGCGCGCGATCGCGATCGCCAGCGGATAGGCCAGCACCACCGAGAGGGCGCTGGCCGATGCGGCGACGCGCAAGGTGCGGGCGAGAATGCGGAAATACAGGTCGGTGGAGAACAGCCGCGCGTAGTTGGCGAGGGTCAGGCCCTTGATGGTGTTGCCGTCCACCACCTGCGCGGTGAAACTCAGGGTCATCATCTGCAGCACCGGCCAGGCGAAACACAGCAGCAGGAAGGCCAGGGTGGGCGCCAGCAGCATCCAGCCAGTCAGCTTGCCGGTCGGGCGCCAGGGCAGGGCGGCCGGGCCCGGCGTGGCGGCGAGTGGCTGGCTGACGGCGGACATTTCGGGGTAGCTCCTGGCGCGGAATGAACTTCCGCGTGCAGCTATCTTGCGGGCGCTCGACCATTGCTGTCCATCACTAATTTTGCAATCTTGCGTTCTCAAAACTAGAATGCAGTTTTCGGTCCCGGAAAGCTGCCCATGCGTGCCTCCCTGTTGCCCGTCGCGTTGCGTTATGTCGATCAGGTGGCGCGTTCAGGTTCGATCCAGCGCGCCGCGCGCGAATTGCATGTGGCCGCCTCGGCGATCGACCGGCAGATCCTGCGTCTGGAAGAAGACCTAGGCGTGCCTCTGTTCGAGCGCATGCCGCGCGGCATGCGCCTGACGCCTTCCGGCGATGCCATGGTCACCCTGGCGCGGCGCTGGCGCGACGACGAGCGGCGCGCCGCGGAGGCGATCCGACAGCTGCAGGGCGTGCACCAGGGCCACGTGCGCATGGTGGCGATGGACAGCCACACCACCAGTTTCCTGCCGCCGCTGATCGAGGAACTGGCGCAGGCCCATCCGCGCATCACCCTGGAAATCGAGATCGGCAGCACAGACAGCGCCATCACCGCCCTGGGAGGCGCGAGCGCCGACCTGGCCTGCGTGTTCAACCTGACCCCGCGCCGCGATGTGCATGCGCTATGGAGCAGCGACCTGCCGTTCGGCTGCGTCGTCGCCGCCGGGCATCCGCTGGCGCGAAACGCCACCACCAGCATGCAGGAGGCCTGTACTCATCCGATCGCCCTGCAAAGCCGTGCCCTGCACATTCGCCGCTATCTCGAATCGCATCACGGCTGGCTGTTTGCCGAAGGCCAGCGGCGCGTCGAGACCAATTCCCTGCAACTGGTGAAGATGCTGGCCAAAAACGGACGCTACGTGGCCTTCACTTCCGAACTGGACGCCGCGCCCGAACTGATCGACGGCAGCCTGCGCTTTTTGCCGGTACGCGACAAGAGCGCCGAGCCGCAGAGCGTGAGCGTGGCTATCGACGCGGCCAAGCCGCTGTCTCCGGTCACCCGTATTGTTGCCGACCTGATGGTGACGCAGATCCAGGCCTGCCTCGCCGGCGCGCGGGCGGCGGCGCCCGCGCCAAGGACGAAGTAGCGTGTCAGCCAGGGGCCCGGGGCGGCGGAAACACCGGCCAGCCGAGCAGTGCGCAAGCGCCCGCCGCCAGCCAGACGAGCGGCCAGTCGCCCAGGCGCAGCAAGGCGGGGATCAGCAGCGAAGTCAGGAACAGGGCGAGGAAGGCAAAGCTGTTGCCCAGGCCCAGCGCGGTGCCGGCGCGGCTGGTGCCGGCCAGGGTGGCGATCTCCGTAAACGCCACGCCGTGCCAGGCCGAGGCGCAGATGCCGCCCCCAACCAGCAGCACCAGAAGCAGCGGGTTTGACGGGGCAAGCCAGGCTGTTTGCGCGGCCAACACCAGGGCCGCGAGAAGCGCGAAGATCAGCGCGGTCATCGCGCTGCAGCCGCGCAGGAACGCGCGGCGGTTCTTGCGCCGGTCGGTCCAGCGGCCGCTGGCGATGCGCGAGATCGCCGCGCCGATCTGCACCAGCACCAGCGCCAGGCTGGCAGTGGCCAGCGTCGCGTGGCTGAAGTCGCTCAGGAACACGCTGGCAAAGGAAATCACCGCGCACTGCGGTGCGCACAACAGGCCGATCGCGCCGGCCAGGCGCCAAACCTGTGGCTGGCGCAGCGGGCTGCCGGCGATTGTCGTGGGCGCTGTCGCGGCCGCGCCGGCCTGCATTGGCGGCTCATGCAGCCAGACCCAGGCAAACCCGGCGCTGAGCACACACAAGGCCGCGAGCAGGCCATACGCGACCGCGAAGCCCTGGTCATGCACCAGCGCGGGCAGCACCAGGGCGCCAAGGCCGCCGCCGGCCGGCACCGCGGTCTGCCGCACGCTCATGGCGAAGCCGCGTTCGCCCTCGTGGAACCAGCCCATCACCGCCCGCCCGCTGGCGCCGTTGATGCTGCCACCCAGAAAACCGACCATGAACAGCCCACCCGCCAGCAGCCAGAGCGCAGGAGGATGGGCATCGATGGATGCATGACCTGGCGCGCCGATCAGCGCCATCAAGGCCAGCGCCAGCGCGGTGGCAGACAATCCCATCAGCAAGACGCGTCGGTCGCCCAGGCGATCGGTGAGCAGACCCCAGGGCAACTCGCTGACCGCGATGCCAAGCCCCAGCAGTCCCAGCGCCAGGCCCAGTTGCGCATTGCTCAGGTGATAGTCGGCACGCATCAACACCGCCGTGGTGGGGATGCCCGCGAAAGCGGCGAAAAAGCTGACGTTCGCGCCTACGCCGACGCCCAATACCTTCCAGCGATGCTTCGGCCCGAACCCTGCCGCGCGCGGCCCTTCCCAATCGCCTGCCGTGCTGTCCATTGCTCTTGCCTTCGATGAATTTGACAGCCGCAGTATGGTGGCGGATCATATGGCGCAAATGTCATAAATCCCTCGTTTCAGGTCATCATGCCGAAAACCACGGAATCCCTCCCCCGGCGGGCCCGGGCTGATACGCGCAGCATCGGCTTCCTCGTGTTTGCCGACTGCAGCATGCTCGACTTCACCGCGCCGCTGTGCGCGTTCGATGTCGCCAACCGCCTGCTCGAACCGGGGCCGCCGGCGTATGCGATGCGGGTGCTGTCCGAGTCGGGCGGGCTGGTGCGCAGTTCGTCGGGGGCGGCGATGTGGACCGAGCCGCTCGGTCGCGCGTTGTTCGATACCCTGGTGGTGTCGGGCGGCCGCGCGCCGCGCGAGAACACCGTATCGCCCGATGTGATCGGCTTCGTGCGGCGCGCGGCGAAGCGGGCGCGGCGCACCACCAGCGTGTGCACCGGCGCCTTTGTACTGGCCGCCGCCGGACTGCTCGACGGGCGCCGCGCCACCACCCACTGGCGCATGGCCGGGGCGATGCAGCGCCTGCATCCGGCGATTCGCGTCGAGAGCGACCGCATTTACATCCATGATGGCCCGGTGTGGACCTCGGCGGGCATCAGCGCCGGCATCGACCTGGCCCTGGCGCTGATCGAGGATGACCTGGGCATCGAGATGGCGCGCGCGGTGGCGCGCGAGCTGGTGGTCTACCATCGCCGTCCGGGCGGGCAGTCGCAGTTCTCCAGCCTGCTGGAGATGGACCCGCCTTCCAGCCGCATCAGCCAGGCGCTGGTCTACGCGCGCGAGCATTTGCATGAGGATCTGGATGTCGAGCGCCTCGCCGAAGTGGCCTGCCTGTCGCGGCGCCAGTTCGACCGGGCCTTTGCGGCTGAAACCGGGCAGAGTCCGGCCAAGGCGGTGGAGAAGCTGCGGGTGGAGACCGCGTGCCTGCGCGTGGAAGCGGGTGCCGAATCCCTGGAGTTGATCGCGCGTGCCACCGGCTTTGCCGATCCCGAGCGCATGCGGCGCGCTTTCCTCCGCGTCTACGGGCAGCCGCCGCAGGCAATCCGGCGGGCCGGACGCGCGGCGCAGATGATCGGGCAGGACTGAGTTGAACTGGCCTGGCCGAGACGCCCAGGCTACCAGCCCCTATGCCTGACCCGCTCCTTCGCGCGGCAGGCGCGCCTCTTCCTCTTCGTCCCGGCCGAGCTCGCCCGCCATTTCCGCCATCAGGTCCATCAGCAGCAGGCTGGCGGGCGTCTGCGTACGCCCGGCCAGGCGCACGAGGCCCCACTGGTTGAATGCAGGCCGGGGCAGCGGAATGGCCACCTCCACCAGCAAACCCTCCTTCAACTCGCGGCGCAGGCCCTGGCGCGTGTTGATCAGGATCAGGTCGGTGGCCATGGTGAGTTCGCGCAGTACCTGCAGGTTGTCGCACTCGATCACCGTGACGAAGGGCTTCTTGCATACCGCCATGTAGAGCTGGTTGGCGAGGCGCCGGGTCATCTCCGGCAGGCTGGTGCTGGCGATGCCGTAGTGCAGCGAGTCGGCCAGTACGGGCACTGCCTTCTGGCGCAGCGGGTGGCCGGGACGGCAGAAATAGCCGATGCGATAGCGCGGCAGCAGGCGCACGTCCAGGGCCGGATCGGGCGGCAGGTTGGTGACGTCGGCGACGAAAAAATCCAGCCGCTCACCCAGCAGGTTGGGCAGCAACTGGTCCGGCCCGTTGACCTCGATCTTCAGATGAATGCCGGGGTGGCGCTGATGCAACTGCAGGAGCAAGGGAGGCAGGATGCTGTTGGCCACGTTCGGGCCGGTGCCGACGGCGACATCGCCCAGTTCCGCCGCCTTGATCTGCTGCAGTTCGCGCGCCAGGTCGCTGGCATTGAACAGCAGGGTACGCGCGCGTTCTGCCAGGATGCGCCCGACTGCGGTAAGCTGCACGCTGCGGGTGCCGCGGTCGAACAGGCTCATGCCGATCTCCTGCTCAAGAGCCTGGATGCTGCGGCTGAAGGCGGACTGGGACAGGGCGGCGCGCTCGGCGGCGCGTGCGAAGTTCAGTTCCTCGGCGAGGAACAGCACATGGTTAAGGCGCCGCAAGTCCATAAAAGACATAGCCTATTCTTGTGTCCAATGCATTAATTATGAATGAATAATTCATTGGACACAAAACGGGCGGCACGCCAGTATCCATCAGGCAACGGTTCTGGCGGGCAGAGAAGCCGGGCCGCGTCCTACCCGGATGCGAGCGCGGCCGCCGCGTGGAACTAATTTTCGGCAGGGTTGGCAAGGAGGGAGCGGCTGTGCAAGGCCCCGGTCTCGTTTTGGTCGTTGATCACGACCCCGTGTCGCGCCAGGTTCTGGGCGCGCAGTTGCAGAGCCAACGCCTGAAATTCGGCGAAGCCGAAGGTGGGCATGCCGCGCTCGAAGCGATCGAAGCGCAGATCCCTGACGTGGTGTTGGTCGATGCGGACCTGCCCGACATGAGTTGCGAAGACTTTTTGGGCATCCTGCGCCACAACGAGGCGACCCGCCTGCTGCCGGTGGTGTTGCTGGGCGGCAAGGATGCGGCCGGCAACGGCGCGGCGCGCTATGCCGATGACTGCCTGCCCAAGCCGGTGGGCGAACGTGAACTGATCGAATCGGTGATCGGCCAGTTGCGCAAGCGGCGGCCGCGCGCGGCGTCCACCCGCGGCGCCACCGTCACCGCCAACGCGCGCCCGGTGCTGTACGGCTATCACCTGATCGAGGTGATGGCCGAGGCGGGCGCGCAGATCACCTACCTGGCGCGCCATACGCCGACCCAGCAGACGGTGGTGATCAAGACGCTCCCGATCGATGCCGAGAGCGAGCGCGGCGGAGCGGCGCGCTTCCTGCGCGAAGGCGAGGTCCTGTCGCGCATTGCCCATCCCGGCGTGGTACGCGAGTGCGGCCATGGCATCTCCGGGGAGCACGCCTACCTGGTCACCGAGTTCGTCAGCGGAGGTTCGCTCAAGCCGATGCTCGGCCGGCGCTGGCATCCGCTGGAGGCGCTGCGCCTGATCAATGGACTGGCGCGGAGCCTGGGGGCGGTGCATGCGGCTAACCTGGTGCACCGCGACGTCAAGCCGGAGAACGTGCTGCTGCGCGACGAGACGCTGGAGCCGGTGCTGCTCGATTTTGGCCTGGCCCGTACTTTTCGGGGCCGCCGCCGGGTCGAACGCGAAACGGGCGACCGGCGCGCCGCTCGCGTGCTCGGCACGCCAGCCTACATGGCGCCTGAACTGATCCAGGGCACCCTGAGCGGCCCCCCCTGCGATATCTACGCCTGCGGCGTGATGTTCTATGAACTGCTTGCCGGGATGCGCCCGTTCGCCGGCGCTTATCCTAGCGAGGTAATGCGCCAGCATTTGCGCGACCCGGTGCCGCAGTTGCCGGATCGCCTGGCCATCTGTCAGCCCCTGGTATCGCGCATGCTCGCCAAGGACCCGGCCCAGCGCCCGGCCGATGGCGCCGCCTTGTGCGCCGATCTGGACGGCCTGTTGCCTGTGCTGACGGCCAGCCTGGGGCAAGGCGGGTCGGTGCGGCAGGAGACGGTGGGCTGAGGTTCGCGTGTGCACACCGCACCGTGCCACGGGCGGCGGGACGCGCCCGCATACTTGGCACGGTCTCGCCGGATCGTCAGACCGAACTGAGCCGCACGTTGGCCATGGTCAGGCGCTCGACCAGGATCGACAGGAAGGCGCGGTCGAACTGGTGGCGGGTGGCGTCCGAGGCGCTTTCCAGGGCGGCGGTAGGCACGGTGATGATCTTCGAGTCGGCCATCGTGCTGACATCGGCGCCGCGGCGCTTCTCTTCCGACAGGTAGGCCATCTCGCCGACGCACTCGCCGGAATCCAGGATGTTGAGCAGCTTGTTGCGGCGGGTCACCTTGACCTGGCCGGAGGCGAGAATGCAGAAGTATTCGCCGTCCTCGCCCTCACGCATGATGATCTGGCCGGGCGCCAGCGCCTCCCACTTGGAAAAGCGGCACACCTCCCAGATTTCGACATCGTTGAAGTGCCGGAAAAAGGGCAGGGCGCGCAGGGTATTGAACTTCTCGGAGTCGGCGAAGTTCTGCTCGTCCTCCATACCCTCGTTGCGGAAGGCTTCGGCGAGGTCGAGGGAGAACTGTTCCCACTCCTGGTAGCGCTCGTCGATGTCCTTGGCCATCGCCTTGCGCACGATGTAGTCGACGCTGCGCGGCAGCTCGGGGCGCAGGGCGGCGGGTGGCGAAGGCTCGGTGTTGACGATCTGGTAGATCATCGAGAAGTTGTTGCTGGCCTGGAACGGCAACTGGCCGGTCAGCATCTGGTACATCACCACGCCCAGCGAATAGATGTCGGTGCGGTGGTCGAGCGGATGTTCCTTCACCTGCTGCGGCGACATGTAGGCGGGCGAGCCGATGCCGGCCACCTGGGTGGTGTTCGACGAGGTGGAGATCGCCGCGCCGAAGTCGGTGATCTTCACGTCGCGCTCCTCGCCCTTCATCATCATGATGTTGGCGGGCTTGATGTCACGATGGGTGACGCCGACCTTGTGCGCGAACTCGAGCGCGCGGGTGCACTTGAAGATCACTTCCACTACCGTCTTGATCGGCAGCAGGTCGGCGACGATGCAGTACTTCTCCAGTGTCGTGCCCTCGACGTACTCCATCACGATGTACTTCTCGTCTTCTTCGGTGACCGCGTCGTAGATGGTGGCGATGTGCGGGTGCACCAGCTTGCCGGCCAGCGAAGCCTCGGCAATGAACAGTTTCTTGTACAGGTGGCCGCGCTCGGCGTCCTGCAGGTCTTCGGGGTTGACGCGCTTGACCGCGACCTGGCGCTTGTTGAACGGGTCCTCGCAAAGGTAGACCACGCTGGTGGCTCCTTCGCCCAGCTTGCGAATCACCGGGTACTTGCCGATCTTGTCCATGGTTGCTTCTTCCCTGGGTGCGCGCTTCTTGGCGGCGCGTATCTTGTTTTAGTGTTTCCTGGTGCTGCCGGAACTTCAGGCCGAGATGCGCTGTCTTGCACGGAGAACGGCCGCGCGCACCTGTGCGGGCGCGGTCCCGCCGATATGGTTGCGGCTGGCGGCCGAGCCGTCAAGGGTTAAAACGGCGTACACCGTCTCATCGATCAGATTCGAGAAGGTTTGCAGATCAGCCAGTGGCACCTGCGCCAGGTCGATCCCGCGGCCCTCGGCGTGGCGCACGGCGAGCGCCACCGCCTCGTGGGCGTCGCGGAACGGCAAGCCCTTCTTGACCAGGTAGTCGGCCAGGTCGGTGGCGGTGGAAAATCCTTCCAGGGCCGCCTGCTTCATGTTCTCGGCGTTGACGGCGATCGAACCTACCATGTCGGCGAAGATGGTCAGGGTGTCTGAGAGTGTGTCGACAGTGTCGAACAGCGGCTCCTTGTCTTCCTGGTTGTCCTTGTTGTAGGCCAGGGGCTGGCCCTTCATCAGGGTCAGGAGGCCAACCAGGTGCCCGTTCACGCGGCCGGTCTTGCCGCGTGCCAGTTCCGGTACGTCGGGGTTCTTTTTCTGCGGCATGATCGATGAGCCGGTGCAAAAGCGGTCGGCCAGGCGGATGAAGCCGAAGCGCGGGCTCATCCACAGGATCAGCTCTTCCGACAGGCGCGAGATATGCGTCATGACCAGCGAGGCATCGGCGAGGAATTCGATCGCGAAGTCGCGGTCCGACACCGCGTCCAGCGAGTTTTCGCATACACCGTCGAAGCCCAGCTCTCTCGCCACGAACTCGCGGTCGATCGGGAAGGTGGTGCCGGCCAGTGCCGCGCTGCCCAGGGGCAGGCGGTTCAGGCGCTTGCGGGTATCTAGCAAGCGCGAGTGATCGCGGTCGAGCATTTCGAAGTAGGCCAGCAGGTGGTGGCCGAAGGTGACCGGCTGGGCCACCTGCAGGTGGGTGAAGCCGGGCATCAGGGTGCCGGCATGCTTCTCAGCGACGTTGATCAGGCTGGCCTGCAACGCACGCACGAGCCCTGCAATGCGGTCGATTTCGCCGCGCAGATAGAGGCGGATGTCGGTGGCGACCTGGTCGTTGCGTGAACGGCCGGTATGCAGGCGCTTGCCGGCATCGCCGACCAGCGCGGTGAGGCGCTTTTCGATGTTCAGGTGCACATCTTCATCATCGAGCGACCAGATGAACTCGCCGCGCGAGATTTCGCCTTCGATCTGGCCGAGGCCGCGTTCGATGTCGGCCACGTCCTTGTCGCTGATGATGCCCTGCTTGCCCAGCATCTTCGCGTGCGCGCGCGAGCCGGCGATGTCGGCCGCCCACATGCGCTTGTCGAAAAACACCGAGGCGGTGTAGCGCTTGACGAGTTCGTCGACCGGCTCGGAGAAGCGGCCGGACCAGGCTTTGGTGTTTGGTGTTTGTTCTGCCATACTTGAGAGATTGATCAGTGGCTCAAAAAGGCCGCCTAACCACCTGTTTTTGCGAGAAAAGTTGCAAAGTATACCGCGTCTGCACAAGCCTGCGCTGCCGGATTTCTGCAATCTGGGTGTAATCCTGCGCATTTTGCTCCTGGTCAACCTCCTGTTGCTGACTTTTGCCTTTGCGCAAAGCCGGCCTTTCAGCCTGTCCAGCTGGATAGGCAGCTTTCTTGCCGGCGCGGCGGTGGTCGAGCCTGTGCTGATTTGCAGTCTGGCGATCCTGTGCCCGCTGCGCATGTTCCTGCGCGGGCACAACTATTGGCTGTCGCTGCTGGCGATACTGCTGGTCGAATTCCTGCTCACCGTCGGCTTTCATCTACTGACGCTGCGCGGCGAGGGGGGCGGTTTCAGCCTTGATCTGGCGATCCACGACTGGCTGGTCCTGATCGTCGTCAGCGCCATCGTGCTCTACTACTTCTATCTGCGCGAGCGGGCTTTCTCGCCGGCGATCGCCGAGGCGCGCCTGCAGGCGCTGCAGGCGCGCATCCGTCCGCACTTCCTCTTCAACAGCCTGACCGCCGTGCTTTCGCTGATCCGGACCGAGCCGCGCCAGGCCGAGCGCACCCTGGAAGACCTGGCCGACCTGTTTCGCGTGCTGCTGCGCGAGGAACGCCGCGCGGTCAAGCTCTCCGAGGA
>Ga0307511_10006741_pt1 | contig 11569 bp, 5 predicted proteins | sample 13_EM_MG_FD_200266 | JGI IMG/M metagenome (GOLD analysis project Ga0307511, IMG submission 200266) | Populus trichocarpa ectomycorrhiza microbial communities from riparian zone in the Pacific Northwest, United States - 13_EM | ecosystem: Host-associated > Plants > Roots > Unclassified | place...
GCTTAATTTAGCCCTGGGTGGGATTGCCACTGCGTGTACATTACTTAAGAATGGTGGGAACTTGGAATCCCAGACCTCTTAAGTAATATGTCAGCTGCATGCTAGAGGTGCGGCATTCCTGATATATAGGGAGATATCTTTGATATTAGAGTGCTACCCTAGCCACTATGGTATCGTATAGTAAGGGCCAGTAGGAAAATAACTTCATAGTTGCTAGCGCCAACCTCCGGTTCACATGCTTTGCAGCGGAGTAACATGCCTGATATTCACAGCCCAGTCGCTTGCAAGTTAAGACTTGTCACCAATAGAAAGGAACATCTGCGACCATAGACTGAAGAAAACGAGGCATCCCGTCCGCTCTGCCATATCTAAGCTTCAGATCGCCAGGCTAGTACTGCGGCGGGTGACCACGCGGGAATTCCTGGTGTTGTAGATGTCTTCTTTTTTGGGGCTCAGGAGCACCCATTTTTGGCTTCGGGTACCACCCATTGGTCTCGTGGGTATGGTTTCGATAAGGTATATTTTAGCTGACGCTTTTGTCACGATATAAATCCATATCCTGTTACAGAATCTGGGGATTTTTATGCAAAATAATAAACTGCAAATGACCACCGGGATGCACAGGTTGAGGAACCTTTAGTAGATAGCTTCCGGGAGACAGGTTAGGTACATTGCACGCTAGCTGGAGATAGCTTATGTGAGGAGGCTGCTCGAAGCCCTAAAAAGCTCCAGATTGGGTGCCTGATTGCCCATTCCAGGACCCTAAAATTAAGAGTGTCCTCACAATTGCAGTAAGTAACACAACCGAACCTCCCTTTCTCGGTGGTTGAATCCAGACCACCTAGGAACTTTTCCACAAATACTCCCAGCTTGTTCCACTTGTGATAGATTAGGCAATTGAGATACCGCCAGAGGGCTGCTAGGCCAGTAGGGTGCTACGTATTTAGGACAATCTGCTATAGGCAATGCGCTCCATGAGAACTTTGCTCGAATCGTCGTTTTGTTGATAAAGAAATATATACAGCGAGAGAAATATAAGTAGTTATGGAGGTTCCATTCGCGCAATAGACCAATTCTAGCTGAAAATTGTTAAGTTTGCCTCCAACAGAAATGCTAGATACAGTTCAGGGTAATGCCAGATATTAAACGAAAGTAATTGAGTCTCCAATACAAGCAGCTGTAAGGTGGGCAAATTACTACCGTATACCAGTCGGAATCCTTGTGGTATAATACGGGAATAATTGCGGACTAGATAAGGTGGTTCTTGGATCTTCCGGAAGCTAATCAAAGATTATTCCATGTCCTGCAGCTGGTATCTTGTCCAATATTACAGTGGGCTGTGCTAGTGGAATACGACCTGTTAGGTAATCAGGACTACAGTATTCTCCCCCTGGCGACTATATACCGTACATCAACAGCGGTAGTTGCTGGCACCAGTACTAGTATAAGTATCGTGGGCTCGAATTTTAATTTTGTCCTGGAAATGAAACTTTTTCCCACCAGGTCAGTTTTGCAGACCAAACATGTTCCACCGATAGAAAAAATTGAGTATCAAGTAGTGTGAATCGTAAATGCAATGTACAGTCGAAACCCTATCATAGCATCCTCTACAACAGCCCCCTGATAACATAAGATGTCCTGGTCCCGACGTCATGCTACTATGGAGGTTTGACTGTATGTATACGTGTGATACGAGTCCTTGCATAAATCATCGTCACGGTTTGAAGCTTCTACGCGGCTTCATTGCATGAGGAGTAGCAATAGTGATTTCAATATTTTCATCTCCACAAGAAGTTTCTGTCGACACTACAATATTCCTAAGATATACCGTAATTTCATAACCCTACTCCCGTTATCCTTCCCCGCTATGTACAACGACAAGTAAATACTAAAACTTAGGTATTACACACAAATCATTTCCACTGCTCATGTGACTACCACAAAATTATATCAAATATGAATGCAAACAGAATGGAAATCAAACAATTGCTAATTCCAACAGGTGTCAATTACAGGTGTGGGAACATCTCCACCCAGTTCACACTGGTGTAGGACCCAACTGGCAGGCTTCGCAAACTTGCAAAGGCCTCAATGACAAGATACACTCGAGCAGCGGCATAGAGAAGACCACAGAAATAAACGAAGGAAAAGAAGAAAAGATTTACCATTAGCACATGTATAAAGTGCCACCATCTTCGAGTGCGAGCAAAGTCAAAGAATTCTGTCCATTGCATGTCACCTAGATATAAATTTGAGTCCTTGATACCAAATCTCCGGTCAATTTTCCCAATGATCACCCTCCCAATCAGGGCGTGTGAAGCAAATACGACGGGGGCACCGACGATGATTAAACCCGATGCGCGCCAGAGAATTCTCTCCAAAACGGTGGGGAAATGCGATGCCCAAGGCGTTAAATGAATCCCACCGTATACCCAAGAAGAGAGAACACCGAGGTAGAGCCCCACTTGATCTCTAACGTTCCCCTGGTCTATTTTGGCTCTGTGGATGGTGTATTCGCGTTTGTGTCCACTGTGTTGGTGTATGAGAGTACGTTGATCTTTATCTCTTATGCGCCCATCACGTGTACGATGCCCTCGGCATAAGAGGTATCTTATGTTTTGAGGTATTTGGTTGTTCGTGTGTATCTGATCGGAGGTGATGATTTCGGGAACTGAAACATCGAGTGGCTTATGCAGCCAAAGGAAGTACATCAGTAAAGCGCATATGACATGCATAACAGTATTGAGCTCCAGAAGTGTGACAGGCAGTCCAGCTATCTTCCGTGCGACACACTGGACAAGCATCCACGTCGCTTGAATACACACAAGACATTTCGCAAGCCAGTTTGCTTTACTCTTATCGTTGATTTGCGCTGTTGTTAGCCGCGGAAGTGCGCCGTACTTATCTAGGAGGATGGCCCCACGGGGAGTCAAAGTTCCCAACCATTGTTGTTTCTGTCCCTCGTGATCACGGTCCTCGCGATCGATACGCGGTAACCTGGACCCGTCCATGCGCGTGGGACTTCCCGCGAGGATATCGACGACCGCCTTGTTGAGTTCGGGGACTATTTTGGGGTCACCGCTCGAGATATCACTGACTACTTCGTACCCGCCCATGACGATGAAAAACCCTAGCTCAAGGTTCTTGGGGATGATTGAGCGATAGCACCATTTCCAGGTGACTCGTCCTGTAAGGCTTCGAATGTGGGACCACCATCGTTGTCCCGATACCACAGGTTCAATGTGGTCAATCAATACTGGTTCTGGTTGCTCTTTCTCGTTGGAATCTTGCTCCTTGGGTGAAAGGGCGGATTCAATGGTGACCGCGCGCGTGATCTCTGGATCTCTGATCATGCCGACTGGCTCGGGCATGTCCACGTTCCGCCGACCTCCTGCCTTCTTCCGCGCTAAGATTTTGCAGACCTTTCTTGCCTCCCAATATTGACTAAATGCAATGACAAACACCCCTTCTGGGACAAATATAGCACCAAGCATCCATATAACCTTGTCCCGCGCTCGTCTCCACCAACAATGGCGGCTTTTAGGTGAGGGAACATTTAGGTGTATAGCGGTCCAGGCGCACAGAACCAGTGTTAGGATGCAAGTTTGGAGGAAGTCGAAAGTTGAGCGGCGCCTGTGGTTGGGTACCCAAAGTGGTTCGGCTTCTGCTGAGGTCGGCTGGAACCACGAACGAGTCATGTGTAGTAATTATCCGGGGTGAGTGGGTTGAATTTGATGCGTACCGTGATGAGCACGCCGTTAAGGAATTCCGAAGAGAATAAAAAATAACACGAATTGAGAAATATACTCTTAAATAATATATAGCGATTAAACATCCCAACGCATGTACCGGTACAGAAACTGCGGCTGAACCGTGCGGACCGAGGGGTTTTTTTTTGAAGTCTTACGTCGATTTGACCTACCGGTAATGTCATGCGACGGACCGAAGGTATCGCCCTCGAGAGCCTCCAATCACACAATTGCTGTCGACAAGGCTGATGCAGGGCTGCAATCTGCAGCGACAGTCAACTCCAGCTAGTATGTGATTGGTTTCCGGTACGATTTCCATGCACAGAACACGACCAATCAGCTTGCTGACATCCAAATTGCAATTTTAGTTCGAACAGGCAATACCAACGCAACCAATACTCCTCACGGATAGCAATTGAGGTACATCACTGGCCAGGCCAGGCTCGCAACAGCCGTTACCGGAATCAGAGTATTATATATAAGCAGGCAGGAACATTATATACAGTGCATACACTGAGATACTACCCTCACAAGGATATACTGTAGGGCTGATCAGCTGTTTGGTCTTCATTTACGCTGAATCAATTAGGTTCAGGCCTCCGTACTTTGTAAGCCCGGGAAGGTTGTGTCGTCGCTTGCGACATTATTATAGTTGTAGTAGAGTATACCCTTGCTATAACGGACGGCAAAATTCAACGCAGTACGTATAGCAAGGGTTCCGGTATAGAAAATGGCGCTAGTTGACCAGTCACGTGGTTCCTGAACACCCCCCGAAATGAGGCTAAATAAGTGGATTATTCAGCACTCGGACATGCCTTGTCCGTTATATCAGGGGAAAAATGTATGGGGGCAGGGGTGAGAAGACCTCTGCATTCTTTCCAGTCCGGTATTGTACTCGTGGCTAACAGGGGCTCCCCTGTTAGGCACGATTACCTAGGTATGACCGTCTGGTATGTATAGCGAGGGGAAATTTGGTACGAAATCGGGTAGACTGTATGTGGTTGGACCGTCGATCATGCACCGATGGAATATCGGTGTAGCCGCAACTGGTACGATCCAATAGACTGGTACGATCCAGAGGTTATGTCAATGCAGGCAGCAGAATCCATGTATCATTATGACAGCAAGGCGCGGTATCCGACCTGGTTGGCTAGTGTAAAGTGTACGCGACCTATGTAGGTATGTATGTATGTATCGACCTATGGAGGTTCTTTGGTCACTTCACATGCGATGAACTGCAGGTTGCTGACACTATACCTATCCGGTGACACACGACACTCGCAGGTGCATCGTTAGCTGCAGCAGATCCTGGTTCGAAGTGGCATGCTGAGTGTGATTAATTGGCCAGTGGGAGCTCGTACTGATACCTACCTACCTAACCCACCAGTTTATTTTATTTTTGTATGTAGCGCCAACGTTAATATGCGCCGTGCCAAGAATTTTCTACTATAAACAAAATTTAGTGGGGTAGGGGAATTTGAAGATATTCCAAGACGAATACGGGCTGCATGATTGCTCACAAATCACGATTGCTATGGGTATTCTCTGCTATGGTGATGCAACGATATAAAAAACCGTCCGGGGAGTCTGTTATAGTGAGGTTCTTATCCCTTGACCCAGTGAGACACCCATCGTGCATGAAACCACTAACTGTAAATACATAGGATCTACCAACACTTAACGCGTGAAATTAGGACTTGTGAATACATGCGGAAGGGTAGGATATGTTACATTTAAAGCAAAGAAATTGCTACTGTCCTAGGAATCTGTTGTACAGCATCAAGATTTAGTTCATCTAAAGCTTTGCGTTTGGAGGCATGATTGAATAATGCGTACACGGTACAGGTGGTAACATCTCAGTTCACGTTCAACGTGTAAATTGTTGGTAGATCCTATGCATTTTACAGTTAGTATTTTCATGTACGATGGGTGTCTCACCGGGCCAAGGGATAAGATGTTGACAAGACATGTTCACTAAGCTGCGACTAATCTAGCTGCTCTGAGTTAGGATGGAGATTTTGGAGGCGAAAGCGAAATAAAGCCTTCAAGAACTTGTATGAGAAATTAGATACGTCAACTGGATTAGAGTCTGGAGTGTGTAGAGCAGGCTCATAGGTATCAAAGCTGCTCCTTCTCCGTCAACCACTCGAAAGTTACCTAACAAACCATTTTTCTTTTCCATATCAGGGTGGTTACTTACCCCGCAATGTTAAACAAGGTCTAGTTTTGGGTACCAAACCATCCTGGTTCCAGCGCGCTAGCTTTGATTAGTTAGTTGATTCTGTTGCGATATCCGTATTGAGTCGGAGGTACGACCACCCTCCTAGCAGTTAACAGGCTTCAGGTTATTGGACAATGGATAGAAAGCACGTTGCTGATATGTTTACTGGCAACCACTACTATAATTTCCTCGGAAATAGTCATGAGAAGAGTGGGCTGAAAGATATCAGTCACTGCAGTCAGTGATACATTCGAGACAATTTCTAATAATATCTCAGGACCGTAGCTAAGTGGATGGATAGACCTAGGCAGTGGCCTTATAGGTTTTATTTCAATTCCAGAGTCGATTTCTAGTTTAGAGAAGATGAATGCAGCAAGAAAATATAAAAAACGGTTCAAATATAATACTGCGCAAGTCAGGTGAGAAGGTTGACCCTACCCTAGGTGCGGTAGACAAACTACTATCACGTACCAAATCCACGTGAGAAGATCATTTATCTAGTGAGGGTCATCCAGTTCCCCTGCTAGGTAAAGGAGGTAGTTCTCCGCAGGTTAGTGAGCATTTAAATTTTCAGGTAATATGCACGGTGCGGCTGGCTATTCGTCTTAATATCCCAGATGTCACCAAAGATTAAGAAATATCAACCATGCCATTAAGTTATCGCAATATTTGGAAGCTTGGAGCGCAGGAATGAGTTCTCCTTTTACAATTTCGCACAGATAAAGAAACTTCTAACTTGTGCTTTGAAGACCCTGTCCATGGAACACAGGACTATGACACGGATCGGAACGCATGCAATGTATCCTACAGACACTGTCTTCATATGCTTAGAAGAAATCCCCGGTGGCAATTAGAATACATCTACCAATTTCATAGAATCAATGGGTCTCAATTGTGCCGCTAGGTTTCTCCACCCCACAGGCCTGCAGAAGTAAGTTCATCCTTCCCGAGCTGCCATCCTCATCACCTGGAGGCAGTACTCACCCAGCGACGGATCTCTCTCTTGTTTTGGCATTCCGTTCCATTATAATTCAGCGGTGGTAATTTTGTAAGCTCCAGTAATTATTGTACTCATGGGTAGATACCTATATGAATCTTACAGCGTTTGCATTGCTGTAACGCTAGTTGTTTATATAATCATACTAGCAAATACCTTTCATAACACCTAGATCTCTCCTTATCCGAAACTCCTCGTCCTAGAACCCATCGCACACATAGGTGCCCTCCTCACTCTGTCGACATCCTCCCTCATGCATCCTCCCTGCCTTACGACCACCCTTTGCTGGTATCAGTACAGCATCTACCCGACGCAAATCCAACTGAGCTCTGCTACCAGCCCCTCCTCCGAGAGGATCCCGAAACCGGCACCACCACCCTTACCAATAAATACCCCACCGTACAAACCCTCATCTGTGGCAATGTCACCGTTGATCCAGCCGACTCCTTCCGCTCGTATTCCCAGAACCAGGACTCAGGAATCTCCATCAATGGTGGCTCCCTCCACCTTCAAGCTGTTTGGAAGAATTGTGTTAATGTCAAGTTCAACAGTGATGCTACCAAATTCTTAAACCCGCAACACCGTACGGCCACCTGGAAGGGAAACCAATGTACTAAATCCAGGCTGGATGAAGAAAGAGAAGACAAGGTCTAATTAAGGGAATGAGGATCAAGGGCAGGGAAGGACAAACAGAAATTTTCCAGAGTTTTTTTAGACACTGGTCTCCGGTGCAACATCAGACTTTAATCCTAACTTTGCTAATGGTAGTAGATCACTGGGAAACAATCCGGTGCGTATGTTGGTGGTAGGGTCCCCTCACTGGCTCCACCCACCCCCCTTGAAGTACAAGTTCTTACCTACTTTCATTAGTTCAACTATACCTGTGTTGGCCTTTGGCTTCATGCCCCTACCTACTGAAGAACTCTTGAACGCTCATCAAATTTTCTAGAAGGTCCTCAGTATTTCGTTATGCGGCTATGGGAATAATTACACCAGCACAGGCGGGGGCAGGGCATGTACCGCCCCTACGCAGGCTTCTCCCCTTGCGGTAATGCTACTACTACTGGGGTCGTAACTAGAGTCTGTCGAGGTCGAGTCCCTCTTCCGCCGCAAATTCTTATCTTTTTTTCTACTTTTCGGCTTCCCCGGAAATCCTGCATCGTCTCCGACAAACATCCTGAATCTATATCTGCCGCTTCGGATCCTGCCTCAGCAGCCTCTCCTATAACAAAACCGCACCTTCCCGTCATTACAACGGGTGGTACCTGTCCCACTGGCATCCTACCTAGAGCAGTTGTCCCCGTTGCCCTTCCGCCTTTCCAACACCCGACACTCGATAGATACCAAAATGGCGTTCTACGATGCAACTACAGAGCCATAGCTATAGTCTCCACAAGCGTGTTATGTTCCTACCTATAGCTAGTACAACTATGAAACACCCAGTACATCCCTGAATAGAAACTGGAGAAAAAGCTTTTGGGGATTGGGGGGCTTGGGCTTAAAGTTCGGGTCGGGTGGGTCCCGAAAATGCAGACGGGTATCATATAGGCACTGTGACTGCTACCCAGGAGCTTACAACACACTCATGTGGCGCAAGTAACTTTCCAATCAATCCAACAAAAACCTAAACCAGCACAAACTTAGCCTCACCTCCGCTCACAATCGCCATAGCCATTACTGGGCCCCAGGAGCACTGAGTACAGGATTCAAGATACGTCCACCATCGATTCACGTATGTACACCCAACTCATCACCGGTTGAACATACCTCTACCTAGAGCCAAACATGATACCTGAAATTGCCCTTACAGTGGAGTGGCGATATAAGAAACCCTCGATAGAAGAAGCGTCTCGATATAAACAGCTGGGCTCCGAATTTATACGGGAAAATATCACTATATCAGAAACTCTGTGTTATAAGAAACTTCCGGCCGGCCGCGAGGGGGTAAGAGTCGTCACCACAGGGAATTCCATGCCAGTGTACGTGCTCCAGTGATGCCGTGGTACTAATCCGCCTATCATTTATCCTCGCAGGCATGTTGTTAGCCAGGGAATCGAAGCAAAAGTCTAACCACCTCCGGCTATCACGAGCTTGTTAGTTTTCGAACTATTTCTTTTTGACAACATGACCGAGAGAACAGGCCTTTCGAACAAGATGGAATCGAACAGATATGTGAAGCTTAGCGGAAGAATTAATTGGGAGATGAAAATTGGTTTGAGGAGGCTGAGGGAAGTTGAAGGAGCTTGAGGGGACGATTGAAGTATCAGTAGCAAACCAGGAGAATGGCCTCGACGAAGCAATGGGTGATGGCTTGATCCTGGGTTTACTGGGGAGGCCATGCATTGTAATATGCACACTCACTATTAACAAGCTAGGATGGATTTCCCGTCGCTATCGGCAAGGGGAAATCTGAGATGAAGCCAGGGGATGGGTAGCATAGGACGAGGAGGGGGCTGTGGGGTAATGTGGGACGTCTGAAGTTAGGGGTGAGGAGGCTTCTTATTTGATTGTTGCTTTTTCGCTCTTAGGTAGTCTAGTTGCACTCTCTGGGGCAGGCTTGAATAGTTATCTTCATGGGGAATCATGTCCCATGGATTTTCACTTGCAAATCAACGTGTCTAAACAGAGTCAAACCATTTGCAATTAAGATTATACTATCAACCCTAACGACAGACCTGTTGCAAATACCTCCCGTGAGGCCCTGATGCTATATTGTGCACTGCATATAAAGGCAATCACAGCTATCAAGCGCGCAATATGGAGATCTAGAGTAAGCAAGTGCACAATATTAACGTGGGGGTATATGCAGTACGCATATCCTAGTGAACCTAAAGTTGGGGTACTCACCTGTGTATATGCGTGATGAAATCACTACTTTAGGCACCAGGTCCTGGGAGTAGGCTGGTAGTTAAGATGTGTATTTCAGGAACATTCACAAACAAGGCAGGAAGTTAGCTGCTAAGAAGGAGGACTGACACCCCCCAGAATTTTTCCGTTCCCTACTTATTAGGAAATTAACCTAATGTTGTCGGAGTTCATGTATTTAGTGGATGCGCATATATTGGGTAGAAGTTCATGTGGGTTGTATATTGGTACTGGGTTTAACGTTCATATTTGGGGTAAATAAGATCTCGCTTAAACTATGTAGGTATTCCCAGATACACATGGCATATATTCCAGAAACATCTACGCATCCGTAACGATCGTGGGGCCCGCGGGGTGATAGCTATGCCACCATTATCAAGACATAATTTCTTCTAGTATGTCACGTTGAAAACCGGAGCCCTGTCATTGAGCTGTCGGTCAATGTCATGATCTGACCTTGCTTTACAATACCCAGTTCCATAGCACCAGTATAGACCTACCCTCTCCAGTAGCAATAACTTCGATTTTCCCTGATTGCGAGAAAAAAATCTGCCTACTTTATCAGAGCAGGCAGCATTGGTCCTTCCTCCAATCAAGTACCACTTCCGTAATCTCGATAACACATGGACAACAGGGTATCTGATTCCACAGGCCATACAATCCCACCTCATTCCGATTCTGCACGGTAGGCTGCATGTGCGCATGATGCACCTACAGACCCAGGAGCACAGAATGGATGAGAGAATCAGATAAGATGCTCCAGGGTACAGTCAGCCTTACCTACTAAACCACTTTTGGAAAGCAGTAGCGAGCCACAGAGTCTTATTTGATTTCAATTGAAGCCGTTTGAGCTAGATATCACTTAGTGACCTTCAGATTATTAAATTTAAACAAAAGGACCATGGTTTAGAAATCTTGAACTAAAGTTAATTCAGGTAGCCTGTGGGTTCAATAGCGAATCTATCCCCAGGATGCAGTGTTTTTTTGTGACTGAGGGCAATGTGTCAAGGCTTCTCTCTCGAGTACTCGTTAAGAACCTGCGATGGGTTATTTAGCGAGAAGTTAAATACTCTGAATTGCCAGAGTAGCCTCCTGACGTAACAATATCTACCTCCGACCATGACCCTATGCTCTACGGTAGCCGATGCCCTAGTATTTGCATCCATGATTACAAAACTACGACGCTCAAGGTCCATCCATCATGTTCCATGGATGGCATCCGTGGGACTCGTGGCTGACATACGAAGAGATTCTACTGTCTCCCAAAATAACAAATCCATAACCCTGTTTCATCCTGTGCTAAAAGCTTGGTGTATGGAACAATACCCCATAGCTTTGGGGTCGTGGATTGGGATTTTACCCGATTCAACAGGTAATATTCAGGAACAGTTGCGTACCGCTATAATCCATGGAACGTTAAACAATAAGCACTTATGAGCTTCTAACGTGGGGGCCCCTTCCTATCAACGCCATTTTCATAATCATAATCGAGAAAAGCTTCTGTGGGCAATGGTTGCAAACGCCACTAGAAATAATGTCTCACGTAGAAGGCATGATGGGGCGACATGAATACAGTCGAAATCTTCTTATTGGCTACCCTCGAGTGTATAGCTACCCTCGAGTGTATAGCTACCCTCGAGTGTATAGCTACCCTCGAGTGTATAGCTACCCTCGAGTGTATAGCTACCCTCGAGTGTATAGCTACCCTCGAGTGTATAGCTACCCTCGAGTGTATAG
>Ga0307511_10006742_pt1 | contig 11568 bp, 4 predicted proteins | sample 13_EM_MG_FD_200266 | JGI IMG/M metagenome (GOLD analysis project Ga0307511, IMG submission 200266) | Populus trichocarpa ectomycorrhiza microbial communities from riparian zone in the Pacific Northwest, United States - 13_EM | ecosystem: Host-associated > Plants > Roots > Unclassified | place...
ATGACTCTACTTATCCCCTGATCAAGTTTCTGATGCTGCACGGGCTGTTCGGTGATGCGGTAGTACCCGTGCTTGATTAATGTTTTATATATTTTTAGATTTTTTTATGTGTAAATATTAAAAATATAAAAAAATATTTTAATATATTTTAAAATAAAAATTACTTTAAAAAACATCAACCAACCACCGCATTACAAAACACAAACATGAATTCTTTACCTTTCCTTTCGTGAGACACTGGCATGTTGTCAGAAGACTTTCCATGCTCAAGCAATCTATGAGAGAAATACCACACGAAATGACTACAAAATAGTAAAAGATCGAGAGGATATATTTTATGTCATAAATGATATATATGATGTAATTAATCATCACTTGTATTGCTCAACTATCTTGAGGCGTCGGTGGAGATGCTATTATACAAATGGACTTGCTTGTAACGCCACCGTTTTCAATCACTTTTAATTCAAGAAAAAAAAATTCAAAGAAAAAGTCTTCAAATAAAAGCCCCCACCCACTACATGCTTCGAATTTAAACCAGACAAAGTTATTTCACGTGATAAGATGATACTGATTATTTTTTAATGTATTTTTTATTTTAAAATTTTATTTTTGATACTAGCGTCTAAAATGATTTAAAAATATATAAAAAATAATTTAAAACAAAAAATAAAAAAACTTAATTCTTTTTGAAAATATTTTTAAAATAAAAAACACGCAGATTATTAAATAGTAAAAGAAGAAATGAGTGAGTTGGGAAGATATAGATACCATTTGGGAACTCAGCACAAAAGAAAATTTCAAAAAACAATTTTGATTTAAATTTATTTTTAAATATTTTTAAATCATTTTAATATATTAATATTAAAAATAATTTTTAAAAAATAAACGTTATTACACTTTTAATTCTGCAAACATCCATAAAAGTACTTGGAAATTGAATGGCCTCTTGTTTCGTTAAATTGCATTAATCACAACTGTCTGCATCCAACCTACCAGCTACGAACTCGCTTATTGTCTGTGTTTTCTTCAATGGAAGCCACCGATAATCATGGGTGGATGAAGTGATCAACACCTACCTTTCCAACTCTTATCAAATCCGACCATCTCCCTCTATTTTCCTATCTAATTGCAACCATCTCTTTGTTTTTCATCTCACCTCGTGCCTTTTAAGCTGTGAAGTCTGTTTTAGATCATATTTGTTTTTTATTTTTAGCCTAGGTCAATTTAACTACCATTTAAACAACTTTACAAATTATTTTATAATAGATTTTATATTGTTAAAAAATTATGAAAAGATTTTCTTTTATAGTTTAGCCTTGAAAAATCTATCTGGGTTTAATTGCAATCTAAAAACAAATCTCTCGGATTTGACAACAATCGAATGGTGTTGTTCGGCTCATTATACAACCGAGGCAGGGAGTAAAGGGTAGCCGAAAAGGTAGGTAGATAATTTTACTTGCAATTCGGCGGTTTTTATAGGTTGATATTAAAAATAAATTTTAATATATTTTTAAATAGAATTACATAAAAAAATAATTATTATCAATATTATCTCAAGTTCTCCTAAAAAAAGAAGAAGGAAATTCACGTAACTCTGCAATGAAAGAGACTTTTGTTGTGCCAATTCTATCAAAGACTAGTCGAGGATTATCATTGTGTTTTTAACATTTAATTCGACATTCATGATTAAAATAAATAAATAAATAAAGCTTGACCTGGGCGAGATGATTGATGGAATATAATTCCAATTTAAAGCAGTCCTTTTTGCCAAGAATTGAAAGGCGTGATGAGACCATCAAGCATGTTACATGTAGATTAACAATTACAGCACCGATTAAACTTATTATCCTATCGATCAAGCTTTTAGCAGCCCTGAACCTTAGCCTTCTAGGAGTCAATCAAGGAGGCCATCAAGATCACAGGAGTATTAATCAGCTTGATAAATCAGGTTAATTTCATGGGGTTGGAGGGAGGGGGCCAGCCCATCACTACCATAATAAACAAGGTTGCAAGTAACTTACAAAGAACAGTTCAAAGAGAAATCATAATAAAAACAGCAATAAAATTTGGTCAGATGATTGCCCCTGCTAGTAATGCAAGAATTTATTGCAGCAGCTCAACAAACCCACCACCTCTTCTCACCTCTCTCTCCTTTTCTCTTTCTCTTTCCCACACATTTGTTAAATTCAACAAGAAATCTTATCACAAACATCACTATAACTATATCCCATCTCCTGCTGCCCCCCTCTTTTTTCTTCTGTCATAACCAGCTGGCTTGATTAGTTCTTGAAACCCTTGCCGTTCTTTCGTTTCGGTCACACAACGTCAATGGAATTCATCGTAAAAGTTGAAGAATCAAGACCTGCAAGTGATGGAAAACCATCAGCAGGGCCTGTTTACAGGTCCATTTATGCCAAAGATGGCCTCATGGATTTGCCTGCAGGACTAGAGTCTCCTTGGCAGTTCTTTAGGTATAAATCATCACCCTTTTGTTTCTCATTTATGTTAAAGAGATGTTCAATTATGGTATTGCTAGCTGTCTGTTAAGCATACAGATTGACATTGCCAGATTCTCTTCTTCTATGGTTCTTGAAAATGAATATGCTTTGGAAAACTGAAGAAAGAGAGGCGTTTTTCATGCATTTTGGTTTCGGTTATGCATTCCCAGACTCAGATCGAATGTTTTTTTTAACGTCTCTTAGGCACACGATGATAACTTGAAGTGAGCTTTTTCATGTAACGAATTGGTTTTTTTTATTTATTATTCACATATGCCCCTTTGCTTGTTGAGAATTGTGCTGTTATAATTCCAGGTCCATGGTAAAAGGGACAAAATTTGAAGGAAAAAAAAAGATTAAAAATCATGCATGAACCCTCTAACTAAGGGCGATTTGATCATATCAAATCATGTAATTTTAAATTGTCAGCTAAGGGCGATTGTTTTGTGACAAAATTGAGCGGAGGATAAGAAAAAGGGTCAATTTTTTTGGACCTAAATAAATGGAGGGTTTGATAGATCTGACTTTGAAAAGTAGAGGGGCCATTTGATCAATTATAAAGTAATAAAAATGATTGGCCCATGCAGGTTTCGAACCTGCGACCTTCGCGTTATTAGCACGACGCTCTAACCAACTGAGCTAATAGGCCATTTCATATCGTGTTTACTTCTTATAAAATTGGACTACAAATAACTCTGTCCTGTGAAGAACATATTCAATCATTTTGAATTTGATGAATTTTTTTGTTGATGGTGTGAAGTGATTCTGCTCTCAAGAACCCTGAAAACAAAATGCTAGGTAGGCGGCAAGTCATTGATTCCAAGGTACTATTTCATTGATCACATGTAATTCGATCACTAGAAGATATCATAGAGACATGAATGAATTTCCCATAGAAGAAACTGAAAAGTCCTTGACACAAACTAGCAGGTGGGTCCTTATGTGTGGCTGACATACAAAGAGGTTTATGATTCTGCCATGAGGATGGGTTCCGCAATGAGGAGGCGCGGTGTCAATCCTGTAAGTTCAAAACTTAGACTATTCGCTTCATAATTTGGTGATAGTAACTGTTTTTTTCCCCTAATGATTAATGTAAGTAATGAACTTGGAAACGTTGGATTTTCATTACTAGGGAGACCGTTGCGGTATATATGGTTCCAACTGCCCAGAATGGATCACTGCTATGGAGGTAAATTCTACGTGTCATACCAGACACAATTCACCCTTTTTCTTTGAGCTTAGCGGACATTTAACAGTTCTGGTCATTTTTGAAGTTTTTCACAAGGAAACTGGATCATAACTTGTTAAATTTCATGTATTTGTGTCTGGTCTTTCTCAGGCTTGCGACAGCCAGGCCATAACATATGTACCACTCTATGACACTCTTGGTATTGCTTCCTTTTATTCTTCAATTAGTCTCAGTTCACTTCTAGAATGACCTGTTGAATTCTCACTGCGTAACTTGGTTTAACAATCACAGGGCCTAATGCTGTGGAGTTCATCATCAATCATGCTGAAGTTTCAATAGCCTTTGTCCAAGAGAACAAGCTCTCTTCTGTACGTTATCATTCTATCTGAATTGGGAATTGATGTTCTTATATCTCAGAGTGGAATCTTGATCTTTTCAGAACTTTAATAAATGATATATAATGTGTTGTTTGTTTAACACAATTGCTGCTCTTTTTGCAGATTCTATCTTGCCTTCCAAAGTGCTCTTCAAATTTAAAAAGTAGGTCCAAAGACTAATAAAAGGTCCTCTTTTTTGAAAGTTTTGAGAGGATACTCTAGAGTAACAATTGACTGTGATTCTCTTTGTTCAGCTATTGTCAGCTTTGGAAAAATTTCTGACATGCAAAAGAAGGAAGCTGATGAACTAGGGGTATCTTGCTTTTCATGGGAAGAATTTCCTCAGTTGGTATGGTGGTGACCTTGACTTCTCCTCTTTCATAATTGATCATTTAACTCTTTACGTTTAATTGATCCTTGATGTCATAGTAGTCATTCAAGTTGGATTTATAAGAGTTCTGCCATGCTGCCCATCTTTTGACAGGGGAGTTTGGATTGTGAATTACCTCCAAAACATAAGACTGATGTCTGCACAATAATGTACACTAGTGGAACAACAGGAGAACCAAAAGGTGTCATCCTAACCAACGGGGCTCTTGTGGCAGAAGTATTGTCTGTGGACCAGCTACTTTTTCTGACAGACAGAGTGGTGAACAACTAAACACATATTATGTTTTCAATTCGTTTCTGATTAACCCCCTCAAGTTACAAAGTTGATATTTCCTAGATTTTTTGTCTTAGGAAACAGGGTAGTTGCCCTCTACGGGCCAAAAACATTGATTTTGCGTGTTGATAGTTTAGCAATGATCTAATATTGAGTTTTCTGTGTTATAGGCTGCAGAAGAAGATTCATACTTCTCTTTCCTACCCTTGGCCCATGTATATGATCAAGTAATTGAGACCTATTGCATCTACAAAGGTGCCTCAATAGGATTTTGGCAAGGGGTAAGATGAAGAATCAATTTTTCTTGCAATGACTCCTTGCCTTCTGTTTTTATTTATTTTCCCATTATCTTTAAACATATCACCTTTGAATTGTATGTACTGAGGTTGGTCTTGCATTCTGCTCATAGGATGTAAGATACTTGATGGAGGACATCCAAGAACTGAAGCCAAGTATATTTTGTGGGGTTCCTAGAGTTTATGACCGCATATATACTGGTATTGTATACAATTATAACTGGATACGTATATATTGTTTTAGATATGTAGATTGTATGTCTTTGCTATTCCATGTATTTAACTCTAATATTTCTTCTTGAAGGAACACTTGCTAAGGTTTCAGCTGGAGGTGGATTAAAGAAGAAGTTATTTGATTTTGCCTATAACTAGTAAGTTTGTAATGTTTATCACTTGGATGTTATCGTCTGTGTAATTACTGTAAGACTAATTAAGAAGCTGTTGGCAGCAAGTTGGGTTATCTAGAGAAGGGATTTCCACAAGAGAAAGCAGCACCCCTCCTGGACAGGCTTGTCTTCGATAAGGTTGGCCAGTGTACCCTTTAGTCCTGTCTTAAACTTCGATTCTGCAATCTAAATGTGCGATTTTGGCAGACAAAGCAAGCACTAGGGGGGAGAGTACGTATCTTGTTATCTGGTGCTGCTCCTTTGCCTAAGCATGTAGAGGAGTTTTTGAGGGTCACATCCTGTTCTACTTTATCACAGGGATATGGTACGATAGAATAATTTTTCTGCTCAAGTTTGTTGTGATTTTGGAAGATATGCATTGATTCATATTCTTGCAATCTTAAATAATCTTGGCATTAAACTTAGCACAAGTTTCAAATTGAAAATCAAATTTTTGCTAACATAAATCTCTTCATCTAATATCTCTTCCCTTGATTTCTTGTGATGAATTTAAAATCTGATTCTAGTCTCCAGGAAAGGCCTATATTCTGCAGTGCTGCATCCAATGCATTGAAGTAATTTACATTTTTCTCTCGACTACTCTCCGTCTACTTACTTTTGAATGGTTCTGGGTGATAGGTCTCACTGAAAGTTGTGGGGGCTGTTTCACATCCATAGGCAATGTGTATCCCATGGTGGGAACTGTTGGAGTGCCCATGACAACCATTGAATCAAGACTCGAGTCTGTGCCAGAGATGGGATATGATGCATTATCCAGTGTTCCAAGGGGAGAGATTTGCCTGAGGGGAAGTACATTGTTCTCTGGTTACCACAAGCGAGAAGATCTAACTAATGAAGTCCTCGTTGATGGATGGTTTCATACAGGTAAAAATAAGTGATGCCTTTTTTTTCCTTGATCTTTAATTTGAAGATGATAAGAAAGCTGCTTTCAATGGAGCTTATCTTGGAATCGTACTCAACTACCTGGGACCATTTTTTTTCTTTACCGTGAATAGGCATGATCTTCAAACTATTGCAGGTGACATTGGAGAATGGCAACCCAATGGAGCAATGAAGATTATTGACAGGAAAAAGAACATATTTAAGCTATCTCAAGGTGAATACGTTGCTGTAGAGAACCTTGAAAATGTCTACCTGCGATGCCCTCATATAACATCGGTATGTAGAACAAATAGGATGGAAACCATATTCATAGAATATTACAAATAATCAGGCTGCTAATGATCTATATACTAGCACTACAGATACCACAAGTTTCTGCATTCTTCTAATCTATCAGTTGCTCACTTTTTCTGGTGCACAGATTTGGGTCTATGGAAACAGTTTCGAATCATTTCTTGTTGCTGTAGTTGTCCCTGACAGACAGGCACTTGAGGATTGGGCTGCAAACCATAACGAGACTGATGATTTTAAATCGTTATGCAAAAATCTGAAGGCAAGGAAATATATACTCGATGAGCTCAATAGCATTGGTAAAACAAACAACGTATGTTCATACCTGGCTCTATCACGTCTTTCTAATTGCATTTAATTATGTTTCCTCAACTGACACAAAGGATATTGGCACAGCTTAGAGGATTTGAAATGTTAAAAGCTGTTCATTTGGAACCACATCCATTTGATATGGAGAGGGACCTGATAACTCCAACATTCAAGCTCAAGAGGCCACAATTACTCAAATGTTACAAGGTTTGCCTTTTTCTGTCTTTTGCCAAATTAGTACAAAATTAGCCTGTTAATTGAATTATTAAACAGATTTTACTTGTCAAACATTCAGGTATTCTAACATCATCTGTGATTTGATGTTCCAATATCATTGTGTGTAGGACTGCATTGATCAACTGTACAGTGACGCAAAGGGCTTGAAGGCATGAGAGCAGTTCAGAAAGTTAGAAGGCAGAGTCAGCTATGCAGAGCTGTCTCTGGAATTTCAATATATAGATTCCTTCAGTTCCCTTGTTAATCTTTTGCTTGAGAACCTTAAGAAGAGGAAAAATTTATGAAAGGTTTTCAGTACCTGTACGTTTATGATAATTTATTGTCAATGTTCGTATATAAATAAGATTGCTTGAAGATTTCCAAGTAGAAAATTTATTAGGCTATTCCAAATTTCAATCATGTGATTGGACATTAATGTTTTTTTTCATTTTCATTCTCTTGGGGTCATTAAGTTTTTCAAGGGAAAATACCGATTAGAAAACACCAAAAAAATATAATCAACTCAGCTCATCGTGCACGTGCTTGAACTTCGAAGATTGCAGATTTTAACTAAAAGAAAATGTTCATTTAGCAGCCTGAGCTCCTATGAAAATGAAAGCCTCACAGCATCAGTAACATTAAAATTTGTTGCCAAGCATCAATGCTTTCCATTCACCCCCTGATCAGCTCAGTGCTTTCCATTCATAGGAAAGGTCTTGGTACCCCAGTTCTGTAATGAAGGTTTGCAAGCTGTAGGTGAATGTGGCTGCTTTCTCATTAAACCATTTCCAGAGGCTATTTAAAAGAAAACAAATTGATGATTAACGATTTCAATACCATGGTCCTACTCTGGATCCATGGTGCGTTAACAACAGCTCCAATTATTGGGAACACGACATGTAACTTGTTTTTATTACAGGTGAGAGCAAACGGTTTGATTTTGTACCGCAATGCCAATAGATAACTGAATGATACAGTCTCGATAACACATCAATCACAACGAATTTGAATGTCAACAAATTGATGATACAACTAAAAAACACTTAAAAAGCCTGCTAATAAGGCTACAATGCACATCTGCTGAGGTGTGCTTAAAGCAAATCAATCAGCAATGCCCAGGCAGGATAAACAAACAGAAGTATTATGCCAACAGTGTTGGATATGCCATGTGCTTTTGTGAAGGAGTTTCTAAACCCACCCGATGCCCGGATGTGTTCTTGCAGCAAATAACATGCAATGGCTAGACATATGGCCACACCAATCCAGTTATTCCTTATCGTGCTTGCAAACAAACTAGGAGCCACCACTATTAGAAGAATCAAAGCACCAGGCATTTCAAGCCAATCTGCAATAACAGACATAGTTAATTATCATGCATAGATTGCCAAGAAAATTGATATACATTTACTCAATGGACATGAGAGCAGCTTTTTCTCTGAGAATATAAAATGGTAATGGTAATGGCTAGGAAAATCAATGTTTATATGGAAAATCTCGAGTCACAATGAAGTAAGCAGTTCCTTACCTGGGAAACGTTTTGGGAAGAAAAGACGCAATATAACAGCAACGAAAGCGATCCATTTTCCAACATCTCCTCTGCACAAAGAAACAGCTCAATAATGAAAAAAATGTGGTGGGGAATCCATAGAAAGCTACTCGAAGAACGTAAACTAACCTGAGCAGGCTGAACAATATTGAAGGAAGAGTAAAGAAAATGTAAGGGATTAATAGACCAGTAAGAATGTTGGTTTTCCAGTTCGTTCGATCCAAGATCAGTAGATAACTGCAAGGAGCACAGTAAGGATGGCATATCAGGCTAAAACATAGTAGAAGACATCGAAGTGATCCAAGTTATATTAATCCAGCACCAAAGCAACAGAAAAGAAGTGGACTGGAGAAACAGAATATAAGATGGTTAATTTGCAGCGAGGAAAAGAAGAAAAACTAATCATGTGCATAGCATTCATTGCTGAATTAATCATGTTCTTCAAAAATTTTGATATAGCAATTACAATTTACAAGAAATCTCATATATACCAGCCATTATATTTGTGAAATACAAATTTGTAAGGGTAGGAGATCAAGAAGTTAATCTTTGCAAGTCCCAATTCTCAAGAAATTCTTTAGACACAAGCACAATTATACCACCTGTACTGAATTAAGAAGCATAGCTCAATTATGCAATCGCTACATACTAAAGCTTAAGATAATGGTTTCACACGGTTATTCAAAAATATCAACAATAATTCATCAGCATAAGCAACCAAATTCAAGGCTAACATGTTCACTTTTCAAACAACCAAATTCTTAATTTGCCACTGATTCGGTAGATTAATGCTGCTACACTGACAGGCAGACATCTATTAAATTAACATCATCATAATAAAATAACAAACAGATAGTCCCTATATGTGCTGAGTATATTAAATAACAAAAGAGATCAAACTTCAAAGTACGCTTACATAGCAGCAAAAGCAGCGATCCATACCAAACCCTAACCCACCAAGCTTGACAGCATGATTAGCTAGCTTCTTAGCAGCATTAGTCAAGTCTTGAAAATCAGAAGCAAGCAAGCTACTCTCCATTCCCTGATCCCTCCTCATCGCCAAGTAACTTTTCTTTCCCATCTTTTGCTCTCTAGCTTTTCTCACTCTGTTGACCATATAACCCACACCTACACCGTTATAATTCAAGAATCAGAACAGCTCTTTTGAAGACTAGACAGACAAGCGAAGTGTACCAAGTGAAAACTGGCACATCAGTACTGCGAGTTTAGATAGATAAAGACAGCTGTCTGTTCTTGCATGCTTCGGTGCCAAGTGGATATCCAATAATGTTGTGGTTGTTGAACTACTTAATTGTTGCCGATTGCCCTTCTTACATTACGTGTCCTCTCTCATCTCTAATTATTTTAGAGGAAACACACTTTGTTATTTATCACAAGAGGTGTATACTGTATAATTTAGAACACCGAGACATTTCAGAACTATAAAATATGATTTAGTCCAAAGGTTTTGTTTTTTGTTTTGGCTTTAATATCCCTATCCGAATATGATTAATATATATGCAGAAGATAGTAGAAAGTACAGGTCTTTACTTTGATTATTGCTTTTGTCACCTCAGGAGAGAGAGAGAGAGAGAGAGATGATATCTTGATCATGACAACGATGGATTATATATATTAGGATCTGAACAGAAATGAATCATTGAATCACCGAAGATATTGTTCAAATTAGGTTTTGCCACGTCCAATACTGTTCCACACATTCAAATCAAATCAAATCTTGCGGCCTTACTCCATGACAAATAGCATCATTTATTTATCAATGCCCATTCGTTTAGAATTTTCCCTTGTTTGGTCATAACATAGCTTCAGAAAAATTAAGCACACGCATGGAAAAAGCCCGCTGTCTTGGCGTTACAATCGAAAACTATCTAGCCTATGGCCTATAGCGACCGAAACTTTATGACCCCAGTTTATTTATTTATTATTTCTTTATGACCGAAAGCTATCTGGTACACAACCTCAGCCAAGCCTTCTTGTGTTTCCGGATCAAATGGGAAAGCAGAAACCGAGCCCCAAGAATAAAACACTGAACAAGAGTAGAAAACAGAAATGGAGTAAATGCTTGCCATCTACGTAGTTAAATGCTGACACCAAAAATTAATAGCTGACCAGAACTTATCAATGCAGTCCTCATCAGAATGCTTCTTCCATGGATGGTCCTGATGTTTTCATACAATACGAAAAGAAACTGGCATGTTGCGATATTGAATTGAATAAGTTGCCCTAACACGAAATTATATTGTTAGGTTGAAGAGCAATTAAATTCTTATCCTGGTATTACATCACCATCGACTTGATGGGCATTTAGAAAATATATTACCAAGTACTCATCATGCTCAATGACATGAAAAGACTAGCCTGATTGTCTTGTAAAATAAAATATTGTATGAAATGATTGGAAGATTTTGTTTGTCTCGCGAGTTTATTCATCTCCCTAACAAATCTCAAAGATGATCTTTGTTCAAATCAAGGAGCCAACATGTCAAGTTTCTTGTAATTATTTTAACAAAAATATTAATGCCATAATCAACGAGACAACATGTCAAGATTTCAACCTACATAACGGCGTTTTTTCCACACATAACTGGTGTAACGGTCGTTAACGCTATATAACTGCGTCATGGCCGTTACCCGTGTGAAATGCCGTAACCTCCACTCTTAGTAACGGCCGTTTTAAAAGACGATGCTGGGACTGTCCTCTGAAATTGGGACCAAAACCGTACTCAAAATTAAGTTTCCATCTTTTATCTTCTTTGGACCTTGAATCAACTCTGGGCCACGTATCCCAAAACGTTTTTCTTAATAAACCCTGTAATGGGCCCCCACCACTGTTGCTCAATAAATTATCTAAACTGAAAAAAGGCCAACC
>Ga0307511_10006743_pt1 | contig 11568 bp, 6 predicted proteins | sample 13_EM_MG_FD_200266 | JGI IMG/M metagenome (GOLD analysis project Ga0307511, IMG submission 200266) | Populus trichocarpa ectomycorrhiza microbial communities from riparian zone in the Pacific Northwest, United States - 13_EM | ecosystem: Host-associated > Plants > Roots > Unclassified | place...
AGTCAAAATCACCACCATTTGTATGATGTACAGAGCAGAGAGAGGGACTGGGAAAATATTATTTGTTTATCAGGGGCCGTTTTCATAATTCATAAAATACAAGTAGCATTGTGAGACATGGTTATAAAAATAACTGAAAAAACTGAACTGTAAAAAAAACCCGATTAAATCAATTAAAATTTTAAAAAAACTGACCGGTTTGGTTTTACAAGCCTGAAATCGAAAAAACCGAACCGAACCCAAACCGAAAAAAAATGAAAAAACAAATCAAACCGGAAAAAAACCGAGCCAAACTGATTTGAACCGGTTTTTGTTCTAAAAAACCAAACCAAACCGAAACTGGTCGGTTTGAACCGGTTCCGGTTCGGTTTATTTTTTTTAAAAAAATAGTTTGGTTATTTTTTTTTATAAAAATTAAATTGAACCGAAAATAATTCCTTAGGTGGGGAGCATCCAACTTGAATAAAATTTAAAGTCAAGAATTAATTCTATTTAAGAAACAGTCCAATCCAACTTCACAATCATGATTTGATTTTCAGTGCAATTACTCAATACATAAATGAAATTATGCTTCTTTCTGACGTGAAGGTGGAATTCACACATGCTTTTCATGAGTAGTTTAATAAGATGTCATCAAGCAATATGTGAGTATATATTTTTGTATGGATGGTAATGATTACTCGCGGCAGACCATATTCTTACTATGTTATTTCTTGTATTGTACCCATATTCTAGTAATATTTATGATTTAATATAAAATAATATACATATTGAATTAAAACATACAGGATAAGTTTAGATAGAGTTTATCTATACCATATTTATTACCTATTAAGTAAAATAATTATCTAAAAAATCTATCTATTAATATAAAATCAGGTTAATATTTATGATGTTTGAAATAAATAAACATTCATCAGTTAACGGTATATCTACCAGAGAATTCCTTCCATAACTATTAGGGTTGAGAAAAAAATCAATTACATCATGGAAAAAAAAACAATTAGAAAAACAGATTAAATCAATTAGAAAATCTAAAAAAAATTGATTAAGTTTAATTTTCAAAAGCTAAAACTAAATTAACCGACACAACTGAACCGATTTAAAAATTGTTAAAAAACCAGAATGCTATAAAATAAAAAGAATTGCATTATAACCCGACACCCTCTACAATCATAGTCACATTCTCAATCTCTAAATCTAAATCTAAATCTGAAAACTCGTTTGGTAGGGTAATTACGGTTGTTTTTCAAATAATTTTTTGTACTAAAATGTATGTTAATGATGTTTTTTTTAAGAAAAATTATTTTTGACATTAACACATCAAAATGATTTGAAAAAACTAAAAACAAATTAATTTAAAGTTAATAAAAAAAACAAAAAAAATTTAAATTTATTCAAAATCATTTTTAAAACAAAAAAACAAACCGGCCCCTGAATCTCTCTTCTCTAAATTAAAGCTGCTCTTCCAAGCTCACTGATTCTCTTAATCTCTTTTAGTCTCTCTGTCTCATCTCACTGATTCTCTTAATCTCTCAATCTCAGGTTTATTGGTCTTCTCTCTTCATCCTTTTGCAAGGAGTGCTAAGGCGGCATGAGTGAGAAACATTGAGTTATGTGTGCAATGTATCATACATCATCATAGAAACTTGAACAGTTAAATGACTATGACTTTTTTCCCATCAAACCTGGTGAATTCTCAGCCGCCTTCTCTTATTAGTTCCTTTTACCCTTTCTTAATTGACCCTTTTTTTCTTTAATTTACTTGTTTTACTATATTATTTCAAGAAATTTAATATTTTTATATTTCTATATCGTTGTTCCGATGCGTTGATGTTAAAAATATCAATTCCAAACACCGCCGGAAATGTCTGCAATCAAAGGTCAAATACAGGGGAATATGCCTAAATTTTATATTAGCAAGAAGAAACAACTCCCAAAAAGCACTACCAAACTACTAGTATAATGGCATATAAAATTGCCTAACAAAACAAAACTTAACCACATGAAGTAAGGCAAGAACAAGAGATCTCCACCTTGGCCATACAATAATAGATCACTAGCTAACAATTAAATCCTAATAATCAAAGATTTTAGGCATAAAGCACCTGACAATTCGAAGGAGCAAAGTCATGAAAAGCTCTTGGGGCAACCAAAACTTGCCATTTCACACAAAACTCTCCTTTGTCCGCCTCGTACACACTTCCTACTGCCACGTTCAGCCCACAGGACACCACATACACTTTCCCTTCCACTCCGTTCACGGCAAAGGGCCTCTGCATTGCCTCTCTGGGGAACCTGTCCCCGCCTACGTACTGCCACGTGTCGAGATCGGGGACGTACACCTTCATCGGGCAGTCACCGTGTTCTGATATCACAAACAACCTATCACCGAGCACCACGCTCAGTCCCGTCCACCCTTCCCTCATCCCATTACTCATCTCTTGCCACGTGTCCTTGTCGGCGTCGTAGATCCCTGCTCTTGGTGAGAACATGAAGGGCCACGTCCACCCTTCCGTCACGTACATTCTGTTGCCAACCACAGCTGAATCGTACCTAGCTAGCCCCATGCGCATTTTAGCAGCTGGGCCCCACTTCCCACTCTCTGAGTTGTAACACTCAACGGCTGTGATTGAGTCGCTAATCCCGGACGCACTACCACCAACGGCTATGATCTTGCCTTTAACATTCCCGGTGGCGAAGAACGATCGCGGGGTCAACATCGGGGACCCTATGGACCATTGATTCGTAGATGAACGGTAGATAAAGGTGCTGTCCATTGAAGTCTCTGTATCCGACCGCATCCCACCCAAAACCAATAGTTTCCCTTGACGTGGCAATGAGGTGCATGCAAACGCTGGTGGGCAAACAGTCTTCGGGCAAGGCATGGGGGGTAGGACAAACCAACGGCCAGATCGAGGGTCCAAAGCTTGCCACTGGATCCTGGCCGTTGATTTATGAAATGCAAGCACGAAGACATGCGGCAAGGCAAGGGACAGAGTTTTCTTGGAGACAAGAAAAGCAGGGTCTGTTATTGCCCTGTTCCATGATGAAGAGACTGAACGTACCAAAGCTTGGTAAGGATATGGAAGGTAAAGAAGACATAACTCTGCTACCTCATCGGGCAACCCTGGAATCAGAGGCTCAACATGTTTCTCTTCGGTTTTTTCTTGATTTTCACTCAAATCCGCCATTTCTTGGCGCACCGGAAGGAAATGGGGTGCCACCAAATTTATAGCATAGGAGAGATTAAAGAAGAAGGGATGGAAAAAGGGGAGGCGATGTGTATGATGACAAGGTAAGATGGGTACTTTACAGGGCAAGATAGTTGGCTTGTCAAAAAAGTGAATAATTCTTGAGTAGTTTAATGTTATTTTTAGGACGGTGTTTTTGTTTTTCTAGAAACCGGAATAAGGGGAAGGAATTTGTAGTAACTTACAAAACAGAAGCTATCCAGTGACGTACCATAATTCCTGCAAATCATGAAATCACTTGACCATAAAACCTGAAGAAATTCCAAGAATTCACTGAAATCATGTGGCGGTGATGTAATTGGAAGCCTTCACGAAGGGGATAGGAAGTCTAATTCTTTTGATAATCTTGCTGCTGTGGCTAAGCATGGCTAGATAGCCTTCTAGCTAGCGAGGTTACGGAGATGGGAAATTTGGACAGGAGAAGATTTTTGTGGGATTAATGGTTTGGTTTGCTCTGGCCAACTATGAGATGCAACCACCGAGAGTGGGGTTAGTGTTTTTTTTAGCTTTAATAATTAGTGTGGGTGGCCCAGCTCTCATGGCGCTGTTTTGGATGAGATCTCATTTATTTGCTTGATATGATATGTGACTACCCACTTGGATTTCTCTATCTTTATTTTGGGAAAATCTCCATTTTGTCCCTAATATATTATCATTTCTCAAGTTTTAGCCCAAAACAAGTTATTTCATCAATTGGGTCACTGATGTTTCAAGCATTTCTTGTCTGGATTCCTATGCTCCGATAAATTTTATGGTAATCAAGTTATAGCTGGCGGCTGTTAGTCCATGTCAACAAATATTAATTAATGCCTTAAACATTAATTTATAAAATAGCACTAGTTATAGTTTGAATATCATAAAAAGTTTTCTCAGCCCTTGTTTTTTATAATTTTTTTATGTAACAAATTGACCTTTTTCTTGAAGAAAATTGGAGAAAAGGGAAAAAATATATACTATTATTAGTATGGATAAGCATGGTAGAAGGACTCAATTAAAAAAAAAAACAATTTAAGACGATAGAGACCTAACCACTAAACTTTTGGTCTTGAAACAAAATTGAGGATCGGGTGAAAGGTTACGTGATAATTTGAGGTTACCTTTTCCCTCTCTCTTTCATGTATAGACATGCTTATCGGTAGTAGGTGACAAGGAAACTACTCCAAAAAGATTTATGTAATCAATAAGTAATTACTAAACTAATCTTGGTTGATGTATCAAGTAAATTTATTTGAGATTAATCCAATTTTGAATTTAAAATTTGATAGAAAAAATTAACTATTTTTTTTAACCATAAAGAATTATTATTAGATTAACTTAAATATCAATCCAACTTAGAGTGTTTGGAAATACGGTTCAAATCATATTCCTCAAAATTCAATTTATTTTTGTTAAAAGTTAATTTTTTTAGTATGTTTTGGATTATTTTGATGCGCTGATCTCAAAAATAATTTTTTTTAAAAAAAACATCATTTTGATACATTTCAGCACAAAAAGCACTTTGAAAAGCAATCACAATCACACTCTCAAACATGCTAATCTCAAGCGCATCCTTTCTCTATATTACATTAATTTTTTCTTAATAATATTCTCTACATGTTGCCTTCAACCCTTTGAAGTTTTTTTTTTTTTCACTAAAAAAATCTTACTATAAGTGGCATGAAAATTCTCCTTGTGCCCTGTTCCAAAGGCAGCACACGTTTTTTCTCTCCACCTTGTATGAAGTTATTTTGTTCCCATTTTAAGTGTGAAGAGAACTTGGTTTCATGCAATTTCATAGATTTTTCTTGAAGTTTTTAACGAACAATTATGATGCAAGGTACCTGCTTTTTTTGTCATAAAAGAGGCCACCCACCAGTCCTTTTCCTCCTTTTTCCTTCAACATTTGGTTTGAAGTATAATCAACGGGCTGGGCATTGGATTCTATTCTATTAGAATAATTGAAACAATATTGGGTGTGATTTTTTATTTTATTTTATTTTATTTTTCTGGCTGATATGATCAGAGTCGAAACTGTGATGAACACTTCAAAATTGAAGTACGTCTCTATCAAGGATGGATAATGATTTGTGAATCGGGCTACGTAGACCATCCACACATTCATTGTTGCTTGATTTGTTAGGTAGGACTTGTAGACAACAGCTCATCTTCTTTCTTCAAGCCAAAGCAAAAATGATGCAACCATCTCTCCAAAACAGAAATGATACAAATAGTGTTAGCACCGTTTGGGAATGCAGCATTGTTTGGCAATGCGGTGATGAAATTTTAATTTTTTTAATTTTAATTTAATATTTTTATATTTTTAGATCGTTGATGTGCTGATATCAAAAATAATTTTTAAATAATAAAAAATATATTATTTTTATACATTTTTAGATGAAAATCACTTTAAAAAGTAACTGCCACCACACTTATAAACACCCTTTAAATCCGGGCCAAATTAACGGTGAACTCGAAACCTAGCCCAAGTTAAGTTTAAAAAAATTAGATTATTGTTGATTCGGTTAAACTTAAATAACTTAGCAGATCAACTTGTAATTTAATCAAATCCTAGTTTGAAATTCTTTTTTTTTTTAAATGATGTTGTTTTAACTTTTTTTAAAAGATTAAAATAATATTATTTTAATCGATCCTAGTTAATCTGTCCAATCCATAACTCGAGCTATAAATATAATTGTAAAACTCAGATCGACTTAACAAGTTTATCTAAGACCTGAACTGATTTGGGTTAAAGAAAAAAAAACAAAACTGCACTGACCAAGTAAAAAACTAAGTTGAATCTAGCCAAACTTAATTTAAATTTGATCATTAATTTATTATTTTTTAAAAATATATTTTCTTTAAAGTTGTCTCGGATAATCTCCTATTAGATTTTATAACTATTGCTATAGTTAAAGTTAGGTTCAACAACTTCGTTGAAATTTAATTTCACTTTTCTATAGCACATTGATCATGCTAATTAATTACAAATATTAATGTATTATTGGATTATGAGATGTAGAAGTTGTCATTTTCTCTAGACAAAATTTCTGAATTTCTTCTTGTAATTATTGAATAATCTTACAAAACAATAGGATCTTGTAATTATTTGGCCTGCATTATACTCAATTATTTCTTGTTAATTATTGAATCAGAGGTCCGAAACAACAATATATTTAAAATAATTGATAATTCTGCAAGAATTTTTAAAATTATTCCCAAATATAAATGAAGATTAAGGTGTCCATCCTACCATCATAGGAGTGCAAGAATACACACATACACATTATAAAAATGTTTTTTTTATATTTAAATATTAATTAATTAAAAAAATTATTGGATACATAATTTTAAAACTAAATACATATACTAAGAATGACTAGGAGTGTATACTTAAACTATAGTTGAAAAGGAAAATACATTGCTTTAATCATGCATTTGCGTCATGCATAATTAACTAAAGCAATCAAAACATCGAATTAACAAGGACATTATTAATATAATAATAACACTTGATCATATATTATATATTAGGTGAAGCTTATGCTGAGGTAAATCTCCTTCACACGGCGCCGAACACCATCCCATATTGTTTTGATTTGACTATTGATAGAGATGTTAACTAGCCATGAGAAATATAGTTGCTTAATAAAAAAGAATTATTACTAAGAGTAAAAGAATATACAAAATTATCCTCAAAATCCTACTTTAATTTTACTATTACAAATATTTTTTTAAAAATAAATAAGCTTGTACTAAACTAAATTTTTTAAAATCAAATCAATAAATTATTTTTTAAAAAAAATTAAATATTCAATAGTGTTTTTTAAAATTTTTAGTTTAAAATTATAAATTTTTATATTTTAAAGTTGTTTTGATGGGTTAGTATTAAAAATATTATTTTAATAAAGAAATACAATTTCTAAAATAATCTCGCATTGCCGTACGATGTGGACTTGCGAGAGTGTGGAAGGAACCAAAGTGGTCTTTATGCTTTTAGCAGCTTCTTTGGATTGATTGACACGTGTGTGTATGAAGAGGGAACCTATTCTTCTCCGAAAAGACATTCATGGACGCTGCCAGAGCAGCTTTGCCCCACACTTTGATGCTATCTTCAAAGTGGAGACTCGCATGCTTTTCCTGGGAATGGAATGCTGAGCCAGAAACTCAAGAACAGATGCAAGTGTGTTTTGCCCCTTTATCAACTTGTGAATAAAGATGTGTAAAAGCGTACAGATATGGTTGAAAAGAGAAAACTATGCGTTGAAAAGCATGAAGATATGTACTTGAGAGGCTTTTTGAAAAAAAAAATTATTTTTTATCTGCTTTAAATTAATTTGTTTTTATGTTCTTATATACTAAAATATCAAAAATAAAATTTTAAAAATAAAAAAAATTTTAAAAATTAATTGCTATTATTACAGTCCCAAAGCTAAAAGAATAGTAGAGAATTGTGTCCTTTCGCCTACACGGCCCAGCTATAAAACATTATCATTATTTTTTTTGCGTTTTTTCTGCCGTAATTTGAAGCGCGATTGACTACATGGATAAACGCGACAAGCATGTTAGAAAAGGGAGACTTCGTGCAAAATCTGAAAGATTTTTGTTGTTGAAATCTTTTTTTACACAGTATTGTTATGTGTAAAGGTAAATGGATGACTGGGTCCAAATTACGTGATTCATGCACTATATTCTGAAGAACCTTTGACTGCCATTGAAGAGAGTTGATTCTCAACAAGGGCTTAGAAAGCAAGCAAGAACAGAGAACTTCAGACACAAAAGGGCAAAAGGAAGGGCACATCCTAATACATTAAACAGTTTAAACTTGATTGCCGAATCCCATAAAGATTCAGATACATTCAGTGGATCGTCAGGTTCATGCAGTTTTCGATAAGCCTTTTCACGTTCTCCTTCATCCCAGGACTGCCTCAACGCAGAACAATATTTCCCTACAGGATTGATGACCATCCGCTCTAGGGAAATAGCATGTTCCAACAAGTAAATGGCGAATCCAATCTGGTTTGAGGTGTCATAAAATCCACCAATTTCAACTTGCTTCAGATGCTTATGGACATGTTCACTATGCTCAAGCTTTCCTCGGCCCATGTCTTCTGAAGAACAAGTCTGCAATTAGAACAGGCAGTGACATTAAGTAGAGTCAGAAGTTAGCCAGCCTAAACATTTAATGAAGTTCCTTCACAAATATATGCTCTTCTCCCTCCTCTCCTCTTCTTCCTCTTCTTCCTCTTCGTCTTAAATTTCTAATCTGAACTGAGCCTCTAAAAGTGAACTCGGCATTAGACTCAAACCAAAGAAAGGGATCCTTTTGAGGATAATTGCACCACACATCCCTCACCTCTAAATATAGCTATTGCAGGGAGGGAAAGGCTCTAAGAATAGCAATCATCTTCAAGATATCAAATTCTGTGTTGCTATTAACTTCGCAACATCTTTGAAGATGGTGATTCTTTCTGGTATGCATATAACCTGCAACGGAAATCACCAGTTGTTAGTAATTAATAATTCTCTTGAGAAAAAAAGTGAAAAATAAATAAAAACATCATGTTCCTAGGTTGTGTTTGGTTGGTTCCCAGGATAGAAGGAACAAAAATATATCTGGTTGGAGAAACAGGGACATAAACATAAAATAAATCTGTTTTTATGATAGTTTTGGAGTGAATTTCTGTACTTTCAAAATATAATATCCCATCTATCTTCACTGTCTCATTTTCTTCAATCTTAAGAGAGTAACCGATCACTAACTAGCTGTTGCATACCTGGTCTTGACAGTCAAACTCCTCATCCTGGGAACATGTTTTGACAACCGAGTGAAAACATAGTGCAGCTGTCTTTCGTTTGCACCAATGACAAATCTCTTCAACTTAGGAACTGAACTGAAATCAAAGACAACATCTTGACCACAACCAAAAGCAAAATTCAAGAGATCTGCATTAGAAAGCTTCGTTATCCCTGTACAACAGGCAACAATTAGACGATTTAGGAGAGCCAGTGAACCAAAACATAATTTCTCTGGAAGGCTACATCTCATCAGTTTCAATTCTTGTGGTACTAAACATCAAATTATACATAAATTTTAAACATCTTCACTAACCCCTGTCTAGAACAGATCTTCTGTTCAGATTTCGGTTTTGTGACTGAGTTTGAAAGTTCTTGCTACATCTGCATTGCATACTAAAATATGACCATCAAAGATTTCTGACAGGAAACTAGAAGGGAAATGATTTTTAATGACATACCTTGGCTGCTGAAGTTGAGCCCTCTTTTAATAACTTAGGTGGCTGTTGCATTGTTGACAAGAAAGAAGCCTGTCTAGTGTAGTTTAGCCTCAAAACACACTAAAGTTCCAGATTATACAGTTATGCCGCGCTTCTACTGAAATTTCGAACAACATTGTAGGGATCCATCAGCTGCTCCTTGGTAATGAGGCTGTGGAAATTAGAACATTCAATTTGTATTATATGTAAAAGATGCAATTTTGTACTTGGTAGATAGGTGCTTTTGTCTAGTGCGTTTCTGCTGTCAATTTTACTTATTTGGTTAAGTAGGTTTGTCCTTCCTTTTTCACCAATGAAAATGTTTCCTCTGAGGTTCAAAAACGAACTTCAGTATGTCACTTCTTGTTAGAGAATAATATAAATTATATATTGAAATCTCATCTAATAGCTTAAATTATTGGGTTGAGATAGTTTTTTAACATGGTATTAGAGTCTTGATAACCAAGCGGTCACGAGTTTGAATCTCGTCATCCTCATTTATTTGATAAAAATTAAGCACAAGATAATATGAATCTGTGCAAATTTCAAGCCCAAAAGACTTTCACTTGAGGGGGTGTGTTAGAGAATAATATAAATCATATATTGGATCTCACCTAATAACTTAAGCTATTAGGTTGAGATGATTCTTTGATACTTCTGAAAAAGCATCTTCATTACTCACAGAAACAACCAAAGCCCAGGTGTTCACAAGGGCCAGCAAAAAATGAACTGCAGCATGTTACAGAAATAACCATAGTCCAAGAGAATCCAGTCTAGAGAACTTTGAGGCCTAGCCTCCTCCATATCCCAGCAACATCTTCGAACTTCAAGTTTTCAAAGAGGGATTTGTCCGTATCAAAGAACAAGCACAGGAGGAGGAGGAGGAGAACCGATTCCAATCATGGACTAATTTTATGTTGCATTTGGTTAGTGTTTCATAGCAGAAAATACATATACATAAAGGATATAAACGAGTTTCATTGAAAAAGAATAGAGAGAAAAACATAAAATAAATAAAATAAATTTTTCTGTCATTTTAAAACAAAAAAGACAGGGAACATGTCCTCTCCATCTCTAATATCTTCCTCTTTTTTCTTTTCTTTTTTATCTCGAGAAGGTAACCACTTCAAATCACGATAAAGTTAGAACATCATAATATGCTTTTTTTCTTTTTTCTTTTTTCGAACTCCAATATTTTATTGGACTTTCTAGAATAAACTTTAGATTATTCCTGTGACAGGTTATTCTGAATTCTGAATTGGCTTTTATACCAGATATTATATTCCAGATCGTCTAGCAGAACCATTCCATCAAAGTCTAAGGTATGCTTTTGCAGAAAGGAAGAGGCTTTAAGAATAGCAATCATCTTCACTATATCGAATTTTATTGAAAAATTAAATTTAACTTTGCAACATTTCTGAAGATTGTAATACTTTCTGGTGTGTGTGTAACCTGCAGACGAGAACACCAAGTATTATAATTAAATACCTTTTATTTTCATTTTTCTTAAAAAACAAAGAAAGAAATGAAAACGTTCTGTTTTCAACACACAAACCCTATCCTCCTTGTCTTGGCAGTCAAAAAACCTTCTGCTTGGGAACATGTTCTGCCAGGCAAGTGAAAATATAGCGCAGCTGTCTTCTGCTTGCACCGTATATAGTGAAAAACCTTCAAGCTAGGAACACCGCTAAAATCAAAAGGAAATATAATGCAAATTCCCAGAGCTTATAAGCAGAAGCATAATATTCTTGGAAGGCTATATCTGATCAAGGTTAAATATTTGAGGTAGGTCCCTAATTCTGATGTTGAAATATAACGTTCTTTCTTTTTATATATATTTATTTTAATAAAAGAATTCATTCATGATCTCAGTCTAAATGGGCTTAGCACAAGATAGAAAATCACTGGACTTCAAAACAGCTCAATAAGCTACCGTAAAAAAACATATTATAAGAAATGTCTAAATAGGTCAACTCAGTATTGGTCAAAGTTGAGTCAATAAAAAAATCGTTTTTTTTTTTACCAACTTGACATGTTTTGAACAACTTTTTTATTAATTTTTT
>Ga0307511_10006744_pt1 | contig 11567 bp, 12 predicted proteins | sample 13_EM_MG_FD_200266 | JGI IMG/M metagenome (GOLD analysis project Ga0307511, IMG submission 200266) | Populus trichocarpa ectomycorrhiza microbial communities from riparian zone in the Pacific Northwest, United States - 13_EM | ecosystem: Host-associated > Plants > Roots > Unclassified | place...
CTCCAGTTAGGTATACCCTTATTAATTCTTTTTTATATTTTGTAAATCAGTACTCGTAAACCTTTATCAATTCAAGTACGTTATACACCAAATCGAGGATTTATTTAAATTTCCCGTGAGCGGCACAGTGGGTATGCCGCCCGCGGGCGGCCGATGCCCGCGAGCGGCCCAGAACATATATGTATAAAGCCCTATACTCTGCGTGCTATGAGCCCGAGAATACGTAGATATTGACGCTACAGAAGCCTATAAATCCTTCAGCTATAAAATTCTTTCGTCTTCATTCCGGCAGTTTAACTCGCATCATATTTCATGTTCGTTTGCTACTACTGAGAATATATTGTATACACTAAGGCTTAGGGGCGGGCCTACCTAATGGCTAGCGATGTATTGATTTATTTAAGGTCCCGACGACCCCTTGCAAGCAAATATTCCTCTTCCGTACAATATGATCGCATGATTTTGTCTACTGATATATACTATATACCCATAGGGTCTACTCATAAGGATCGCCTTCCAGGCTAAGCTGCTCCCAACGTGAAAACTGGTGACACTGTAGGAATCTTCACGTCTCCAAGTCCTGATTTGCAACTCCCTAGGCCTTGCGCATCAGTACACCTCAATACTTTGTTCATCGCCATCAGTACTATCTCCCTCCAACAAACAAGCTAAAGCAGGGTTACACATCGATTTTCCAGCACCGACACAACAGCCTCATGTCCATACCCAGCCGCCAATGAGAGGGGTGTGCATCCATGGTTGTCCTTGACAGTGATATCAACATCAACTCTCTTGACCAGCAGCCGCACAACAGCCTCACACCCAGTCTTATGAAAGGGGTGTCCACCCACAATTGTCCTTAGCATTGATATCAACATCATCTCTCTTGAGCAGGATCTGTACAAAAGTCTGATGCTTATTCTCAGCTGCCTATGAGAGGGGTGTCTGCCCATCATTGTCTTTAACATTGATATCGACCTCATCTCTCTCGATTAGTAGTCGTACAATAGCCTCATGCCCGTTCTCGGTCGCCCATGAAAGGGGTGTCCGCCCACAATTGTCCTTAACATTGATATCGGCATCATCTCTCTCGATCAGGAGCCGTACAGCAGCCTCATGTCTGTTCTTAACCGCCCATGAAAGGGGTATCCGCCCCAAAAAACTGTCTTTAGCGTTGATATCAACATTATCTCTCCCGAGCAGGAGCCGCACAACAGTCTGATGCCCATTCCCAGACGCCCAAGAGAGGGGTGTCTGCCCATAATTGTCCTTAACATTGATATCGGCATCACCTCTCTAGATCAGGAGCCGCACAACAGTCTGATGCCCATTCCCAGCCGCCCATGAGAGGGATGTCCGCCCATAATTGTCCTTAGCACGGATATCAACATCACCTCTCTCTACCAGCAGCCGCACAACAGCCTCATGCCCCGTGTCAGCCGCCCATGAGAGAGGTGTCCACCCATCATTGTCCTTAACATTAATATCAACATCGTCTCTCTCGATCAGCAGCCGCACAATAGCCTCGTGACCATGCTTAGCTGCCCATGAGAGGGGCGTTCGCCCAAATCTGCGTTCCTTAGCGTTGATATCAATATCATGTCCCTCGATCAGCCGCTGCACAACACCCTCATGGCCATGCTCAGCCGCCCATAATAAGAGAGGTGTCCACCCATCGTTGTCTTTAGCGTAGATACCAACATCATCTCTCTCGACCAGCAGCCGCACAACAGCCTCATGTCCATTCTCAGCCGCCCGTGAAAGGGGTGTCTGCCCATCATTGTCCCGAACATTTATATCAGCATCATCTCTCGTGAGCAGCAACCGCACAACACCATCACACCCATTCCCAGTCGCCCATGAGAGAGGTGACTGCCCATATATACTGTCCTTAGAATTGATATCAACACCTTCTCTCTCGATCAGCAGTCGCACAATAGCCTCATCCCCCTTCTCAGCCACCCATGAGAGGGGTATCCGCCTATCATTGTCCTTAGCATTGATATCAACATCATCTCTCTCGGCCAGCAGCCGCACAACAGCCTCATGCCCCATGGCAGCCGCCATTGAGAGGGGTGTCCGCCCATAATTGTCCGTAGCATTGATGTCAACATCTTCTCTCTCGACCAGCAGCCTCACAACAGCCTCACGCCCATTCTCAGCCGCCCATGCAAGGGGTATCCGCCCACCATAGTCCTTAGCATTGATATCAACATCATCTCTCTGGATCAGCAGCCTCACAACAGCCTCATGCCCAAGGGCAGCCGCCCGTGAGAGTGGTATCCACCCAGTTAAGGTCCTTAGCATTGACATCAACATCATCTCTCTCGACCAGCAGCCGCACAACAACCTCATGCCCACTCTCAGCCGCCCATAAGAGGGGTGTCCACCCATATCCACGTTCTTTAGCATTGACATCAACATCATCTCTCTCGATCAGCAGCCGCACAATAGCCCCATGCCCCTTCTCAGCCGCCCATGAGAGTGGGGTCCGATCTGAATCATCCCTCAGCTCTATATTCCGCTCCATGTTACAGAAGTAAGCCATACTTTCACTCAATCCAAAGTATGCCGTCACATGGACCCCTGAAAATTGCTGCGCGACATGCCGCCGCCAACTCGCAGTCTTGTCAAGTTCCCAATATAAGGCTTGTATGGCACAGGGTGGGTGTTTGCTCTCATGGTCCAATATCGTGTTTGCGAGCCTTGTCAGGTCATCGATACATTGATGCTTGACATAGTAGGTGCCCCAATAGAGTGCCGCATAGCTCAAGAATGCATATTTGTTCATATTTTCTTTCAAGCTACTAAAATCCTTACAATGCTGTCTTAGTTTGCCAAAATTGAGGTACGTCAAACAGGTTTCGGCAATAGAAGTAGACCAATTAGTGAATTCTGCAGTGGTATATTTGTGAAAATACTCTTCAAGTGTGTAGTGCACAAAGCGTACTGTCGATGTCTCTTTATCCACTTTAACCAGTCCAAGGCAGCAGTCTAGAAGGGCTTTCCGGGGAGGGATATTGTCCGCATCGAATTCTGTATGGTTCTTCTCAACGGCAAGCGCATGTTGAAGTTCCGCAAGCTTTAGCGGTCGGTAGGCAAAATGGAGCCACATCAGTACTTGCATACCCAACTCAGCCTGGCTTGCACTGGGGCATTCCCGTATTTTGGCAATAACACCTTGGAATGAATCATAGAGATCGGTTGGCAGTGTTTCCAGCGATCCTCGTCTTTTAGACTTTGTTGGCATTCCTAGGATCATTTTGATATGCAAGGCGGGAAGAAACCTGGAAAGATAAAAATTAGTACATGGTCTCTATTCCGGCTTCATAGGTTGAACCCTGGGACTTACATTCCCTGGGACTTCTTAATAATTGCATCTACAATGTCCTTTGCCAATACCTCATTCATCGCATCTGGATTCAGGTCGTCGTTAATTTGTTGCTCTAAAAATTCTTGGATATCTTGTTCACTGGCGCTGATGATGACTTTATTGATGACTTTTTTGATCTCTTGTGGAGCAGCTTTACGCTTCTGTATGACTTGAAGGCGATTCTGTACTTCACTTTCAATATGACCCCGCCCAGTAAGGAATAAGCGAGTGTTGTCATAATTTGTAGCCAACTCCTTAAGTACGTCGAGAAGCTCCCGCTGAACTTTTGGATCAAGCTCATCAACAGCATCTATATAGATAAATGCACACTTGAGCTGCTGTAATCGTATCCCCAAAATATCTTCAGTCCCGACCTTTCCACCCTGGCGCCGAATGTCATGAAGATTTTGGATTACTTCATCTGGTATGGGTTCTTGCGTAGTGGTTAGAAATTGGCGCAAAAAGCTCCCAAGTATATGGACTAGGGTTTGATTGGCTTGGTCTTTATAGTCGGCGTACAGACAAGCAATCCCTATATTTAGATCTTTGCGGAATTGAGAATGAAGATCGTCAATCACAACAGAGCTATATAATTGACGTTAGCTACGCCTGATATCGTCTATCTTAAATAGGATTGCAGATTTGGTACCATACCTAATCACAGTTTTTCCAGCACCGGGTATCCCATAACAGCAAAATATATGCCCACCTTCTTTTATGGTGTTGCTATCTCGCCATTTACAGAAAGATTCGAGTTGTAAGAGCCATGTACCGGCATGTTTAGTACGAGGCAACTTGACATCCTGGTGTCGCTTAAGTGGCTCCAATGGGGTCAATATTGTCAATAGTTCTAGTATCCTATCATCTACAGAAGTCAGCCTGAACCTATGTGATTACGGGGGTTTGAATATACCCTCGGTTCTATCGTGGATTTACTTAGTTGCTTTCTGGGTATGAGTAACTGTAGCTGATATATCTGTTCACAGTGTGGTCAGAATTCCTTATTCACATACATCTAATAAGATGGGGTATAATGAAGTATTTACCAACCATTCAACTTGGCTAAAGGCTTCAGTTCTGACCTGATATCCTGAAGGGCATCTTCGATATCTGTATGCATGCGTTAGATTTTGCCCTATTGTATCGGCTGGGGTGGTTTCTGCAGGAATGAGGTAGGGTAACCGCCAAAGCGCGCAGTAAAGAGCACAGCGGTGAGCAAAGCGAGGCAGCTAACGTGAGATCTATGAAACCCTGAATCGCTTCCTGGGGGTCCCCCAGCCGTGCCCAGTCGTATGCATTCCGAGTACTTTCTAAATGGGACCGTATTGAAAGATGAAGTGTAATGAAGTATGTACCAACCATTCAACTTGGCCAAAGGTAGCAGCTCTGATGTAATATCCTGAAGGATACCTTCGATGTCTGTATGCGTACGTTAGATTTTGCCCTATTGTATCCAACAACATATGTAGAAGCATACTCCTAATCCTTTCCATAGTAGCAGCATCTGCACATTCTCGAATGACTTCCTCTTTTGCGTTGATTTCTTCAATAAAAGGCAGAAATTCGATATCGAATGACTTCAACGTGCTTGCGAATTTTTTTATCCCTGATTTTGGGTTAGCATAATTCAATGAAATATTATATAGTGCGTGGACTAGCTGGTGTGTGAACACTTTGATCCACGCATTGTAGTCCATTACATACCTCTAGCTTCAAAATAAGCACGAGCCTTGGCTGCAAACACGATGACAGCAGCATAGAGCCCCGGTAGAGCAGAATCTAGCATGCGCTGACGCTGTAGACTATTCGCTGCTGACCGCACCGTTGACAATGGAACCCCAACGTATATCCCAGCATAAAACTCGCATATAGACATCTTCTCTAAAAGCGCCGCTATGGCTACCCCAAAACCTTCGATTGCTTCTACATGATTGAGCGCCACCTATAAAATGAGTAAGCCAAGCTTTGATCCAAAGAGAGTACATCCTGCATGATAGCCCAAACACCAGCCCAAACTAAAGCGCTCACCTGTGGATTACTTTGTACTGCAATATCCACAATCCTGGAGTATTTTTCCACGCTTTTCAGGATTTTTCCCAAACGCTCCACAACTATAACTTCCTTCCCACGCCAAGTATAGCCCCACCTTTTTTTCTTATCATCCTCCTGTGCAATATTGAGCGCTTTGACAACAGCCTCAATATTTTCCTCCGCTGATTGCGAAGTGAGGTTCATGAGATTGAGCGCAGGTTGTTATCGCTGAGCTTCTTCTTAGCCATTTCCAACGCCTTAGCCCAAACCTGTGATGAAGGCTCGATGGTGCCTGGACCCGAGGCTGACTTCGTTTGGGGCAGTACTGCTGGGTGCACACTGATTTCAGCTGGGGCCTGTACGTGACAGGTGGAGGTTGGAATATGGGGTGAACAGGTTGAAGGAGGTGCAGGATTTTCGCTGGCTATGGATTCGGTTTGTGAATCTGATATTTGAATGATGGGTACGCTGACAGACATTGTGGATGAACCTTGTGCGCTAGAGGAAGGGGAGCCTCCGGAACCTGTCGGTGGTGAAAGGTCATGAGGTGAGGGCCCATGCGTTGGTAGGATGGAGAAATCTGAATACGAACTGTGGACCGCAAGTGATTGGGAGGAAGTCGTTACAGTTGGCAGTTCTGGGGTACTTCTGGGACGCTCTACCCCATGGCCAGGGGACGGGGATGGAGGCCGTAATCTCCAGTTCAATTTGTTAAAGAAACGACTACTGCGACTCGTAGTGGCTGGGTATAGTGCTGCTTGTTGGGGCCCGTGCCCTCCCGAAGATTGCTCCGGTCGCGGGTCAGGATCGGCCTGTACACTGGCATGGCCTCTGGGAGGATTCTTGGTAGGGTTCGGGTCTCCGGAGCTTGAAACAGAACCAGGTGCAGAGCCAAAAGTTAGATAATTGCTTAAACGGGAGCCTTTCTTCTTCCGGCCGCCCATGGTTGGTATTACTCTCTAGGTGTATTGCTGCAATTGGTGTCAATGGTGGTTTGGTGCTGTGATGGAGGCGTTGATGAATTATATCGGTGCTTCACACAGTTGGTGCTATGGTTGAAAGTGGGGCTGAACAACCGCCAGAATGAGTCGGCCTTGCTATGCACGAATGTCTTGCCCCATCACCCAACAGAATCTTACTCGCGTTACCCAACTGCACGCAGTACACGGTTGCTGCGCCATACAATCAATCCCTGGGCCAAAGTCTCGGTGAGCCTGCGAAAACACAGCCAAAAGTGCCCATCGTAGATGCTTGCATAATTGCACTTATCCTCTGAATTTCGAGGCGATTTTTGGTATGGAGTTTAGGCTTGATATGGAGTCCCTAAATCCAAGGTTTATACACCTTGAGCAACTGCGATTGTCACCCAAGTCCGCTATTCCCTATACGAACTAGCATCATTTTTATTTGCTTTTTTGGGTTTCAATTCTGTAGACCACTCTAGGGTCTTGCCCAGCTTACCTGCAAAAATCAGAGAGAAGACTATAAACTTTCCTCTTAAATGTAAATCTTGTAATTATCTAGAAAACCCAGCTTTTAACATTTCACTTCTTTTCTTTTCCGGTCAACCATCTGCCCAGTTACGTGGCTGCTGGGTGTATTGGATATGGGGTTACTTACTACGTATGTCCAATCCCACTCGGTACTGCGTATCTACTACAGTTGTTTAAACCACCTAAATTAAAGAAAGATGACAATTTATAACCTCAGTACCAGGTTTGTAACGTCACTGACCCGTGGGCACAGGACACGGTATATCGATATGTGGGGGTGGGCTTCGAGCAGGTACCCATGAGTAATAGGAACAAGAGAGCCATGAAATATGGAGGGTTGGAGTTGTGGCTTGTAGATTGTGGAGGCTATGCTAGCTGGAGTACTAACATTTGCCGTCCGCATAGCCTTGGCTGATTAGGCTCAAAAAAAAAAGCCGTACCTGCTGAACATAAGCAGGAAATAATAAATTCCTGACACTAGGCGAATAAAATGGGAAACAAAAATAGGAAAATAGAAAAATAACACAATAATCAAGCCTGAGATGCACCAAAAAGAGGGGGCAATGAGAGGTAGTCAAGGCAGGGTAATCGCTTTACCTCAGAGAAGGCACAGTCATTGAATGCCTGCGGTGTAAGAGCCAGCTTGTTTCCGGGTTTGAATTCTTCCCAGCTGGGTTATTACTTTTCTGTTTTCTTGGGCGAGGGCCTGAGCAACACCAGTGCGATGTTTTCGGGCCTGACAATATATATGCAAGGAAATTTATACATGTAACCAGACTAGGTACATTTACGTATCTGTATCACGAATAACTTCGATATGCTTGCCTTCAGTCATGAACTTTGTTAAAAGTTTGCGACGATCGAGGAGTAAATCCCCGCAGAAGGGAATCGGTATATGTTCGCGACATCTAGGTACAAATTTTTGACAAGTGCAGAGGTAGCCAGCCACCAGAGGTTGTAGAGGTTGGGGCAGCACAGGCCAAAGTTACTGTACTTGCTAAAGTTTCCGGGGTATTCAGAAAGTCTGTCTCGGACCCCACCAAGCTATCGGTCGTTTGTAGAATATAAGATGGGCAGAACACAATAGATCTGACTTCAACTTTGCAATGATCTTGCAATATAAACATTTTTTGTCTGTCTTAGATCGATCCTCTCTGAGTATCTTGACTTATTCCTACAATGACGATATCTTCAAACTTCCACAGCTATGGTGTGGAGGGTATTGTAGCAGGTAGATAGCCATTCAGTCTCGAACTTGACTCAGCATCGACCATACACTCCCAATATAAGAATGCTAGAGAGATTCTCATATGACTTTAGATATGAGAATATCTGATATCGTGATATCCAATATGAGAAAGTCCGATATAGAGAGTCCATTAGATTCATTGCCAATTATAGTGCCACTGTGCCTTCGCCTATATTTATTTTCAGGTGGACCTGCTTTCCTTCTACCAGCCTCGAGCCTCGCACCAAGATTTTGTTCGCTCGTTTGCAGCGTACAGTCTCTCCCCTTTCCTCCCAATGTTTCTCATTCTCTGTTCTTTGTTCCTCACCACCCCCCTCCCAAAACCCTCGACTAAGTTGTACATGTACAGAAGAAGCCCCCTACACAGAAGCTCTAGAAGCCTGAGCTGCGTCGCCCATTTCCATGCCAGCCAATCAGTCGTATACCCCTCTTCGTAGAGTACTTTCCATTCATGTGTAGTCCTCGTTATGTGTGAATGATAGGACCCTATGTGCTCTCTGGCTGATCCAGCTCCATCTTTTGTCCACACGGAAAAGTTCATATTTATTGCTTGTCAAGGGTGTCTCCAGAAAATAGCAAATTGCAAAATCTCTTCCGCCTTCATTTTAAGCTTGGGGATAGTCTGGTGTCTCGAGTACACAGTACATACCCATCGTATCCGTTTCCTGTTTCCAATTGCATTATTCCAGTCAGATCTTCTATCCGTTCCTTGCTGCTACCCCTCCAGGCTTTGACCTGTCCGTGCGCTCTCGTGTCGAAACTCTTTTCGTACGGAAATTACCTGGAGTTCTGGTTGCGCATGTAACCAGACTACTGAAGGAACATGTGACTCGACACTAGCAGCTGATAGTAGTGGATGCTATTAGACTTTAGCTCGAGGTAGGCTAGAGGATCCGAGGGATATAGCCATTCTGTTGGAATATGATCGTGCAGCTTGTGAATGGCCTCTACGAGGGCCAGGTGCCTAGACTAGCATATGGGTAAATGTTGATGTCATGAGCATATGGGTATATGGGTCATGAGAACCGGAAGAATGGATGAATAATTAGGCCGTCGGGTATTTCTGATGTAATTGGATTGAAGGGCATATATATTCTGTTCGCTGGATCTCTTCTGTTATGTCTTTATCTATTCGAATACAGTCTTCTTCATTCAGCTGCGCATAAGCTTGATCATCTCATCTCGTACCGTGAAGGCTGTTTTCGGGCCCACATGTCAGGACCTAAGGTAGCTAGAACAGAGACTGAGTATGAGATAATTGCTCGGCACGTGAAGCTGAGTAAGTGGAACATGTGAGGTGGAATGGCATATGCATGAAGCATTGCTCAAAAGGGGAATGGTATCGAAGGCAGTATAAAGAGTGGAGGATCTGACTTTCGGTTCTTCTGATGATCATACACATATACATATCACGGCTACATAGCACCATAAAAGGGAACCTTCAGTGACCTCATAATAAGGAAGCCTTCAGCGTCCTCACACCACATCTTGTTCTCTCTCATGATGTCATACATGAATACGATAAACTTTCTCTTGCTCTTCAAACACTTGCCAGCGAGGCTTAAACCTAGTTTGTTTGTAGTTCAGTTGGGGTTTTGGTATTGGACAACTAGGCTATAGCTAGACTAGCATTTAGCATGGGACTAGTTTGGCTGCATAGTGTCGAGCTTGGCGGTGCATTTACTTGTATATGCTCGGTTAGCATCAGCTTCTTATACACACTGAGCCTAGCCTACAGCATTGAGGCATCATCTGGTCTTATTTAACCTACCATCTCCCTCTTAACTCTAGACTACTCTTAAGCTATCTGGTTTTAAGCACACGGTTTCAACCTGCCATCTCTCCCTTAACCCTTGACTACTCTTAAGCATCATCTGGTCTTAAGCACACGATTTCAACCTGCCAAACCAGCTAGCCAAACCAGAGGTGCACCAGAATTCGATATCGTCTTTCAATATTTCACCCTGACATACCCCTCACCAAAACACCCGGACCAGCTTCCTCCGAGTCAAAGTAATTCTTTATGGAGCGATCTATCGATCCCCAATTATCCGTTCTGCCAGGCACGAGGCTACCACCGGCAACGCACAGCCAACCCCCATTTGAAATTCCTCCACGACAATCAAGCCTGAGATCAACCTTAGATGCGCAAAGCCTCAAGCGTAAATTCCTAGACAGTGATGAAAAATTAGCAAAGCTGGACGCAATGTCCTACACGGATTTGGTAGATCTCCGAGACCAAATTAATACCAAGATTAAACAAAGAAAGACGAGAATGCAAACGGAGTACTCCCAATCGGAAGGAGAAAGAGGCACATATAAGTATGATAATCCTGACTCCTTACCAACACTTTTAGAAATACTAACAGTGTATTTAGGTTCTGGCAGGATAAATTTGAGCTGGAATCTGATTATACTCGTGCAGCAATGCTCCACAAAAAAATCAGCATTGATTCTTTCAAGACTACCAGGAAGGGCTCTGAAGAAGGTTGGGGGGAGACAGAAGAGGCACAAGAAGCAAATATCAGGGAAGAAAAACACCTGTTGGACTTAAAAGTTGCCGAGTATCAGAGGGATACCTTAGGGGCAATGATTGGAGACCCATCTCGCGCTGCACGAAGAGCATTTATTGAAAGTTTTTGCTCTCTCATGGGCCTGAGGAAAGGAGGTCGGGATAAATCCAAGCAGCAAGAATTCCGAAAGGCTTTGGGAAAAAGCTATATGCAAGTCAATGAGAGGGATCAATTTATCTGGTGCCCAATAACAACGACCTGGCATCCAAAGTTTCATATGACAGCTGCTCATATTTTTCCTTGGAAATTAGGGCAGGCAAACATGGATGCCCTATTTGGCCGCCAAAAGGATTTAAACCCAGTAGAGGAAGAGCGAGATCCTGAGGGAATTGCGGAACTTTTTGCCCCTCAAAATGGGCTGCTGATTTATTCCGAAGTGGAAAAGTTGTTAGATAAAGGACACATTGTCATTGTATCAGCAATCGAGGAGCCCCTTACAAAGGAGGAGGTAGAGAAATGGGATGCAGCACAAACTAAGGAGTTTAAAGTTAAGATAATAGCTCCGGAGGCCAAAGATATGGCTCTCCGAATACATATGAATACTCAGGAGACCTTCATGGACCTGGACGAGAAAAGGCTGGTGTTTATCGAAGGCTGTACAATGCGCCCACGAGCTAGATACCTATATTGGCATTTTTGCTTCGCGATTATGAAGCGCAGTTTCCACCATGGAGCAATTGAGAAACCACTGTTGGACGAAGTGGGCAGACCATATTGGGGGACAGTGGGGCCCTATGCGAAAGAAAGGATGATCCGAGCCTTTACCGAGCACCTGGGGCATGACTATACAGGCTTGCTTGGGGGAAGCGAGGAGAGTCAGGACGAGAATGCAGATCCGCTCTTGGATC
>Ga0307511_10006745_pt1 | contig 11566 bp, 7 predicted proteins | sample 13_EM_MG_FD_200266 | JGI IMG/M metagenome (GOLD analysis project Ga0307511, IMG submission 200266) | Populus trichocarpa ectomycorrhiza microbial communities from riparian zone in the Pacific Northwest, United States - 13_EM | ecosystem: Host-associated > Plants > Roots > Unclassified | place...
TTCCCCCCTCACCATCTCCGCACTCTTATATTGGATATCCCCAATTGCACAGCAGGTATATAGCTACATACACCTCCGCAAGAGCAACACCCCCCCTGGCTGGTCGACAGGTCCCCCGCCCCGAAACATGCTCTCCCAGCAGCCCACTACGCTCCAGAATGGGTCCCGGCCCACAAATACGCACGTCCAGCTTGCAGATGACTCTGACGACGAGCAGGCCCTTGCCACGACCCTGGTAGAGGCTCTACAGAATAATGACGATGACCTTGAGGATGAGTTTCTTGAGGGGGAGGTGGCAGACCCCAACCTTATTGCTGCCCAGGCTCTCTCCCTACAGAATACACAGGACAACCTCCAGGCTCGGTTACAAGCTGCAGCACAGCCTTTGGACTTTTCTGCTCCGTTGGAAGTGAGGTTCGCAAGCTACGACAATTACTGCAGCTTGTTTCACTTTATATTGAACAGCGAGGGGCCGGTGGAGTTGGAGTTACCAACGGTGAGTGGGGAATCGGATATGCACATATCCCCAATGCTGTTCGGGGTAGCTGTTCGGGGTAGCTGTGGGGTAGCTAGGATAAGAACGTGGCTGATATAAACTCTCGGTAATTAGTACTACTGGGCATGGGATGTAATAGACGAGTTCATTTACCAATTCAACAGCTTCTGCATCTACCGCAATCGGGTAGCACGAAAAGGCCACTCCGAGGAGGAGATCCAATCGCTACGGGATAACCCACAGACATGGGGATGCTATTCCGTCCTCAACGTCCTCTACTCCCTCATCCAACGCTCCCAAATGAACGACCAGCTCGCCGCCATCAAGCGTGGCGAGGACCCAGCTCTATACGCCGGGGAGTATGGTTCCCGCCCCTTGTACCGCATGTTGGGATATTTCTCCATTATCGGTCTCCTCCGAGTACACTGTCTTCTCGGAGACTTCACTCTCGCCCTGCAAACCCTCGATGACATCGAGCTCTCCAAGAAGGCTGTTTTCGCCCGTGTGATGGCCGCCCACTTCACCACCTACTACTACGTTGGATTTTCCTACATGATGCTCCGACGGTACGCCGACGCCATCAAGGCATTCAGCCACATCCTCATCTACGTCTCACGCACCAAGAACTTCCACAAGCAAAACGCCCAATTTGACTCCATCACAAAGAAGAACGACCAGATGTATGCTCTTCTCGCCATGTGTGTTGCCCTCTCCCCCACTCGCCTCGACGACACAATTCACACCGCTATGCGCGAGAAATACGGAGACCAATTCGCAAAGCTCCAACGGGGTGGCCCAGAGTCCCTCCCGGTCTTTGAGGAGCTCTTCCTTGCTGCCTGCCCCAAGTTTATTTCTCCAATCCCACCAGATTGGGATAGCCCAACTGCGAATGTGGAGCCAAGCCAGCACCACTTGCAGGTGTTTATGGCGGATGTGAAGAATGCAGTGGTCCTTGGGCCTACAATCAAGAGTTACTTGAAGCTCTATACTACGGTGGACCTGAGCAAGTTGGCTGCGTTCTTGGATGTGGATAAGGAGGAGCTTAGGAGTCAGTTATTGGTGTTTAAGCAGAGGAGTAGGCAGACGAGGTGGGTTGATGGAGGCTTGGTTGAAGGAGAGATTGTTAACACAAGTGATGTTGACTTTGCCTTGAAGGGGGTGCGTATTTCTCCTCGCCCCACAAGAATCCCGAAATACTAGTTACCCTAGTGAAAGACTAACGTATCTTGCAATATAGGATCTGATCCAAGTCTCAGAAGCAAAGGTCGGCCGAAAGCTTGTCGAGTGGTACCTCAAGAACCTTATCAGGACTTACCAATAGGATGGGTACGACCTTAATAACGGCGTGAGGGCGGCCACTGGTGGGGAGGAGGCGGAAGTCATTGAATCCCCAGTTTTGCCGGTTAATAGTTTTTCAGCGATTCCAGGGTTCTTTGATCAGAAAGCGCAGAGGGGGAAGATGCAGAGCGGGAAAGGGGTAGGTATGAAGGCGCCTATAGTTACTAGGCTCGGTATGACTGCTAGAGGGGTGAGAGAACCGGGCCTTGGTGGAGGAATGGGGGTGGAGTTGAGTGAGAGTGTGCATGCTTAGATCTCATGGGCAATGGATCTGGTATAGAGTATACTGGGTCACACATATGGGCTTTTTAGGGTTGCAATTTGCTTGGCTTGCGGATATTTTATTTTATTGGTCTTTCTTTCCTCTTATGTGCGGTTGGTTGTTGCCTGGGGTTGGGTGCTTTTGCGCGCAAAAATATACGTTTTTTCTTCTTCTTTTAGGATGAGTCGCCGATGTGCTGTATTAGTAGTGGAGTGTATGAGAGTGCGCGGTTCCGGCTCCGATGCTTACTTGGGTCTGGTGTACAGAGTTGTTTAGGTGTTGATAGTCTGAGTTCAGGGTAATCTTTGACGCAGTTGGTTCACTAGTAGCTTCGAAGAATATAGTATAGGACTAGTTAAAAGTGAAGTCTTGTGTTTAAATCCTGAAAATGTATATGCGAGCGCGCAATGAGATAGCAGAGTGGTTATATGGCGAGCGAGGGAAATGTCACCAAGGATCAATGAGCACCAATATTAATGATAGCCCAAGGGGAAAGTAATCTAAAAGCAATGCAGTCAAGACACCCAAAAAATAATTCCCATTTTGTCAGTAATAAAGTGTGCATCAGGTATTTGTAATCTCATCTCATGCTAAAAAAGTCAAAAGGCACATAAAAATAAGATACAAGGCATCCTCACCCTCCCAAGCTCCGGTATATTAACATCATTGCCTGTCATAATCAGCCGTAGCAACAGCGTCTAGTCCGCCCCACCCCAACCCCCACGCCTGCCTCCACGCCTGCCTCCACGCCACTGTCCTCACGTTGTATCATTAGAGTCATGACCTGTAGAAGGGATGCCTACAATAAGACAACATATGCACCCACGGATATTAATTAACCAAAGCCGTCAGATCGCTTGGTATGCGGTTTCCCGGGGATACAAGGCTGCCATTAGTTCGTTAAGCCCCCCATCCCTCGATCTGAAACTCACACACTACATCTCGATCTTCATTTTCCACTCCACCCACCCACTCTGCCTTATCATTATATAACGTTCTTTCAATATATTTCAGCCTACCAGTCCGATCGACTAAGATGATAGTCTGCTTTTGCGTTCCGTACACACGGGGCGAGTCGAATGGGACCCCAGTGGGCGGATGTAGGTCACTGGGAAAATCTGAATTGGTGGGTGTTGCACAAATATGGTGGACCTCGTGGTTTCTGATTGGTGAGGGCATTGATATTGGTGGTATAGTTGATTGGGTGGTACCATTTCCACTCGGCACTGGTATTGGTGAGTGTGTGATGTCGGAGTCTACCTCATCTTGCTTGCCGTTGGCTGTGTTTGTAGGTTGTTGACTTTCTTTGTGGACATCGAAGGCGGGGATAAAGACACTGTGCCTTAAGGACTCTAAGTCGGTGTCATATGTCTGTGTGCCAGGAATCATTGGAATAGTGTCATGACTGAGAACACCAAAGAAGGCTTCAATCATTTCATGCTCAGAAGATTCTTCCTTAATGGCCTTCTCGACAGCTTGTGTCATGAGGTCCTTCCCTAGCATGACTTTCGGCCAAGGATGGGAACTCTCGAATAGATCATTGGAAAGAACATGCACCTGGTCAGGATTACTACAGATCCAATGTGCTTCGTTGTCTCCACCAGCTCCCTGCGTCCGATTGGATATGACAGCGAGTGGCTCCAATTGGACTCTTTCCCCGCTGCCTGTGGCTCCCCTCTTGGGACGAATGGTTCCACAAATTAGGGAAAAGCCCCCAACGTTCTTGCACCCCTCGTCCCCGTCTGCTGTGAGCAGGTGATGGACCCATTCCTTAATTGACTGTATAGAGGTATCCGGTGCCGTCAGGAAGGCATTAACCATTGCCCCCCGAGATCGGGCCCCTATGGCAGCGGCGGAGGAGGATTCCCGAAAATTGGTTAGAATCGTTATACGTCCTTGCTGGGTAACTCCTAGCCATGTGCCTATCGCGGGGTAAAAAAAAAGAAAAAGAAAGTTAGTCATTAATATAATTAAGCAGTGGTACCAAGTGTCGTGCATATTGAACCAAAGTCGACATGCAGTGGGGGTGGAGATGAGGGGTCTTCGAGGGATTTCTGGGCCAGTAGAAGGGAAATTGAGCGTACCTCGTTCTGGACGGGCTAGGTCCCGTCCGGAAAATATGTGGGCAGTCTCAGGTGTGTCCCACCGTGAAGCACGGGCAGTTGCTCGGTGTAGGAGTTCCTATAGATCAAAAGTTGGAATTCAGCACGCTCACCACAGTAGGAACTGTTGCATAACTTGAAGCCCGGACGCAGGGTGTGATAATTCATTGGCTCAGAAAGGATGCCCCTGGGGGATAGGTGACCTACATCACGGTTGTTAAGTATAATTAACGGATATCGAGGATGCTGAGTGGACACGAGAGCTATACACATTGTTGCTATTGGCCGTTAGGTAGCTATTTGGCTTCAACACGGCACTGCGGTATAGTGGTATCGAACGCAATTGGACTGAGTTTCAAAATTAGTATGTGAGGAGAACCATAGGTATGTATATACTCGTTTCCTGGGAGACTCCAAAGAGTGAAAACAATTACAGGCAACGCCACTTTGATATGGCTCCACTTTTCGTCAGCGTTCCCGAGTGTAACATCAATTGAAGATGCTCAGGTCATTCAGTAAATGTTCGCATTGCCCTGTAGCTGTGTCTTAGCTGTCCATTACTGTACGGACCCATGGTATTAACCTCGGTCCCCATGGAATATGAATCCTCGAAGCTGGCGAACCATATTGTCACCAAGAACTGCCTACGCTAACCGAACTAGTAACGAACTCTTGACCACGCGGCCACCGCTGAGTGATGCTCATTGGCTCGGTCATGCATGGCAATAGAACATGATATATACAGTACAAGGTGGGTATTGACAAAGCTCGAGAAGGAGCTTCTACCGGTACGGTACGGTACGCCCATGATCGTCCGATGCATGTACATTCGACTGCTTACTCTAAAAGGGCCACAATGAGGCTGTCGAGAAGCCGGCAATGCAAGGCGACCAATCCTTTCCACAACACAAGAAAACCGATTTTATCTTATTTGCGTTAGGGTTCGATCCAGTGCGTGCATGCTGTGAGCTGTAAGCAGGTAGGGAAGTGCAAACCATTGGACGTTCCTGGTCCTGGGGATGGTGGGGCAGAGCTGGCACAGACTCTTCGAAGGCCTGCGGAATCTTGAGCACGGACGAGTCATCGAGAGGCAGCTGTGACCCCAGGGGAGCGGGCAGGTATGGTCTCCTGGATTGTGGAAGCATACGTTCTCTATGTTCCTAAATCCCCCGTAAATTCGGTATGAATTTGGCCCATTTCGATGTGCAACCAGACTACGTACCATACACCTCCGCTATGCTGAAACGCGCATGAGTCAGGAGCTTACGAGTACCGGTACTTTATTATGAGAACAGAGGCTTGGCGTCATTCTTCACAGTGGTCGTCACATCCCATTGGGACAAACCACAGGGTCCAGATATCAATTAGCCCGGCCGGCCAATTGCAGGCAAATGCCCCAGGCGCAATCTGCACGTGCTCGTGTTCGTATCACACACGGAGAGAACCCACCCCGGCACTCTCCTCACCAACACCCCCTGGTACATCAGGCAAACCAATTGCCCTCTAACGCACCGCCAGCGAGACAAGCAGAGTCCATACAGGCCTGTCAGATAGTCAGACAGCGAAATACCGATTAAGCCATCTCAGCAAAGGCCTTCCCCCGCTGCCCTGCAGTGACCGTCTTCATATCTTCCCCCCAGAGATTAAACAGTTCACCGTACATTAGCTGCCCCTCCTCCGGACCACCCTTCCTTGTCCACAGATTCTTTGCTCCTGAGTACAAATTGTGCCGGCATCCACCCCCCGTGTCGCTTCAATCGAACAGAAGGAAAGAAGTTTCATAAACACGCAGCTGAACGGTTAGGATTCAAGGCTTTAGCTGTTAACGCCCCCATACTCTTCGGTTCTCTCCCTCATATAATTGTCAAGATGTTTGACTGGTTAATGAGACTAGCTAGGTTAGTAATTCAGTGAAAAATTGACATTTTGGGAGGAAATTGACCCTAATCGTGGCCTCGTTCACAGTTCGTCAGCTACCTTCTTGTTCCCCGTGTTTGCCTCCTACAAGGCACTCAAAACAAATGATCCCCAACAGGTCACACCATGGTTAATGTATTGGGTTGTTATTGCCTGTGTATTCCTCGTTGAGGCCTGGACAGAATGGTTACTCCGATGGTTGCCATTTTACTACAACCTTCGAGCTGCGTTCATGCTATGGCTTGTTCTTCCTCAAACTCAGGTAGAATACCTTTCCAATTTTGGCAATCCACAGTCTCCTGACTAGGCTCTTCTCTATAGGGTGCAACCAAGCTCTACTTGGAATATGTTCACCCATACCTCACCGAGCATGAGAAGGATATTGAGCACTTCATCGCCACGGCTCACGACCAATTGAAGGCTGTTGGTTACTCCTACCTCAAGCAAGCCATTGCCCATGCTCAGGAGATCCTCCTCGGAACCCCCCGCAAAGGAGACCGCCCAGGTACCCCACAAAACGAGTCCTATGCCAACTTCCTCCTCTCCCGTTTCAAGATTTCCCCCCTTGCTGGACCCCCAAGCCCCGCCACCGAGTTCTACAACTCCATCAGCTCCACTCTTACCAACGCAATTCCTAACGTGGGTGCAGCAAGGACTGAACAGGATAAGGCTATGCACCTTGCTGCCCAACAGGCAAAGCTCCGTATGATGATGGCCGCTCTAGAAAAGGAGATGGCTGCTGTGCAAACTCCAGGTGGGGTTCCAGATGCAGGCTTTTACAAGTCCCCAAGTGGTGCCTCCCTAAGCGACTTCGATCACGTTGATGCTGCGGAGGTTGAGGGTGCCAACGCATGGCAGAACTGGCATAAGGGGCCGAGTCCTCAGGCGACCCCACCTGAGCGTCCAACCGCCATGGCTTAGGAGGCCTGGTGAATCGTTACGATGTCATGATTCGATGGAAAAAAAAAGGTTTCAGTACAGACGTGTCATAGGTGGTATATGAACGTGATCAGCGAGATATCCTCTGTCAATGGACTGTGTTCGGTCATTGGATGGGTCGATGGGCACGTGAAAAAAACAACATCGACACCCTTACTGGGCTGTGGGGCAGGTGTTCTCTTTCGGTTTTCTTTTTAATCTGTACTGGGGGTTCTCTGCTTTTCTCACGGTGTTCTATGTAACTTTGTGGTCTCTTTTGTTCATTCTCTCAATGAGCAAGATAAATCTGTCTAAATATTTGACACTATATCGGGAATATATTACTTTTGTTATTTCTCTATCCTGAGGTCTTAGAAATGCGATCTGTCATTCTTTGGTTCCCAACAACCCCCCTGAACCACTCTGTCTTGTACTACAGTAAGGCTGACGCTTCTCGTGTATTGCGGGTGTTTGCGTGATTATTGTGATTGCCATGATTACACAGTTGGTTATAAATACAATGTCTGTGACACATGTAAACAGGGCAGGGAAATCTTTTGTTTATTTAGATCTAAAATCTGGAAATACCAGGAAAAAAATTTTATTGGATATTTTTACGAGGCCATGCAGAATGTGGAAATAGATCACGCAGATTGCAGTTGGCCCCCTGGAGGAAGGGGGAAACACATGCATCGGCCGGCCATCACGCCTACATACTGTACTGTGTATGTATGTAGGTAGGTAGTGTAGCAGCTCACTTTATCGGGATCAACTATGTGTGCGCGCTTTAAAGTGAACGATGGTATGTAAGTATGATGCCGATGTGCATGGAACCGTTGGAATCCTCGTGATACCGAGAGATGGAGGTCCTTTTCGAAAGGATGGATACAGGTACTGGTGTCGTTGGATTTTAGTTGGTAGATTTTTAACTGCTTACCACACTCACAGATGGTGAAGACCATCCCATGGAACCTGTCTTATTGTCTTGTTGTATATATTGACCAACTATGCAAAATAACAGGCTTACTTATGAGATTCAAATTGTTGCCTTATGCAATAATACAGGAGAACACAATGCGGGATTCCGAAAGCGGTGCTCTGTGACATTGCCGTGTATCGGAAATACTCAGCTGTGTTCTTGGAAGACCGTTCACCCTTGCTTCACTGGTCTTCTTGTAGTTCTTGTAGTTTCCCTACTACTATAGGGCGCATCGGCTTTCTACCTGCCGTTGATTTCATGTACATTACTCTACTTAAGTAGACTCTAAGCGGCTTTTACAGACCGAAAGTGGCATCATGGCAACATTCAACTACCTCCTATTAAAAGGCGTACCTGTCCCAGTCCCACCCTTAATCTTCCAGGTCCTCGTTCTCTCACCATACACCGCCACCTCCCTCAACATCCCCTTTAACTCCTCAGCCCTAATATTTTTATCCCTCATCTGGTCCTCAAATGCTGCGACAATTTCCTTATGTGTAGCCTTTCCTCCATGGAAGACGAGGTACTCCCGCAGCCTATCCACAAGGGATCCCTGACCGGAGCTATGCCCCCCAGCCTGAGTAGAAGTAGCTGCACGCCGGCTCGTCGCATTGTTTGTGCTATGTGTGCGACTTTGCCTGATAGCCAAGCTGTACGAGTCAGAGCCAGGGCTAGATCCATGAACCGGGTAGAGCCAGCGATCGTCACCCTTAAGCCGTCTGTACGGTGTACTCGTGCCCGTACTACTGCTCGCGGCGCTGCTACCATAACTCGGGCCGTCGTTAATCCTCCCTGCACTACCCTTCTTCCCCGTCCAGGTAGGCGTCCCAATCACCGCTTTCATAGCCATTTTCCTACTAGCCCGGAGCGCAGCAGCCGCTGCGTCGACTACCTTCTTTGCTTCCCTCTGGACAGATATGTCCTCTGGTTTGGCCGCGTCCATGATCTGATCATGCTCGAGAGCGCTTTGGACTCCAGATTTTCCTAAAATGCCCTCTAGAACCCGCATATCATCGGATTTCTTGGCTACATTACTTCTGCCAGCCTCTTCAGGCTTACTATCCTCACTTTGCTCGTCTTCCGGAGTCTGGAAGGGTGCAAGCCCCGCCACGCCTCCAAGTTGCACCACCTTGTCCGGGTCGTCATCGTTTTCGTTCCTCTCGTTGTTATATGATTTTTCCGCGCCCTGGAACATGTTCCCCGTCTCTGTCCCACCAGTAGAGTCCGATCCGAGGGTAAATAGATCGTGCAGATCATTTATCTTGAAGAACCGGCGTTGCTTGGGGTCCTTCAGAATCTTGTTTGTAAGGAACTGTTTGAATATTTGTCTGTGATAGATTTTCTCTTCAATGGTTCCTGCGGTCATCAGCCTGTATATAGTGACATCCTTTTTCTGCCCAAGCCGCCACGCTCTCTCACGGGCTTGCACATCTGTAGATGGGTTCCAGTCGGGGTCAAATATTATAACCCTGTCAGCACCAGTGAGGTTGACCCCTAGGCCACCAACTTTTGTAGTAAGTAGGAAAAGGTCAATCTCGGGTGTGTTATTGAACTCGTCTACCAACTGTTGTCGATGACTGATAATCGTCGTGCCGTCCATGCGAAGATATTTGTACCCGCCAAATTTCCTCAAATAAGACTCTAAGATGTCGAGCATCTGCCGAGTCTGGGAGAAGAGTAAGGTGCGGTGGCCCTCACTCTTCCAGAGCTCAAGAAGGGCCTTGACGACTTGCATTTTCCCAGATTTGGTACCTTTGCCGTAGTGATATCCTTCTTTCTGTTGATTTATAAATTAGCGAGAGGGTACACTCGCTCATTTCTGGGGTATACGCACATGCATAAGTTTATCCCTATCCACTAAATCCGGGTGGTTGCATATTTTCCGCAATATGTCAACCCCGTATAAGACCTGCCGTTTTCCGTCCATAATACTCTTCAATTCACTGCTCTTCAGAAATTCTTCGTATAAGTCTCGTTGCACTTTGGTCAACTTGCAAAACAGTACTTGTTCGACTTTTTTGGGGAGATCTGCGGCAACATCTACTTTTAACCTCCTTAGAAGGTATGGGCCAACAAGATCGCGCAAAACGCATGCGCATTGATACCCAGTTTGAATTTGAACATTAGTGGCATTGGCGTATCCACCAATGCGAATAGGAACCGCAAAGGAGCTTTGGAAGACAGGGAGAACCTAAAGCGGTTAGTCACAAGTTCAGGGTAACAATTCCAAGCGAAAACCTACGCCTAGTCGTCCAGGGTATATGAAGTCGAATAAACTCCATAACTCTGTGAGGTTATTCTGCATGGGCGTCCCAGATAGAATAATTCGATGAGGGGTCTAACGGTGGTGAGCTGTGAGTGTTAATAATATAATATATGAGGCTCACCTTGAGCTGCTTGCATGCAAGAGATATTCCCGCGTCTGGGTTGCGGATCTTGTGACCTTCATCGAGGACGGCATATGACCATTCCCTTTCAAGTAATAGGGATCCGTATGTCTGCAGCCCGGCATATGTCGTGACGAGAACGTGACCTAGGAAATGATATGAGCTGCTATCCTAAACAGAAAATGGGTCATTAACAAACCCTTCTCGAACACTCGGTTGACCAATCTCTCTGCTGCGGGGCCATGCCTATTATTGACTGCTGGTTCTTGGCCACGCTCAAGCATATCCTCCATATCCTCCTCATTGTTGACATTGAGCATCCCGCTTCCACTTGAGTGCAATATGGGGACCCGTAGGGGTGGCCACCATTTGTGGAACTCATTTACCCACTGTTTCAGAACAGTGGCAGGAGCAACAATCAGCACTGGCTTCGTTAATTTCCTACTATAGTGTAGTCCGGCGAGGAAGGATATAATCTGAATTGTCTTTCCAAGGCCCATCTCGTCTCCTATGATACCGCCGACGTCTTGTTGATGGAGCTCCCATAACCACTGAACACATGTCTTCTGATAGTCAAATAAACTAGGGTATATATCGCCCGGCATGCAATAACCATTTTCCAGAACATAGTCAGGAATTGTAGGATGTGGCAGGTGCCACTCAATCCCTTCCGCCAGACCTTCTTCAATCTTGACATTTTCTTTCTCCCTTGCTTCTTTCCGTCCCTGAATCCATCGCTTTAGACGTCCTTGATATTGTCTCTCGTTTCCATCGTCTACAGAACTGAAGTCTTCTTTCTTCTGTGCAGCTTTGGCCTTGCGCTTGTTTGACTTGACTCTCCGGCCACCTGCAGGTGCTTCTAGGCCGCTTTCCTCTTCTTGAAACGCCTCAGACTCGTCATCTTCTTCATCAGACATGCCATACTCAGAATCATCATCCTCGTCTGATACGTCCCTACTGACTCTTGCTGGGGGTGCTTTTTTCAACCGTCTCCGCTTCTTTGGGGGTGAGGCTTCTGGCTCCTCATCATGCGCAGGTGCAAACCCCGGCATCCGAAGATTTTGATGCGACATGGGCATGCCTGCACGCCCTCTTGGTGCTAACCCTTCATCTTCCTCTCCTTCTTCCAGCTCATCTTCGTCCTCTGCGGCCAACTTTGCGAACGGG
>Ga0307511_10006746_pt1 | contig 11565 bp, 18 predicted proteins | sample 13_EM_MG_FD_200266 | JGI IMG/M metagenome (GOLD analysis project Ga0307511, IMG submission 200266) | Populus trichocarpa ectomycorrhiza microbial communities from riparian zone in the Pacific Northwest, United States - 13_EM | ecosystem: Host-associated > Plants > Roots > Unclassified | place...
GACTTGCGCGGGATGAGACTTTAATGGATGGGAACACGAAAAAGATCCCGGAAATAAACAGTGGAATCGATCAGGGAGTCGGGGACTGGCGCAAGGCGCCGCTACGATATCTCAGTGGGGATTGGCACATAAGTAAGTACCCTAGCCGATTACAATACAAGACCCCACTGCACGTAAAACGCGGAACGATCCTAAATCCGACTTCTCCGACTCCACTCCGAGTCGTCGCCAACGAAAGGAAAGATGCTGATGAGGCGAGACGGAACTGTCAATGTGTATGTCGCGTGGAGGACGCTTTCGGTATGAGTCCATAACCCTGACAAAGTCACGAGAGCGGAAGGATTGTAGGGTTCCGCCGTGTATTCCGGTCAGGGAGTTGCCTTGGCGAGAGGCAGGATCAGACCCCGGAAGGGGAAAGCTCTGAGAAAGCGTGCCTGGGGGTGGTCATCGTGCTTGGGTGGATACAGTGTGGGTCAGGGCAGACCGGGCCCCTGGAGAGCAACGCGGGTACCCGTGATGTGAACGAAAGTTCGAGGTAGCTTAGGCTGATCAAGTTTCGGTCCTCGCGCAAGCTCGTTCGTCAGTTTCGACTGGGAGCTTGTAGAGTATGCCCAAAGGATCGGGTCGTAGATCCCAGCAACACATGGTGCGGAGCGTCACAAAAGTAGCCTTTGGGGTAGAGGAACTGGCGGTGTTGGAAACACTCAGTCAAGGCAGGTTGGGTACTAAGCCGCATTAGCAGGTGCATCCCCCCGATGAATACACCGCGGGATCGATATCTGATGTGAAAGCTGACTCGCGTGTCTCAGTGGTATGTATGGAGATTTCTCCGGGATATCTTTCGGGGTTGTTTCATTGGAGCACCGTGGTCCGATTCCATCTAAGGGTTATATGTCTGGGATCTCGCAAGCGCGGTGACTTGCCCGTGCCCCAGCGCTTAACCGCGATGGTATCAACTTGAGACTGGGACTCGCTACTAAAAACTGGCATGCATAGCATGTGTTTCAAGAGTGCACAGCGTGGAGAGGGAGACGCATGGAGGTTACAAAACTGGCCCGCCCGTACCTTATGGACGAGAAGCCTGGGTATGCGGCTGGTTGAACCATCCACCCGGCGGCAGAGGATTCGACGTGGGATCCCACGAGGAAGGAGTGTGGGAACTTCGGACCAAACCTCCATCATGTCCGCACTTCCATTGGCTGGAGTGACCGTAATCGAGGTAAGGGGCGAGAACGTGGCTCGTTTGCTTCCAAAAATTTAGCATCCGTCTATGCGGGGTAGCTTGCAGGGTTAGCGCCCGGTCCATACGCGGGTCAAGTCCTGCAAGACTGGGGCGCAAGGGTGATACGCGTTGATCAGGTTGAGGGAACTCCGCCCCTGCCAGATCTCCTCGCTAGAGGGAAGCGATGCATCGCGGTCAATCCGAAAGTCCCGAGCGGCCTAAACTTACTCAGGAAGATGGTCCAGCAGAGCGACGTTTTGATTGACCCATTCAGGCCCGGTGTCATGGAACGTCTCGGACTCGGGCCCGATGTTTTCCTGGGTAAAGACGGGCTGAACGACAGCCTCGTTTACGCCCGTCTATCAGGGTGCGTGAATCACATTCGTTAGTCTCCGCGGGGTTCTCAGACACATATACGCTACCCGCAGGTTTCCCCGTCACGGTACGCTGGAACTGCGTTTGGTTGACTTCGCGATCTCACGGTTATGTCGGAAGGGCCGCACAAGGACATGGCTGGTGAGCCACCACGTCATCCAACTCGGTCGCACCCTCTCATCGTTTCCAGGGCACGATATAAATTACTTGGCCCTTAGTGGCGTGCTTTCGGTCCGCATTGAATTGTGAAATTTCGAAGCGTCAATCTCATCCGGGGTTTACACTTCTAGATGTTGCCAGGGTTACCCGAAAAACCGTCGTTTCCCCTGAATATCGTGGCCGACTTTGCTGGCGGGGGTATGATGTGCGTGCTCGGTATCCTCCTGGCGCTGTTCGAGCGGGCAACGAAGAGCGGCAAGGGGCAAGTTGTCGGCGTTGATATGGTGCGGGGAACAAGCATTTACGTTTAGGTTTGGCGCTGATCCAGGGTCAACAGGTGTCCGGAACTCGGTACATTTCGTTATTTCCTCTCGTACACGCTGGCCGCCGTTCTGGCTTCCAATTGTTCTCCCAGCCTCGTGGGCAAAATTTATTGGACGGTGGTGCGCCGTTTTACGATGTTTACACCTGTTCTGACGGTCGCTGGATGTCGGTTGGATGTATCGAGCCTCAGTTTTTCCAGACCTTCATCGGTCGCTTCATTGAAGGGCTTAGCGCGGATTTCCCGTTGGAATGGCGGCCTTCTCTGGAAACGCACGGGGACCAGGAAGCGTGGCCAAGGCTACGTAAGTTCCTAGCTGACGGCTTCCGGTCAAATACGCGAGACTATTGGGCGAGGATCTTCTATAGTAAGCTGCCGATCATGGACATTGCGTACAGGTCCGCCGCGTGACTGACTCCTGGAACCAAGATACCGATTCTTGCGCGGTCCCCGTTTTGTCGCCCTCAGAAGCAGGGGAACTGTCATCGGAGGAAGATCCGCTTCCCCAGCCAAGTCTATCGAGAACGTATCCATGGAAGGTAGCCGAGCTGGCTGGCCGCCCGCCCCTGCTTCCGACTGGGGAGTACACGGAGGAGATTTTGAAAGAGTTTGGGATTGTGGCGAGTGAGAAAGCGGAACTGATGGCAGAGGGTGCGTTGGGGACCAAAAGGAGCAAACTGTAAATGGCCGGGAGGGCTATACTGTACTTGAACGGCTCCTTGTGCTAGATTGGCCATCCCGGCTGAAAGCGAACTAACCGAGCGCCGGTTACACGAACACCACGTGCTGTGCCATTCAAACTTTCTCGCCATCCGTCTTCTCGCTTGACGGAACGACCATATTTCGGTGTTATAAAATCCGTGGGGTTGGTGTGATGCACCTGTTGTTGTCCTCCTTCCTCTAAATCCTAGTCCCCGTCCCGTCCCTCATCGTTCACACACCCCTCCCCCTCCGCCATGGTCATGGATGCTACCTTCAACTGCCGCTTCACCGTCTCTCGCTCCCCTATCGCTCATAAGGCGGTCGGGTTCAACTCTCCGGCGTCAAAGGGTGTTTGCCAATTTGGCGGTCACCATGCTCTCAAGGCCAACTTAGAGGGTCTCGAGAGACAGTACTTAACTCTGGTCGAGTCAGTTGCCCCCCTTTTCCTTCCGCCATCGTCAGTTCCCCTAACGCCGATCTTCTAGCATCAACCGGTACTTCATCGAGTGGAGGCACCAGCTGGGTCAACTTGAGCAAAAGGTCGCCCTCTACAGAGCATGGGATGTATTGCCGGAATCGTTGAAACGGGCGGTCGCACGGCCGCCACAGCTCCTCGAGAATTTGAGGACGGTGGTCAAGACCGAACGGGACCTGGTACTCGCGGACGCATGGAACGTGCTGGCCAATTACGTTGCAGGGTGAGTTTCAATTCGTCTTTTTATCAAAACCATCAGTGTGATCCCGGAGGTCCTGGCGGTCCACCATGCGTTCTATTCCTTATTTCGATGATGTCAAAGTTCCCAACGCTAACTCGTACCTTTTCGCGTGCCTTTTCTTTTGAAACGCAGATCTTGGTCGATGGTAAAACAATCTGTGGATGCGACTTTTGCGGACATCCGCAAGCATGAGCTGCTAGCCGAGCTTGAACTTCGGGTCATCGAAGTCCAGTGCTCTGCACCAGTCATGTGGATCGCCCCTTCAAAGTGGATCTGCAATGGTTTCCCGATGATCATTCGTGATCCCTGCCCTTCCTCGACTTCTTCCGTCATCCCGGCCAATGAGGACACCTCCCCAGACCATCAAAATTTCCACCTCTCATTGTGAGTATTACGAGCTAACAGTACCTCTCGCCGCCGTCGTGCTCACATTCTATACCTTTAGGGTGCCCGTCGCCTTCGCTTGAAAAGTCAAAAACGTGCATCAACATCAATCAACGATCAACAAGCAAACAACCTGTTTATTTTTACCTCGACACTCATTTTAATCGACTCTGGTGCCTTAGACTCCAGCGGTTTGTGCAAGTTGTATCAAATTTTGTGTAGTATTCTCCTGGTCGCTGTCTAACTCCTTTGTTCACTTATCCATCCTCGTACCTCCCTTGTCTTCGTGCTTACAGTCTCCTCGCTCTCCTAATCCTTGTAAGTTACCTGTATTTGGTAGATCCGGACCAGTTTCGCTAGTTTTCCCTCGATGTGGAACGTATGTTGTGTATTTCGAAGTCGTTCAGAGTAATCACAGAATTCATGTTTATTTTATTCCATCCCTCTTACTCTCACGACCTGCGCCACAGGCGGCCTGGTTTCCCTAACTGGTTCTGTCCATTCCGCCCATCGGCGACATCTCGGGATGTTCGGTTAACGTTCACCCCATGACACTGCCGGGTGGGGAAGGTGATGATGATCAGCAAGAGGATGATCATCGGCCTAAAGCATATGAACCCCCCCGAGGCTGAATCGGTGTGGGCTGTGATATACTTTCACGATGTACGCGCGGACTAGGGGTGCAATTCAAGCTTTTGGGGGTCGGCTGGGCGAACCGGCGGTACCCCTGTTGCAATGCGCCCGGCTGTCCTGTCATCGTGACAGCAACTCCTTTGCATCACCGGTTCGTGTTCGAGTCAGCTGAAACCACAGCCTCCCCCGCTAAAGAGGCTGTTGGGTGTTGCAGATTTAGGTGATACAAAAGGGAAAGGCTGTCCAAGGCCCGAGCCTCCCAACCCACTCCGAAGGGTTACTAACAACAGCACCCCATTTCTCCGTGCCAAGAACGCCCGTGGACGGACGCGGCCGTCCGGTTTTGCAACCCGACTCACGTTTCACCTCAACTACCCGCGAACGCCCGTTCTCTGCAGATAACGGTCACCTTTCCAGCCTCCAACCCAGCCTCTAACTCCTATTCCCTGGTTTCTGCGTAGTAACCACCCCCCGTTGGATGAACTTTCTGCCATGACGACGACTCAAACTTGGCCGAGAACCAGGAAAGAGTGTTTGGGACGTATTGGAGTTGGGACGGTGGCTCCGGAGATCCAGTCTGGGGCGGTTACCATTGCAGAACTGGACTTGGGCGATCAATCGTTGGACTTTGGGGATGGGTCTGCATCAGGGTTCGACATTGTCGATATCTCCGATGTTCAACAAATGCCTGCGACCTCTGCCCGGCCGCAGCTGAAGATTATGAATCCTGAATGTCCGGTACGCTACATACCGATTCACATCTGGTGAGCGTCCATGTTTTCCAAGCGATGGGGCAAGGGATTGAAGGCTCCGCCTTTTGTTTGTCGTTTTCAGGCCTGAACGTCTCAAGAAGGCGCAGCCGAGGACGGGAAGGAGGTACTGTCCTAAACGCTCGAGGACCTTGCCGAAGCGAAATGGACCTTCACCTCGTACGCCCACGCCGTGGTCACGCTGCGGACGGCACCTTTACTAATTGCTTTTTAGTGGTGCGGGAGTACCAATGTACCGAAGACGAGGACGGACCTCTGTGTGAGGACCAAGTGTCGTCGGACGCGGAAACTATCCAATTCGGCGACGACGAAGATCCATCCACGGCTTTGGCTGCAGGGAAAAGGCGGGGTTGGGGACACACCCTCCTCGACGTGATGCAAAACGCCGTCCAGAAACGCCAAAAGGAGCAGAAGAAAGCCCATTCCACCCTTCCTCGAACATCGCTTTCGTTGCCTCCGATTCGGTTGGGTCACCGTCCACCGGGGTTGAAGAGACCAGGGAGTCGAGAGAGTATTATAAAATGGCAGGGCGCAGGGGATGGTTGAGGGGGGTCGAGGGACTATCGTCATTTCACGCTGCGCGGCGTGGGTTTTGTACTTATAGTTATACCATTCTTTCACCGCTTTGGCCGGCTGGTCGTGAAGGGGTGATATGTCCATTCATTTTTGGTTTATACAAAGCGTTCAGTGTCCATTCCTTAAACAAGTTGCGACGTAATGCCGCGGTAGATGAAGTTGCAGGAACAAGCATGTTTCCTGAAACAGGAATCGAAGTCTCTGCCCTGCAATACATGACAAAGGGTGAGAGACTTGGAAGAACTCCATGATCTGCGGCAGGACAGGCCCCGATTCCGGAGGCAATCTAGGATGCCTGAAACGTCGAGACCTTGCGCCACGAGGTAAACACGCTCGAATCCAGAGCGTAAGTGTGAGGGTCTTTGAGTACAAATTTCGTCTGATCGCCGTTGATAACAGGACCCCGGCAAGTGTGCAGCAACAATCTTACATTCTTACCCGGGGGAGCCCGGGATGGTGGCAGAGTACCGAAGTCGAGCACCGATAACGTCGCTGCGAGTGCCCTTGACGAAAAGGGAGGTCGGCCTATTGGCTGCGTGGATGGGCATCCATTCGATCCTCCAGCTCGCCCCTGGAATGATTCCCGGACGGTGGTAACAGGGCAAGCGCCGGATGTTGAGGGAATCAGGAATCAGTCAATCCGGGTCGTAACGTTTTGGGCGGCCCATGAATACACAGGGTCGTCTCACAAAGTCCGTTCCGTTATCGACATTCCGGACTGTGATAGGGACAATGGGGGCAGAGGTCTGGGTGTAAGCAGCACAAAGGGGGACAGGCGTACACTTCGCCCAGGATCTCAGGGATTGGCCGAAGGATTTCAAACCCCGCTGCTCGGTAGCCGCCAGACCCTCCTTCGCCCCGCTTCTACCCTAACCCGCCCCTCCGTCCTCCCCTTCATATAAATCTCCCCCAATTTCCCTCGAACTGGCGTAGAGTTGTCCGCTATTTTTCCGTGAACCAGAAATGACCACGCCCCACGTAATTGCGTCCTCGTCAGGACACCACCCAACATCCACTGCATCCAACGGCATGGTAGGAACGCATTATCGAGTCGGGAAGAAGATTGGTGAAGGGTCCTTCGGTGTCGTTTTTGAAGGTGTGTAGCCCCCTTGCGCCCTTCAAAAACCTCGTAAAAATCCGTTTCCTTGTGCTCAACCGTCTACACTCGTCAAGGCGTCAACATCCTTACCAACACTCCCGTTGCGATCAAATTCGTGAGTTTTCAATGCTCTTCCATACCCGACTGGCGTCTGGTGATCCCTTTGGAGGGGCTGCGGACTAACTTCTACGTTCCTACAGGAACCTCGGAAGTCGGAAGCTCCTCAACTGCGGGATGAGTATCGATCGTACCGAACCTTGAACGGCACTCGTATGTGGTCCCGTTGTTTTTGCATCCGTCGAAAAATGTTCACGCACACCTCTCCTCCTTGATACTACGCAGTCGGTGTTCCTCAAGTCCACCATTTTGGACAGGAGGGTCTCCACAACGTTCTCGTCATCGACCTCTTGGGTCCTAACCTGGAAGACCTCTTCGATCTCTGCGGCCGCAAGTTCAGCATCAAGACCGTTTGTATGGCCGCAAAGCAAATGGTTAGCCTTTTCATCTTTTTTTTTTTTTTGTCGCTCGACACCTCGCTTTGTGCCGCCCGGCGAATACGGTCGGCGCCAGGTAGTTGTGGTCCTTTTTACGCCAATCAATCGGCGAGACGCTTTCTCAAGCCCATGATGCTGACATTGTTCCCATCTTACAGATTACTCGCGTGCAGTCAATCCACGACAAATCTTTGATCTATCGTGACATCAAGCCAGACAACTTTCTGATTGGCGTCCCTGGTCACAAGAATGCTAACACTATTCATATAATCGGTGAGTTTGATGGACGTGGCCCCAGTCCAACCAGTGAATCATCGTGCTAATGTGAACTCGCCCGCCGCCACAGACTTTGGTATGGCCAAGCACTACCGCGATCCGAAAACAAAAGTACACATTCCTTACCGCGAGCGCAAGTCGCTCTCTGGCACCGCCCGTTACATGTCCATCAATACCCACTTGGGACGCGAACAGTCCAGGCGAGACGACCTTGAGTCGCTGGGCCATGTATTCATGTACTTTTTACGGGGAGGGCTACCGTGGCAAGGATTGAGGGCTGCGACCAACAAGCAGAAGTACGAAAAAATTGGGGAGAAGAAACAGACCACTCCAATAGAGGAGCTGTGTGAGGGATTCCCAGGTAAGAGTCGACAGGTGGTCAGCCCCTTTGACATTCGCTCAGTGCGTCTCTGCAGAGGAGTTTGCAATCTACATGAACTACGTTCGGAAGCTCGGTTTCGAGGAAGCTCCTGATTACGATTTCTTGAGGGAGCTCTTCACGAAGGTGTTAAAAACCCTAGGGGAGCCTGATGATGGTGTCTTTGATTGGATGCTGTTGAATGGTGGTAAGGGCTGGGAGGCCAGTCAACGCGCGAAGGTCAGTCTTTTTCGCCCATCGTTCGTTCGGAGGGTGCTGATCGCCTACTCAGAGCTCTTCCAACGTCCATACCCCTCACCGCGAGCACCGTCACCGCGATCCCAACCACCGCCGTGGGTCACGACCTCTCAACGACAACTCAGCACCAGGCACACCTCTTGTCATGGGACCTACGCCAGTTCAGATCAAGCCTAGCAGGAGGGGTACTCAAGAGCCACCCCGGCCTACGGATAGGAACCCCAGTGTCCAGCCGTTGATTCCCACCAGCAGAAGGCAAAGCCAGCACCAGTCCCAACAGCAACCGACTCGGGATGGCAGTCTTACCACACCGCACCCGTACGCAAACACTCCCACACCTGGTGCGTACAGGAACGAGAACGGATATGGGCGCATCACTCCTTTGGGACAGAATGGTGCTAATGGGTCGAATCCAGCACTCAACCCATCCGACTCGTTCCTGTACGGGCAACGAGACAAGAACCCTGGTGCTGACGCAACAGCTAGCGCCGCCGGTCCTGTTGTCGGTACAAGAGCAATGGGGATATACGACAACCAGATTCAGCGGACTGATGTCGACGATGGACACGGCGGAAAGCGACGAGGATTCTGGGCAGCCTTCTGTTGCAGAGCGTGAACCGGGACCTGTTATGTCGCTTCCTACCTCATGCCATACATGACACCGTGATGCTTATCCTTGCCCATTATTCATGTCCATTATCGGCACCTGCTCATCCCCTCTTCATGTCAATGACCTATCTTACGACCGCGCTTGCATTTGTTTTTTTTCCGCTCCCATCGTTCGGTCTACTGTCGGCCACCCATAGTCTATCCGCCCACCAGGGCACGCTGGTTTTCTGGGTTCCGATACGTCGTCAAACCGATCGCCTGCCACTCATTACTATTCTTTTCTCCTTCCTGTCCCTCGATCTCTATACCTCTCTCCTCTTTCAGCACTGCATCTCATTGGAGCTCCTCTTTTTATTGTCCTTTCGTCGCGTTGTTCTATTCCTCTCGCAACTGCACGGTACTGTACCTATTTGATGCCCGCTGGCAGGCCGGCTGTTGAGTACTACATATATTTAATCAACAACACCGTCACCCGCCCATCAGGGAATTGAAATCAGGTTAACTGCGACCCTTCAGAATTGACTCTGCCTGAGTTCACTGGAAGAAAAATAGGTAAAAGATTCGGGGTTTTTTTGGTAAAGGTTGAATTTCTTGGGACTTGTTGGATAAATCTTTACCAACGCGGTAAACGTCTACTCCCTATACCTGTACGAAAATAGGTTAAGTAGTTGGGGTCTGGACGAACTTATCCAACAGCTGGATAAGTTCTCATAACTATTAGGAAACAAAACTTTCCAGAAACCCCCGGATAGTTTACCTATTTTACCTGCACAGTGTTGTGCTGCGGGAGTTCGTTGGTGACTGGATGATGCGTTGCGTGTCACCCACAGCTACAGATAGGTTCCCAGTCCTTGTGGTCAGACAAGGTCGCCGGCTAAATTCCCATCTGTCTCACGCCCTGTAGGTCTGTCGTGATATAATATTTATCAAGTTTTGTTTGTTTTCGTTCACGTTATGACATGTTACTTTGTTCGATCATTTTCTGACATATCGTTTGACATATTGATTTGCTCCCTCCCACTACTGTGTATCGGTTACCTTTTTCAACGAAAGCCCCTCCCGTAGTACACATCTGTGGCCTCACTGTCCCTTTCCCTCAGTGTTTGCTTTTTGTACTCGCACACTGAGACGATATCTGTTTGGGATGGATCCCGCGCACTCGCTTTTTATACCCGGCTCATGTCCAAGGTGTTCAACTCCTCCAACATAATATGAGCTTGCTTGTATTTTGGGGTAGGAATCTTACTCATTTAGTTTCTGTGTTTATTATCAGGGACATTTATCTAAAACACCCAAATAATACACCAGTGAGACATTTTATCATATCACATATCAATCTGTAAAGCATTACATAACCCCCAGGCAGAGGTGGTTGAACTTGAAGCTCATGGATCTGTTGGTTGATGTGTGTCATTTCTTCTTGTGAGAGAAGTTGGAGGTAAACTGCAGGAACACCTGTAGACATAATGTTTAGTAGAGCCTGATGTTTCAGTGGTGAGGGAATACTTACTTCCACGAATACCACCCTGTTTCATCACCTCCCACCACACCTCCCCCTATAATGAACAGACACAAGTTCACCCTTCATGAGCATGATTTGTCTAGGATGATCAGGAGGAGAAGCATCTGTGTAAGTGTGTCAGTAAGCCCACCTAAATCACACCACTAAACAACCTACAGTCATTGAGAAGCATAGCACTCAAAACCCCACCCTGGAAACCTGGAACAGGGTGACCATCAATGTATGGGATACTAGGGCCTGTCAGGGGTGTACTGTTGGTGTTCTCATTGTGAATGGACCCAGGGCCAATACTTGTTGGTGCATTTACAATACCCCCATGGCCATTATTGCTGATAGCAGGTTCAGTGGGCCCATTGGACCTACTGTTGCCAGTCATATTGGGATCATATATCCTGGGATCAAAACCCCCACCAGGAGAGTGTTGCAGAATATAGCCAATCCCTGGGTGGTGTGCATATCCAGGGGTGCCTTGTGGATTGTGTTGTTGAGGAGGTAGTTTTGTACCATGGGGTTTGGTACCAGGCTCCAAACACCAAAGAATGGCTTCAATGCTTGGACGGTCATTGGGTTGGGATACCCAACACTGTTCCAGCATCTTCCACAGGCTCTCTGTAAACCCTTTTCCTCGAAGGGGCTGTTCACCTGCTAGGACCTTGACAAAAACAGTCAAGTCCCCATGTTGGTGGAATGGGGGGTGCCCACTGATAGTTTCGTATATGACCATCCCAAGAGCATAACAATCTGATGATTTTGTTGGGCAACCGTTTGTGAGCCCAAACCTGTCACGATTTTCACATTTTCACTCATTTTCTTCTAAGTTCGAAGCGCCCAAACACTCGTTCAAATCATGACATGGCGTTATCTTATCTTATCTTATCTTATCTTATCTTTTCTTATCTTTTCACACTTCAAAACTCACACCATCAAGACGAGGAAAAGCAGATAGTATTGGAAGACCGATAAAGAACTATCTACGAGGAAGAGGCAGCCACGACCCACTCGTTCTCCTTATCGGACTCCCCAACACCATCAAAGTCCAACTCGTCATCCGCATCATTCCCACCGTGAGGCCAAGTCTTGTCATAAGACT
>Ga0307511_10006748_pt1 | contig 11564 bp, 7 predicted proteins | sample 13_EM_MG_FD_200266 | JGI IMG/M metagenome (GOLD analysis project Ga0307511, IMG submission 200266) | Populus trichocarpa ectomycorrhiza microbial communities from riparian zone in the Pacific Northwest, United States - 13_EM | ecosystem: Host-associated > Plants > Roots > Unclassified | place...
ATGCTTATTGTAATATAAAATTTCATGAAGCACTCAATTTCCCTGAGCCAGTTACTTGTCATGAAATTTCATACAGAACTCATTTTCCTTGAATCATCTCATCTTGACACCATAGCATAAATTGAAGCACTTGATCAAGTAAAGAATAAAAAAAAAAAAAGCAGAATACCAACATTCTTTTTACCTTTATGGTTTTCAAATTAATAGCACGATGAGTCCTATTATGTACTTACTGTCCAATGTCTTGGAACCTTGTTACAGACATAACCTCCTGTTTCTTGCTTCCCATAACAGGTCATAGATAAAACAAATTTGCAGGAAAAGTCAAATTCTATCTCTAGACATTTTGCTTGATGAATATTGCATTTGTTGGAATCATACTGTTTGGACATCCTATGGATTGCAGAGATGGACATTTCTTCTGTGCTTATAAGCCACAACATAGCATGCTTAGGAGGCCAGTTTTATGTAATAAACCTTGACTCCTATGAATATATGTATCCAAAAGACTTGCAGCAAATTCAATGAAAAATTATGAACCAAAATCTTTGCAATTATATAAGCCGAAACCTTAAGAGTCATGTAATCACGACTGAGTATATGTCTTCCATCCCTTGCAAATTTAATATCAGAGATTGAGGCAATTATTTCTGTAAAAAATGATCTCGAGCCTGGTGCCTCTGTTTCCTCAAACCTGTATGCAGAGGATGTTACTGGTGGGCTGTTTATAGTACTGGAAGTAAATGAGCGATATAAAATAACACTTACAATTTGGCATGAGAGTCACACAAAGCTGATTGTCGCAAATCAATGAGTCGAATTGAGCCTTTTGAACTGCTGTATGCTAACGTATTGCAATGACCGGGGTGGAATTCTGCTGATGTTATAACCTCTGCAAGGATAGGTGTACAGGTTGAGACCTCAAAAGAATATAGGTAATACAGATGCTTCGCGGTTGAAATAATCAATTACTCAACCAAAGGGGGGACAGAAGATGGCAAACATTGTCCAGTATCTATTCAGAAATTCATATGGGAAGGCGAAGGACAGTATTGAAAAAACAGTTCATGTGCACCAGAAAAACCAACTGAATTCCAAAAGGTGAAATATACAAAGCCAGAATCCTCAAAATTTGATCACAAGTGCATTAATGCTTAAATTTACATCCTTAATACAATCAGCATCAGTGAACAAAGAGCTTACCAGTAAGATCCTCCATATTTGCAGGTTTGACATCAACAATATTGAAACTTTGATTGCTAATTTCCAAATTCCAAAGATTTATTCGTAGGTCATCGGCGGATATAAAAGTTTCACCATCACTGGAATATATGACACAGGATGGAAAGATTTGAGAAATTTCAATAAAATCATAACAGTATCAGGCAAGCTTGAACAAACAGAGAGATGCTAGTCCAGTGACAATAATCTTTCATTATGTGTTCCATATAGAAGCAATGAGCAAAACTACCATGTCTAGAAACCCTCAACATGCAATGTCTAGCACGATAGAGCCAAAGATAATGCAAAGAACAAGCCAATACCATCCGATTTGTATGCACAGTGCAATTTTGTTCTTCAAAAAGGACAAATTGAACAAATGAAAAAGGCAAGATAAAATTGAGAAAGAAAAAAACTAAGGTCAGTGACTATAGAGACACTTAAACTCAATAACATTTATAGCTCAAATGTACGCTGTTTTAATGTGTGAGATTTTTAGCTTGCCACTTCAAGAAATAAAAACCAACTTTACAAGCCTGGAGAAGAGTTCCTAGAATCTTCAATCATTCCATTTTGAGGCAACTGTAATGGGATAGAATAATGGTTTTCATTTCTTTTATGGCATATCAGCCGGCTTAGAATGATTTATTTTGGCTATATTCAGAAAATATTGAGTGCAATCTCATCCTGAGTTTTCTTTATTTTGTTTCTTCAACTTCAGGGGACAAGATGTGCTCCTGTTTGTTCCTCTTTGCTATTCTCTTTCTTATATTGTCTATCTTAAGAATTACGACAGGCCAAAACACGGTTCTTTTCATTTGTAGAAACATTCCAAATAAAAAATAAGTAGCACAAAATCTTATCATCTCTGTCTTCCTCCCCAATTTTAAAGCCCATGGGACTCAATAACATTACAAAAGAGCACCTTAGAAACAAACCATGCTACAAGCACATAGCAATAAAATATACAACACAACATCAGTAGCAATGCTGCTCTTTTATCACAATTTCAGTTTTTCTTAAGAAAAAAAATCATGAATGCCAAGTAGTAGTGACAGATTTCCATCATCAACAAAAAAAAAGGAAAAATTGAAACGTACATTGTAGACTGTTTTAAAGTCTAATCATTGTCCAAGAATGAATCCAAGAACTAAACAATAATGAAAACCTTAAAAGAACAAAACTAATAAAAAACAGATGCTACTACAAGCTCGAAACAACCACAGAAGAAAAGGAATGACCTGTTGTTTGAAATTGAATTAATATGATAATCATGAGCATGAGCATATACCCTTCGACAACTAGCCATCAAGCTTGTCTCATCGGACGTCACCTAAGAGTTAGATCCACAAAAGATAATGCAAGGAGTTCAAATAACAAATCAACCTCATCAAAAAACAACTGTTTCCATTTATCAACACCACCCACACCCACCCCCCACTCCAGCCCTAAAAAGGAAAATAAAAGACTTCCAGAATTTGATTCATACCTCATATATCTAGCATTAAAAAAAGGAAAAAAAACACAAATAGAGGGTGCAAAGGGAAACCAACTTACTCATTATTTGTTTTAGTAACCATAGCATCAAACGCCACACCAGTAACATAGAAAGGTTACAAAATCAATTGAAAGCATTGTTCCTTGAACAAGGAGGCCTTTAAAAAATGCACTACTGCATATGAGGGTGAGTGAAAAGTGGAGATAAGAGAAAATTCTTTCAGAGTGTTTGGTTGCTTTAAATTTCATTTGGTGACTTATTCAGCTGTTAAGCGATCCAGTTGTTGGGATTTCCTTCAGTTTTTTGAGCTCTTGCATTATGGATTTTGGTTATAATTGAACAACAGCCTGTTTCTTAAGATGACAAGCTTTATTATGTATGGCCTGTTCCATTGTGTTATCATCTTTCCATTTTAATGTAAGGCCTATTACTTCTTTTCCATCCTGTGATTTTCATGGATGGCCGTTTCCTATGGTACATTTGAATGGAGAGAAAAACAAGGCTTGACTTCCAAGAGTACATTAGCAAATCAATTGAGGAAGTTTTTAAATAGCAAAAGATTCTGTAGTCATAAAGTTACATTGGAGGAATCAATTCAAGGAAAATTGTACTTCATACTCTTTCAGACATGAGCACGTCTATTTTGGATTTTTTTAAAAAAATGTGAAAACTGGAGTTAGTTTTACTTATTTCAAAAACATAACCAATTCACAAAAGGAAAAGGAAAAGAAATGGAATGGTTTAAGTACAACTACCACTGGTAAACGCAATGATGGAAAGCCCCCAGGAGGAATGCTGAAGTCATTGCTTGGTAAATCGTACTTGCCTCCTCCATTTGCAAGATATTGTTTACCAATACTTGAATTGCTTGAACTGGCAATGCTACCATTTCCTATAGCTTTAGAAGGGTCCACATTCATTTCAGAAATTTTCTTCACCTTCTTCTCTTGGACCTGTACAATTCTCATAAAGAAATATCAAAAAAATAAGTGGGCTTAAAATGTAGCAACCATGGACCAAAAAATCAATAATAATATCACTTGAAGCAGTCAGGACAAGGAGTTGATATATGAGGTGTTCCACTTTTGATAAACCTAGACATTATGATTTTAAGATACACCTAGACAATTTGATTATAAGATTCACCTAGACATTATGAGTATAAGCCGACATTTGAGCACAGATAATAAAATTCATCATGCATATATTTCTGGGGATGCGTGCTACCCATTCAACCTCTCTAAAACACTACTATGCATTCAACCTCTCTAAAACACTACTATGCATTCAAGCTCTCTTGAACACATTCTGATTAATTACAGGGCCAATGATGTAGCCCTTTGTTAAGCACTAAGTTGCAGTGTTTCTGTAAAGCAGCAAATCAGTAACATCCTGTATGCTTTTGACACATCAAGTAAACACCATAACATGCTATACACAGTTTCATTTACATACCTCTCATTTAAACTATGACTAGATCCTTGTACGCAAGACTATTTGATTGGACAAATTCAAAGACAGAAAAAAAACCTAATTAAGATTTTTGATAAAAAAAAATGGCCTCATAGCAGATCAATAAGAAAATGATTATATTTATTCTCATTTTTATGCCATGTGAACAGAAGCATGCTGGCCACTGGCCAGGTAGCATAATAACAAACTAGGTAGTTGAAGCTCACTAGCAGACATGATAAATGAAAAGTATTTAGCCTTTCATCATGCTTCAAGATAACGTTCCTTTCCTACCTTCCAATACTTGATGGTTTTATCATTAGTAGATAGGAGAAAAAGAGCACCATTGGTTGTTTGGCACCATCTGATTTTGTTAATTTTCTCCTCTATTTCCAAACTCTTGAGATAGTCAAACTGAAAAAAGAAATGAACATGCAAGTGTGAATGTTAGAAGCTTGGTAAGCCAAAATGCATCTGAAAAAATGACAGAAAAGAAGACCTCAGGTTCATGGCTCTGAAATTCTGTTTTATATCGAAACTCAGGATGCCTACTAATTGGGTAACCCATCCTCTCCAGATCCCTTCTGGATCCACCATGCTACACATTACAGAAAAGGTTCGTCATAATACTACCACTAACATGACAATAATCCATTAACAAGAAACTATTAGCAAAAATATCAATATTGCATTTTGCTAACAAAGCTAGAAAAAGAAGAAAGAGCATACATCCTTAGTGTCAGTTCTCTCAAAGAGAACCACACGGCCTCCACGGTCACCGGTAGCAAGATGATCACCACTTCTATCAAATTCAATTGCTGAAATAATATCAACTGCAGAAAGAAACACAATAAGATTAAGGAATTTTATTATATGTTCTGCCATACAGTTCCAAATAATATTATTGTAGCACAAACGAAATATACGAACTTGTTGAAAAGCATAGCAAAAAAATAAATAAACACATAAACAAATAACATATACAGTGTGAAAATAAGAACAATACAAACCAAAACATCATTATCAGTGATTCCCAAACAAAGAAAGAAGCTACTGGCTCTCAATGAGCAGCACATTGTGAGAGTATCCAATAGGACACCAACACAGCTCCTAAAACAGAATGTCCTTTGTACTTGCTGGAGGTACATAGTAAGGTAAGCAGGGTCTTGCATAAACAAAATATAATCTAATAAACAGTTTGCTGTTTTCTCCCACATGATGCTGGATCTTTAGCAAAAAGTCATTTTTTACAGATACAGATTACCGAACTCAAGATTCCACTATATATACAGTTGTACTTGCCGACCAAACAAGCAGCCATTCTACTTCCCTGTGCACCAATAAAAAAAAGATTTGCCAGGGCAATAACAATCAAATACTCGGTTTCATAGCAGTGATGGCACAATTTTGCAACCCCACCCTTCTTGAACCAAAAGAAGACTTTCAAGATAAGTTTCTCGATAAAAATCTTGTCTGATATCCACAACTATCTTTTCCAAATGAAAGAAAATAGCTTCAAAGAACACTCTGTACCACAATCCTCCTAGAGAAATTATAACAATCTTTTCCAAATGAAAGAATGTAACTTCTAATGCCACTCTGTACCACAATCCTCCTAGAGAAATTATAGTGATTCCTTTGATGTAGAAATATATACTTTCAGCAACAAATAGTCAGCATAAGTCCATACACACACAGAACAGAGCAAAACTTTATGTCCCTTGTTTTAAATATTAAGGATATTCGCTCCTATCTATCTAGAGATTCAATCTTCTAACATCAAGTCCTCGATAGAAGAAACCATCGAATGGAAACATTCATTTCTCAAGGTCACTCTTTACCAAACCACCTCAAAGTCATAAACATTGGCATCTCAACTACTGGCAGACAGTGTTGGCACTTACTACTTGTCACTATGTTTATTCATATTAATCCATCATCTCATCTGCAATGTTGTAAGTTTTAGATGTGCAACCTTCAGGAAAAATATTGCACTGTTCAAACCTACAGTTTATGCATAGATGTAGGTCTAGACTGTTCCAGATGTTATTTCCCAAAATCCTGCTCCAACAGGAACATAAGTGGATCGCTCCTTCATTTCTTCTTTAGTTTAAATAACTTCTTATAATCCTTCTTCATGTTCACAGTTTTCATTCCACTTCAGTAATGAATGGGACACAGTATCCCTTCAACTTACCTCTTTCCATACCCTCTCAAAGCTTTAAAAATACATGCATGTCCCTTTTTTCTGGAATGCCACCTACCTCACCATCCTCATTTTGGATCCAAATACAGTAACTCTTTATGTTGTATATCTACAGATAAACCACCAATGACATTTCTTCCATGGGGTTTCTTTATTGTAACCCTCCTCCAAGTCGGAGAAACCTCTCATTTAATTTACACAAGTTTGGAAATGATGCAGAAAAAACCATTTGGTTGATTTTCAAACCAATATAAATCAATCAACATCCACAGATATAGACAAGGAAAAAATAGAAGTAAAACTCTAAAGCTCTATTCAACTCGAAAGAAGTTTCTCCTATTCTCCGTGTGCATTGTTCTTGAACAACGAATAACAAGAAAAATAGAACAAAACTTAGGTCTCCCACTGAACCTGCCCTACCCTAATCACTTATATACCTATGTAAAATGTATTCAACTATAAACCGAAGAAAAAATAATTATCCACAGAAACACAAACAAGTCTAATTACACTTCACTAAATCAAACATATCAACTACGTAACAAACTCCAAACTACTGATTAGTTATACAAAATCATTAAGATCCAAACTATAGCCATCAAGTTCAAGTAATCTGCAACTTAAATAAAACACCCATTGCATGCAACATCATAAAAATTAAATTAAAAAAAAAAAAACCACTCTCCACTCACTTACCAAGCTCTCACTAGAACACTGATGCTACTACTACTTGATTAATTAATTACTGTGTCAAAAAAAATATGGGAATCAGTAACTCGTTCAAATCAAAACACAAAATACTGATTGAGCCACAAACCAAAACACAATATCTGATCCGGCACACAATCTATTTCCGATCCAAAACCAAAAAACCAACCCTAATTTGCAAAACCCATATCGAATATCAAGTGGATCCAGATGAATAACATGTTACCTTCTTGCACTTCTTCACCGGCGGTTCGTTCACCGAAGACCTGAGAGAATTTCCACTCCAGAGGCTGTGGTGGAACAGGCGGAGCTTCACCAACTTCATCTCCACCGTTCATTTTGTTTTGACGATCAGAAATCAAATGTCAGGCCCAGATTAAATCTCAAACTCGATCAAACCAATGAATCAGTGAGTCAGTGAGTCAATTAAAAAAGATCGCATCTTTCTTTCAGCTTAATATCAGAAACCCACCAAAGCCCATCCTCAACATTTTCATATCTTAAATGAGAGATATATTGTTATATTATTTATTATTATAATAAAAATAAAAATAATTCAACCATTGAGATTTGAGACAGTTCTCTTCTCTTCTTGCCTTTCTCTTTTGTGTTTTTGGTTTGGTCTTTTTCTTTTCCTTTTTTTTTTCACTTTGTATTTCTCTGCAGGCCAAATGAGAAAAATAAAATTCCACTTTCTCTCTCTTGGGAAAAAGGAAAACCCGAGAACACAATGTTTACTTAAAAGTAGAAAATGGGGATTTTAATGGTTTTTTCTTCTAATTTTTTTTTTTAAATTGACTATTGAGGAAAAGGAGCATAGACAGCACAACATTTAGTTGTTTAAAAAAAGTTATTCTCTCATGGTCATTAAACTAAATTTGGAGTTGATCCTGTTAAAAGATCGGTTTCCAATTACATGGATTAACTTAGTCAAGAGACCAAATTCTAAGTCTTACAAGTTTATTCAAATAAATTTAAAAAAATAATTTATTTAAAAAATAATATAGAGGCAAATTTAAGTTATTAACAAAGTACCAATTAACAAGTTGTGCAACCTGAATCATATATCAATGTCCATAATTCACAAACTAAAAAAATATTATATGACCCACATTATGAAGCCCAACCCACACAACCTCCCTAGATGCTAATACCTTTCTCTTTCTTATCCACCCACCTTAAAAAACATCTATTAATCAAACACCGAAAAAAATGGTGTTCTTTTTGTTTCTCACTAAAGCTCTCACACAAACCGTCTTCATCAAAATCTACTAAGTTAAACCCTACATTACAATTCAAATCTCCACATGTCAATACTATCTCTCAATCTCACCCAAAAACACTCACAGTTACCAACTAAAAAAACACCAAAGTTGTTTTGTAACCAAGGCAATTGAAAAGGAATCATAGGTTGTGGAGAAATTAGAATCAAAGTCAAAGTATTTGGTGAGTGAAGAGTTGGGAAAGGAGATAAAGAAGGCAATAAAGAAGAAGGGCAAATACAAAGGGAATTTGTTGAGCGGAGTGGTAAAGGAGATTCAAGAGATAGAATAGCATTCTTTTGGGAAGGTTTTGGGGATTACAAGTGTTGCCATTAGAATCATTGTTGGGTCTAGTGTTGTTCTGATTATTGTCAATAATGTTTTAGTTGAATTGGCTAAAAAAATGTAAAAAAAAAAAAATCGGCTCTCACCCGAGTTACGCCAAATCACCTGGGTTCCGAGTTGACCTAGCAGGTTGTCTGGGTTGACCAAGCCAATTGTAAGCCCAAGTTTTGCCAATTTAAAACCCGCATAAGGCCTCGGGTTGACCTAGATCCTAGGTCAACCCGTCAGGTCATGTTGGGTTTTATAATCATTGTTCTACTTTAAACAAAGAGAAAGAAATAAAGAAAGAGAAATAGAAAAAACACACACAAACACTATATATTATCTATAAACAATTACTTCTCTCTCTCATATAATAGGCTTTTGTTTTGTTGTATTGTGTTTTTCTTTACAGGGTAAAATCTTTAAAAAAGTCTCCCAACTTTAGATTTTGTTTTCATTAGGTTCTCATCCAAACACTATAAATTAATTGAAAATATTAGATATACTATAAAACGATTTTTTGTGTTTTTGAGCAAACTTATGTATCAATTGAAAACTAAACTTAAGGATGCCTTTCCCATATCTTTAAGGATGCCTTTCCCATATCTACATGGCAAATTTAATAAATTATCCTAAATATTTTAATACAAAATATAAGAAAATAAACACATCTATTTAATCACCAATTGAATCTATTAAGTTCCTATAAAACAAATTTCTTTCTTTTAAAAAAAGAAAAAAAATAAAGTATAATTTATACATGAGTACAAGTATGGAAATACTCAATTAAGAATTTTTGAAATTTTTGGCACTTAAATGAGGTAGAAAATTATTTGAAGACTTAATATAGATTACATACATGCTTAAAGGATTTTCTTTTTTAAGGTTCGCTCTTTCATTTTGTTTAATCAATTAATTATCTCCTTTGTGGTGATAATGTTTTTTTAAGTTTGACAAACAGTTTTGATTGAGTGATGATAATGGAAGAATTCAATGTTATTAGTCGGTGACTAGGTATTTTGATAAGAATCAGCTAGCTACATCAAATGACATATTAAAGGTGTCAATTGGGTCAATTATGGGGTCAAGGATTAAAAAGATTAAAGTGGTATTCAATGGGATTATTCAGAATATTTGGCCCAAGTCAAGCTTTCAGATTTTAACAAGGAATGATCAGGTTGTAATTAATGTGATCCATGTAGGAGTTGGACAAGCTTAAGTCGGTTTTGGGTTGTATTTTTCTAATGCACAGTTTTACACTAATACATAAAATTTTCAGTCTGACTATTGGATCACGCCAAAAGTTTTCTAGAAGATTCTAAAGGCTTTGTTTTATATAGAGTTAAAATCTTGTAATGATTGGACTTTTAGAAGGCTTTGCAATAAGGTCTAAAAGTTATTATGGAGGATTTACATTATTTTCCTAGTTGATTTAGGATTCTTTTTTTCTATTTGGATTGGTAATCTTTTATTAGTTTTTTTTTATCCTTGGTCAAGACGTTTTTATCTATTATAAATAGGGTTATTTAAGTTGTGTTTATTTATTTTATTTTTTTACAGACTTTGATTTCATAATAATATTTTGTGTGCTTGTGTTGCTCTTACCTATTGACTCTTCATTTAACTATCTTAAACTTATCAAAAATCAATTGTCTTTGTGGTGTCCTTTCATATACTTTTAGTTCATGATTCCTTATAATTTGTTGGGTTGGGTCTTATTCCAATAACTTTGGTACCTTAGTTTAACTAATCATTATATCGAGTTTTTGTTATCCTTAAATCTGATTTTATCTTTCTAGGATTTGTTCTTTATTGCAAATGAGTTCAAGGGTTCTTAACCTCCGAATTCACATAAGTTGGTATCAAAGCTAGACTCTAAAATCAGGTTATATCCCCTTTTCTTTAAGTTTCCGTGTTATTTTTAGTGTTTCCTTCAATCTAAAAATTACAACGGTATAATACAAAAAAAGAGTTATTTGAATTTTATTATTGTCAAATTAAGTAGCTAACTCTTGATCATGAACTCGATAATTAACTTTGTAAGGTTTTAGTTGTATGGAGGCATAGACAATCATCTTCCTATCCTACATCAAAACACACCTAAGTCCCTTATTAGATGTATTATTATAGACTATAAACCCTTCAGATCCTGAAAGAAGGGTTAATATTGGGGCAGTGGTAAGCCTTTTTTTCAGTTCCTCTAAGCTTTCTTTACAGTCCTTAGACCATTCCTACTTAACTTCCTTCCAAGTTAATCGAGTTAGAGAGGTCACTATTATGGAAAACCCCTCAATAAACCTTTTATAATATCTTGTTAAATCAAGGAAACTATGGATTTTTGTTACATTAATAGACCTTTCCTACTTCAAAGTAGCTTTCATCCTCTTCAAATCCATAAATATCCTTTTTTATATATATCACATGCCTAAGAAAGATCACTTCATTCAGCCAAAATTCGCAATGAGCTAGAATAAATCAGAATATCATCTATAAACATTAGAATATACTTATCCATGTAGAGCTAAAAGAACCTATTAATCAAATCCATAAAAACTATTGGAGTATTTGTTAGCCCAAATGGCATTACCAAGAACTTGTAATGTCCATAACAAGTCCTAAAAGCAATCTTCAGCATATCCTGCTCTTTAATCCTCAATTGGTAATACCTCGACCTTAAATCTATTTTAAAAAATACTCTATGATTAGTACTTAAAAGTGCATTCTCATTAAGGCTTTATATCATCGTATTGCATTAAAGTATCGTTAAATTCCCTAACTAAAGCATGTTTTATAATAACAAGTCTGATAATATAATATATCTTTAATTTATGGTAAATGCTTGTTTTGAATGCAGGTATATCTCACAATTCAAAGGATTGATTGATGTGAT
>Ga0307511_10006749_pt1 | contig 11564 bp, 4 predicted proteins | sample 13_EM_MG_FD_200266 | JGI IMG/M metagenome (GOLD analysis project Ga0307511, IMG submission 200266) | Populus trichocarpa ectomycorrhiza microbial communities from riparian zone in the Pacific Northwest, United States - 13_EM | ecosystem: Host-associated > Plants > Roots > Unclassified | place...
GATTAACTGGCTTCGTGGCGTCATTCTACTCAATCCAATAGTGTTGGTGCCTTGGGGCAGGTTTCCATTGTGTCACACTCCTATCAGACCTATTTCGCTTTCCGGGATCAGATCTAATCTTTATTGTGGGTTGTGTGACCACGTGATCACGAGGTTCGCATCAATGTCTCTTCCACGGTTTTGCAAGCATTGTCGGGTTCTTGGTCATACTGATTCTATATGCACTAGAGTTGGTGGCAATAAGCAAAAGAAGTACATTCAGACGACTTCCTCCTCTATGAAGCTTCATCAGAATTCTGGTTGTTCTAGTTGTGTCTTATCTGTAGAGACAGCGGTTATGGAACAACAACAGGTATATTATGGCAAATCTCATGGTGAACCATGTCTGGATCCTATGTGTCCTGAAGTGGCGGCTGTGGTTGAGAGCTGGGCTGAAGTCCCTGGGCCTAAGAAGGCAAAAAATTTTAAAGTTGGCCAAGCAGTACATGCCTCCTCCTTACCAGGTGTTGTGTATTGTGCTCCTTCGAATATAGTGCATGTTATTGATGATTTTATGCAGGATGTGGTTGTAGCTGAAGGAGGGGAGCCTTCTAGAGGCCGAAAACACTACATGACTTGTAGTAGAAGATTGGCTGCTAGTACTGCTACTGGTGGCCAGCATGTGAAGGCTGGTGTTGCTGTTGTCTTCAAAGGCAGTGGCTTTGTAAAGGATTGGTCTGGGGCAGGCCATAGGACTCAGGGAAGGCATGCGGATTCAGACCCTCCCTCTCCCTTTTTATGACCTCCTTTTGTTTGATATGGACATCATGTTGCTGTGGTTTTTGAAGCTGTTGTTTACTTATAGGTTGTTTGTGCTTATGTAGTCTGGTTTTAGCTCTTCAGATTGTTCTGAATGTGGATTGTAATTTTATTCAAGGAGCTTGTTCCCTTTGCTAATTTATGTTTCTTATACAGTTAGACTTGCTGGTCTCCAACTTAGTTTCATTTTGATCTATAAAATTTCTTATATTTGATAAAAAAAAAAAAGAAAGATTGATATCTAATCTTGAAAAGCCGAAATAGGTCTGATAGGAGTGTGACGAAATGGAAATTAGCCCTAAGGCACCAACACTATTGGAATGAGTAGAATGACACCACGAACCCAGCTAATCTTTCATAAGTCAAATTCAGTTCGTTTTAGAATTGAAGAATGCAAGAATCACACTCACATGTTAAAACTGAAAAATTTAGAAGTAATATTCATCAATGGATGCTGAAATTTTGGTTACATAACTTTAAATAGTTCTTGAAAAATTAACCCTAATGGACCCTTTATGTGGACTTATATGAGGTTCACTCAAAACTGACCAAAAAACCCTAAACTGAAAAGCCCATAACCTGATCCAAACAAGCCTTGGATCCTAGCTCAAAACAAAGTTTTAATTAAGCCCAAACATGAAAATAAAAATAAAAATAACTAATCTGTTATTAAATAGCACAAGCCCTTCTTTCCTTGTGTAGCTAGGATGAATAAGGAATCCTTATAAGAAAAGGATTCTGGAACATTAATTTATCGTTGCCATTCTTGAAAATTATGTTTTAGCTCATTAAAGATTCTTGTGAAACTAGAAAATTCCCAAAACAAGCTATCACATCCTTTTATAAAAAGGATCCTTGCTAAATAGGAAGTCCACAGGTTAAAAGGAAGTAAATTACAAAATTCATACAACCTATTTTTACCTATATTGCAAGTCATTTCCGAACTCCGATTCACTTGAAAATTTACCACTACATAGACAAATACCTCTAAAATCTTTGAGTAAAGTTTCAGCTCGATCCAACGGTAGGATTTGAAGTTATGCTCAATAGCGTAAACCTGGACGGTAGAAAATTTTACGCCAAAATCCGAATCTGACCTTGCTTGGGTCGTATCACAAGGCTGAACCATATCATCTTCACTTGATTGTTCATCCATGTAACCAAATAAACAATCCACATTCTACTTAGACAATATTGCCCATGATGTATATCAACATCTTTTTTTAATTTTACTTTTATGGTTATCTCATGTTCGACAAATACCTCATACTGATGACCGGTATTCTAACTTAATGATTGAGTCTCTATTTCTTATGTCGACATGAAGTATCCATATAAAGCCCTACCCATGTGGCTAGCTCCTATGTTCAAATACATATTCTACATGTCTCCTAAAGGCCACAAACCTAGCCCCACTCATGTGGCAGGCTCTCATGGTTGAAATAGGTCTGATAGAAGTGTGACACAATGGAAACCTGCTCCAAGACCCAAACACTATTGGAAGAAATAGAATGACGCCACAAAGCTAGTTAATCTTCGATAAGTTAGATTTATTTCGTTCAAGATTTGAAGAATGCAAGAATCACTCTCACACCTTAAAACTAAAAAATTCAAAAGTAATATTCATCAATGCTTGCTGAAAATTTAGGTTACATGAGTTTAAATATTTCTTGAAAAATTAACCTTAATGGACTGATTTGACCTAATTACAAAATTAATTAAGCCTTGGATAGTTCTTGAAAAGCTTAAATAGTCTTGGATAGCCTTGGATCTACCCTAATGGATAGTTTAAATAGTTCTTGAAAAGCTCATAACATGATCCAAACAAGCCTTGGATTCTAGCTGAAAACAAAGTATTAATTAAGCCCAAACAAGCCTTGGGTTGTAACTAACAAAATAAAATAAAGCCCATAATATTAAATCCATGTTCTGCCATGAGAAGAAGAGAAGGAAAAAAATATTACAGAACCGATTCAAGGTTTATTTATAGCCTTTCATGCAACCCATTAATCTTAGAAACAAAAGGAAAAGGTAGCCACTGATGTTGTTTCCAAGTTATAGTATGATTCTTGTGTTTCATTTATTGTGTTTTCTTCTCACTTCATGACCCAAATAAGGTTGGATTGGGCCCCTCTTGCATATGAATAAGATGTATTAGGGCCTCCTCTTAATACTTTATTGGACCCTTCAAATTTGACTTGGTTGAAACCTTCAAAACCAATGCATTCAATGCCTCTGGCCTTTGTCCTGAACCGAGTCATTGCCCCCCTTTAAAACATGTAATGGGTTCTTGTTGGTGTTTCTGGGCTAATCGATATCACATATCCTTCAAGGAACAATAAAACTAGCTCCAATCATCTGGCAGGTTTCCATGAACGCATCTCATTCATACTCGTTTCCAACAAAAGTTTGCAACTAAGTTACCCACCGTGGGGTTGGTTTTCACACAACAACACAATCACAAGATAATTTTTATAGTTTTTCATTCTAAGCCCCACTTATGAGGCCAACTTCCATACACATAACACAAATTTAAAGTACACACCTTTACAAGACTACACTAGTCTTTTAATATTCCATTACTGCGCTTATCTCCTTATCTGAGTAAAACTTAGAAATTAAAACTTGAATTAAATATTAAGAAATTAAAGAAGTTGAGGTGACAAGCACCTACTTGTTCCTCTCACTAGTCCTGTCCCGCTTGCTTGGGGTTCCGTAGCCGATACCTTTCGTGCATCACACAAGTTTTACATCAATTTCACTCGTTAAATATTAAGAATGTTCTTCTCATCATTCTTTTAATAATTTTGGAACTTGTTACCCATGAATACATGTACTCTGTCATGTAAGGTAATTTCATGCCTACACATATATTGTGTTTTCTTTTTCCACATAATAATCATTTATCTTCCTTGCACAACCTAAAAGAACCAAAGAAAACCAAGAAAAGATCAAAATCGGTTAAAATTAGATAAGTAGCCAAAACAGTCTCACTGTTTTGAAAAATGGTCAAGCTGTTTTGAGAATTGGTTCGGTCGTTTCTTGAATTAGTCTAGTCGTTTCTCAAAACAGATTAACTATTTTTGGTATTGGAAAAATTACCCTCTTCTTTCTTTCTCTAGCCAAACATTCATTCTTAAAGTTCTTAAGTTTTCCTTTCAAAATTAATCCATACACATTTCAAGTAACATAATCATCACACAATCGATAATTTTTTAAAGAGCACACATACAAGTACTATAAATCCCATTTTTCCCCACAAAACTTATGGGAGCTGAAACCCCTCATCTTCATCCTTAAAGGTTTCTTTTCAAATCTAATACAAATTGAAACTTACTTTTATTCGCTATTCATAAAAATTTCATTAAATATTATGATTTTTCCCTCATATTAATCAAAACCCTAGAATTCAAGAAACTCAAACTTTCAAGATTTCATGCAAATAACTATATGTATTTCATCTAAGATGTTCCCTTAACATTAATCATGCATAAAATGCAATAAGGAACACGCACCAAGAAACCTTTATCTTGGTTGAACCTTCTTCTCTTCTTTTTCCATGGGATTTTCTTCAATTTAACAATTTGTTTCTCTATCCTATATCCTCTTTATGTCTACTGATCAACTTCCTCAATTAATTTCAATTCCCCAAATTCTCAACATGAATCCTAGAAATTAAAATTAGGGTTTTTCCTATATGTTTTATAATAATAGAAATTCTTTGTCCCTACACCTTTTAGGTTGTACGAGTATCATTAATTCATCAAGATTTCTAATAAAATACTCCTCCCTAATTTTCTCTTCTTGGTCGAATTCCTTACCCCTAAAATATTTAGGATTTTCCTCCAATTCTTTATGTTTTTCATCTTACAATCCTTCTAACTCAAGTTTTATATAAGCTAACACAACCAATTATGTCCAAACACCTACCAATTTTCCAATTCAACATAAGCCCTAGTTTTAAAAATTTAGAGGTTTACACTATTTCCTATAGTAATACAAAAACTGGGTCTTTAGAGTGCCTTATCAAGTGGTTTCGTGTCAATTCAACATTGATTGATCAATCCTTCTTCTCCTTCACAATCCCTCTGCTTCTTCTTATTTTTCTTGAAATCTTTATGGGTTTCTTTTTTTTATTTATGAGTATTTCTCTCCTTTGAAAGAATTTCCTAAAATCTCACCAGTCTCCCAACAATGATACTTTAGAGGCTATGGATTTTTCTTTCACAGAGAAAATAAGTTCACGATCTTGCCCTCTTTTTTTTCTTTTATAGTCATACCCTCCCCCTCTATTATCTAGGGGAGACAGTTTTTTCCTCTCTCTTTTTAGTCCTTAGATTTCCTGTTTTCCAATTGCATTGCTTCCCTCCTAATTTGTTCCAAAAGTTTAGCCCTGCTCCTTTCTTTTATAAAAAGGTTAGGGATTTTACATTATAACTAGATAATTGGTCAGCGCTATGCTGCAGATCAGACTAGACATAAAAAAGGGAAAGTCCAAGCCACGAAAAACTTTTTTGCCATCGTGATTAAACTCAACTTAGTGGGTAAGCTTTGAAACTTCTCGACCCAACTCCTTACTTGACCTACTTTTTAAATTAAATCGTGTGGAAGTTGCCCCAACGTAGGTTCGAAGGCAACCCGAACGACTATTAAATATGTTATGATATTCATTGTTTTATCTTATGATGATAATGATAATTATGTAGTTGTGAGAAGATTATTGAGTTAATTAATGTCATAATGTATTGGGGTATGCGGGTATTATGTAGCCATTTTCTCAAAGAATGGATTTAGAACAAAGTATTCTTTGGATATGACATTCTGGTCTGAATTTTTAATAAAATAAATAGTAGGTTTTTTTATAAGGGCCAATGCCCAATCCAAATTTTTACCATCCTTATATGTCTAATGCTTATTTTAGAAATGGCTTAACTGACAAGTCTTCTTATTATAAGGACCGATCTCAAAATCTTGTGAAAGTAACTCCTATTTTGGGGACCAAATGTTAAATTTTTCATGTATAACCAAACAACAAGTCTCCTTTTAAAGGGGATTAATGTCAAGATTTGATTTTTTACGAATAACCAAATCAGTAGGTCTTTTATTCTTAGAGACTGCCGTTAATGTTTTCTCAAATAATAAATAAATTGAAAATAAACTAAAAATAATTAAGATAATTAAAGGTAATGAAAAAGATAAATTTAGGGGAAAACACATAGTAAATGTAACCTTTCATAAGAAACGATGCAACAAGGGTAATGTCATTCTTCATTTAGGCATAACTAACCATTACCTGAATCTCGGGATCCAGTGTTAATTTTTAGGATTCCTAGTTCCTTCTAATTACTAAATGGCGACTCCAAATTTTCTATGATACATGTTTTTCTCCTCAGCTGACTTCACGATGTGATAGAATAGCGACTTCATTGGGGAATTATGGGTTGAGCCTAATTGCTTGTGTTTATTATCTTTATTTTTTTTTATTGCTATGTTATTTGCTTATGAATTTTATTTTCCTATAAATATTTTCATTGTTTTATTTATTGAGCATTGTTTATTCATGACATTTAATTATTGCATTCATATACATGTTAATTTTATGAATTATTCATATACTTCACATAAAGGCAATAAAAAATTTGGACCTGAGCTTGTTCCTTTTAAGATTAGATAAGGAGATTCGATGGTGAGTGTGACTTATATGCATTGATACTCATTTGAACTCTCGTTCATATGGGAACTCACCTTATATATTGGGTATCGTGGAGCTTCTTCCATGATCATAGTGCATCAGATTAAGACGTCGGGTTAACCCACTGGTAATTCAGAAAATCTAGGATCCTAAAAAGTCCTTAGGCTTAGACAAGCTGAGCCCGAACCCTTATGAGCTAAATCCTATATTTTAGGATGGACCCTTCATGGGACATAAATAATAAACATGTCATATCATACATCTTCCTCTTATACTACCTCGACCTTCCTTACATCTTGGGTACTTGTATCAACTTAATTACTATATTTCCTCACATTTTTAAGCCTGTCACACACGTTTCCAATAAAACAATTCACCCTCTCCATCATCTTCGTCAAGGCTTGAATTTAAAAACAACACGTAAATATATTATATATCATGAATATATGCTGAAAGAACAAAAACAACCAAAAAAGAAACAAGTTTCAAAGTTGACGCAAAACAGACTCGTTTACAACAAGTCCGAAACTAGAACCTAAGGTAAATGATGTCCAAATGAGCTAAAATTTGATAAATAGTGCGCGTTCAACCTAAATAGACATAATATTAAATTTTAGCAATTTACAATAGGGTTTGATATGCGAATGCAAAAAACATTATGAATTGATCTAATTTGATTTGGAATTGGAACCCTAAGAAAAAGATAACAAATTGACCATAAAATTAATATATAGAGCTATTAGGACCCCAATAATCAGATTGTCAAGTTTGAGCTAATTCTGAGCTAATTTGATCTAATTTGCCCTTGTATATTTTTTTCTGCAGTAAGAGCAAATAAACGTCTTTTTGAACGACTATTTCTTTTTCTTTTTAAAATTTTTTATGTTGTTGATATATTTGGATAGTAAAAAAAATGAAATAACAACTTTTTTTTATATGCCACAAATTCAAGGAGAAGAAGAATTTAGATACTAAGGAATTTTTTGATCAACAAGAAACAAAAAATTTAGAAGGATATAACCTGATTAATAGAGCCAAGCTTTGATAATAAATTATGCAAACCTCTTGATCACATGGTCAAGCAACCCTCATGCAAAGACATCAATTCTTAGAAAGCCAAGTAAATCAGATTTGAATCGAACCCTCACCCAATAAATATTGATTTGTTAATGAGAAGTATAAGGATGACACCATGAAGTTAGGTGTTCTTTTATAAATCATTTTTAGTCCTTTAGAGAACCAAATAAATGAGAATATCTCACAAACACACAAAATAAAGTTTGCAGCGACAATAAGTTTTTTTTATTCCAAAATGTACTTGATACACGTCTGATAAGAAAGCTATAAATATTGAGACTTAACCCTAATGGGCCCAAGTTGTGGACTTGTATAAGGCCCAGTTACAATCAGACCTAATCCCTTTAATTAAACAAGCCCAAAACATGAAAAATAAAATTAAAATTTTGATGCAATTAACAAAGAAAAATAAAAGATAATAAGTTTAAGTTGAAAATCTTTGTTGCTGCCTCTAGCTTTTCCTTGTAGAGTTTGGTTTTCTTGGACAAAAGTAATGATTTTTTCCTCCTTAGTTGATGAATTAATTAGTTTCCTTCCTAGACTAAGAGAATCATTAAATAATCATTTATAACTTAGAAAACAAAATCTGTTGCCTATTAGTTTCATTAGTGGACTATGAAACTTCTTCTCCTGAATGATAAGGATTCTCTCCCATTAAAAATCAGATCTGGACGAATTACCTTGCACAAACAGGAGAAGAATTGTTGACTTTTAACCCTTGAAACATTAAGAAAAAATAAGCCTAAAATAAGGCTGATAATTGGGCTAAACACATCAACCCCTATTAGGACTTGGGTTGGGTTCTCATTGGATTTGGATTAGATGAATTAGATTAGATACTGTCCTTCATACTCATTTGGGACCCCAAGTTCCTTTAGGTCCATCTTAATCCATATATTCTAAACAAGTTCATTCAGTACCTTTTTAAGTTTTTTTGTCCTAACTCTTGTAATTGGCCCACTTGGAACCTTTAATGGGTTTTTGGCGTGATTAATATTGGTATTGGGTTGGTCCTCATCACTTACATTGTAAAAAAACCAAAAAATTATTTTGTTTCTATAAAATATTCAAGGTTATGAATTTACACGTAAGACATATTTCAAAAATTAAAAAAAAACTCTTTTTCTTTTTTTATTATAGAATAGCTAGGCATGACCCATAAAGTCACAGTCCACTCTACTGGGGTGGACCGACTTTAACTAATAGACAAATCAACAATTAGAAAAACACAACACTGTCTTAATAATCAGACAAATGAAATATACATATTACCCTAGGTAGGGTGTACTAGGAGTGATGCATCCTCCCTATACACAATCAATCCCCTTATCCAGACTCTGAAGACCACTTAAGGTTTCTAGTGACTAAAATACTAGGTGGTGACTCCAAACTCCTTTAATGATAAAAGACAAGTTCTTGTTCATTTAACCATCACTAGAAATCTTGATCTAGGAGGATGATTGTTGTGACACCACACACTCGTGATGTGGATGTAGGCTATATATACAGTTATCCCATATAAAAAAAATAAAAAACAATCCATGTGAATGTATAAAAAAAATATGTGAGGCTAAGTACTCATGAGTTAATTTTACATTTTTTAGGTTAAGAAAAGTATAAAAAAAGGCCAGGTCTCACCTGGGTTACACTAGGTCACTTAAGTTTCAAGCTAACGCAACGGGTCACCTGAGTTTGATCGGGCTAATTGCAAGCCTGATTTTTGTCCATTTAAAACCCGGCCAAGGCCCCGGGTCCCGAGGCAACTCGTTGAGTTGGGTTTCATAACCATGCCTATGAGTCCACTTTTGCCAAGCTACATAGCCAAAGAACCAATACTATCTCTGGTTTTTTTATACAGAGCATGATAAGAAATGAATATCATTTGTTTTTTATGTCAATTGTCACTTTGAAGACCCATCCTAAAATATCTTTTGAATCTCTACCTAACTATGTGAAGACTGTGACATCAATAAATTAAGGTGTTTTACTATGTCATGCATTCAATGGATCCTAATATTATGTGTGTAAACCTACTACAAAACAATGAAAAAAAATATCAAACCCAAAGTGATGTGATGAACCTCATGATCACGTGGTCACGTAACCCATAATCAAGATTGAGATCTAATCTTGAAAAATTTAGGTTACATGAGTTTAAATAGTTCTTGAAAAACTAACCCTAATGGATCTACCCTAGTGAATTGATTTGGCTCACTTACAAAACTAACCCAAAAACCTTAAACTAAAAAACTCATAACTTGATCCAAATAAGCCTTGGATCCTCGCTAAAAATAAAGTATTAATTAAGCCTAAACAAGTCTTGTGTTGTAGCTAACAAAATAAAATAAAAGCCCATAATATTAAATTCATGTTCTGCCATGAGAAGAAGAAAAGGAAATAAAATATTACTGGACTGATTCAAGGCTTATTTATAACCTTCCATGCAACCCATTAATCATAGAAACTAAAGGAAAAGATAGTTGCCCATGTTGTTTCCAAGTTGTAAAAGGATTCTTTTGTTTCATTTGTTGTCCTCGCCTCATGACCCAAATAAGGTTGGATTGGGCCCCTTTTGCACATGGATAAGATGTACTAGAGCCCTTATTTTGATACTCCAATAGTCTTCGCGAATAGTTCATTTCATTGGCTTACTTGGAAGAGAAACATATTTGCATTTAATGTGAAAACGAAGAGTTATAACTTGTTTCTACTTCTCCCAGTAGCTTTCAAGGACAATGGCAACAAAGACATTTGGCTTGTAAAATACAAAGAGAAACTTACATTGATGAGAAAAACAGTTTCATAGAATTATAGGTCATGAAGGATTATAATAGAAAACAATGAAACAAGAGGTAAATAATAAACACAGAGGTTTTAATAAAAAAAAATAACCACATATAAGTCCTTTGGCTTTCTTCAATGTTGACAATGTGCTAATGGAATAATGTTTTTCTAATGTGATAATTTCCAACTTCAAGACTAAAAGCATTGATATGCTGTTATGATTAAGAAAGGATTTACTTTATGCATGTCATTTTGATCCACCTTTATTACTAAGTAAGAAGTATAGTTAAAGAAAGATCATCATAAAGAAATTGACAGCACTAGAGAAAAGATTGCAAAGCTCAGTCTTGGAAAAGAAGGGATATCTAACCATAGTTAAGGTCCTATAGAAATACAATCAGTTCCTAACATGTAACCAGTGCCATCATGCCTAAAATGATACAAGCATTGATCAAACATGTGATAATCATTTTGGCATAATTGTCCATATAACATTCACCACTAAATTGCATTTGTTCTGACACCAATACCAGGGTGTAAACAAGTCGACTTTGAAAGCCTCAGATGTTAGAGTTGGGAGACTGATGTGAAGATGAGATAGATGTTGTAACATTGTTATTAGTTGAAAACTTCTTTTGCATTTCCACGTATGATGAGTGTTATGAATAATGATGGGTAGAAAGTTTAAAAGTCACAGGTTCACATCAAGTAGTCTTTGTTAAGATCAAACAAATCACATCGGATGAGATCAATACTTATCATTGTCGCACGTGTATGATGTTACGATAATCGTTATCCTAGAGTGGGATCTTTCTAGTGAGGGTGTTGTTCTTTATCAATAATAAATAATAATAATAATAAAAAAAAATAGAGTCCCCACCTAGTATTGTGGTCACTAGAAACCCTAACTAGTCCCAGAGTTTGGATAAGAGAACTGGTTGTGTATAGAAAATGACATATCACCCCTAGTACAACTTACTTAGAGTAAGTTACATTGTTTTATCTGTCTGATATAAACTAAGGTATTGTTGTGTTTTATAATCATTGATTTATTTAAAGTTTAAGAAAAGCCATCATCGATAAGGAGATCATTGTCTTATCATTGATTTATTTAAAGTTTAAAAAATAGAGTCCCTACCTAGTATTGTGGTCACTAGAAACCCTAACTAGTCCCAGAGTTTGGATAAGAGAACTGGTTGTGTATAGAAAAGGA
>Ga0307511_10006750_pt1 | contig 11564 bp, 4 predicted proteins | sample 13_EM_MG_FD_200266 | JGI IMG/M metagenome (GOLD analysis project Ga0307511, IMG submission 200266) | Populus trichocarpa ectomycorrhiza microbial communities from riparian zone in the Pacific Northwest, United States - 13_EM | ecosystem: Host-associated > Plants > Roots > Unclassified | place...
ATATTGGATAAACCCAGAAAATCCAAGTTAATTCTCAATCTATGATTCAGGTCTTGAAAATGTATAAAAAACAAGTCAAAACAAATCATGAAGCTTAACTTGTCAAACTTGCGATTTAGGTTATAAGACTGAGATAACCCCATAGAAATCAGATCAAAATAAATTATGAAACTCAATTCTCAACTAATCCAATTTTAAAGGATAAAATTAAAAAAATCAATTAAAAATGACAAAAACAAATGACCCAAGTCAACCTATGACCCACTAGGATGACCTCATAGAAAATAAATTAAAACAAATTATAAAACTCAATTTTTTATCAATATGATGTCAAAAGATAAAATTAGAAAAAAATCCAATTAAAAAAAGGATCCAAAAATAAAACCGGATAACCTAGATTAACCCTCTAAACTCGCAATCTTTGTTATGAGATTGAGATAATCCCATAAAAAATAAATTGAAACAAATATTAAATTCAATCTCCACTAAACCTAATATTAAAGGACAAAATTAAAAAAAAAAACAAAACTTATAGTAAACAATGAATTCACCTCCTCTTTAATTTTTGTTAATAACAATTCAAATTTTTAGTATAAATCATTGGTTCTAAAATAGATCATTATAGTCGATATGATTTTTGTTACATATGTAGTAAGCCTATCACCCTATTTTTAGGTCATTATAGTTGGATTTTTTCCTTTCATTGACTTGGGCATATATGGATTTTTATTTTATTTTAATAGGAAGTGGGTGATTTCAAATATATTCAACATGAAAGCATATGATTAAGTAATATAGGACTTTTTAATAGGGATAGAATATATATTTTTTAACCAAACTATGGTGATTTTGCAAAGACATATTAACCTATATTTTCAACACAATACAAGTAGGATAAAAAAAATTAAACATAAAAAATATGAAGATATTGTCAACGTGTTTTCTAGTACCAAGAAATTTTAATCGTGAACTAGAAATTTGATCCATACATTTAATAATAAAAAAAATCTTATGCATCAATAAATATTTTTTTAAAAATTGTTAATGCTAACTAAAAACTAAGTTGAGAAGTTGAGAAATAAATGCAAATCAAAATATATAATCTCGTGTCACGAGGAACCTTTAAATTTTTTTTATTTTATCATGTGGCAATAATTGTTTTTGTAACAATAATTGTTGCACATGTGTGGCGTCACGGTGATCATTCTCCTGAATCAGGATCGTTGGGAATGATGTGGGTGAAAATGATAGGGAATTCTTGTCCTTTATCAATAGAAAAAAAAGGAAAATGAGAGTTGTCATCTAGTATTTTGTCACTAGGAACCCTAATTGGTCTCAGAATCTGCGTAAGAGGACTAATTGTGTGAAAGAAAGGTATTAGCACCCCTAATACGTCTTACCTGAGATAAATATCAAGGTTTTGTTAAAATAGGTTTTCGTCCTAAACTGAAACCCTATGATTAAAAACCATTATGAATATGTTATTGATGCAAATAAATACTAGATTATTATTTAATCATGCATAAGGAAGGGTTCTATGCAAAGAAATGGATCAAAATTGATCAAAAACAAGGGTTTAATATCATACACAAACATGTTTGAATGTAAAATTAACAAAAAAAAAATACATCAAAACATCAAAATTAAGCATGAGATACCAAATCCAAAAACTAATAACCTAAAAGAGCTTGTATGTTTATGCAACATGAATTTAAAATTGGTTTTCTGAACCCATTTTATGCACGCTTTACACCATTGCTTTAACATGCATAGCTTAAGCTAAAACAACATTTATATATAAAAAAGAAAACTTAAACAACAACTTTAATACATCAAAAAAATAAAAATAAAAAACTCTAAAATAACTTCATTAAATAGAAATTATAGCAACAAAGAGGTAAAAGCAACATTACTTGTTGAGCATTCCAACCTTTTTTTTTAATGCTTGTAAACATAAATGTAAAACAAAACAAATGAAAAAACAACAAAGCAGGCCACAAATGACCTACCTTTTTTTATATATATATATCAATAAGGTATACCTAGAACAACTACTTTCTCTTTAGTTTTTTTTTATAAGGTTTTACCACTCACAAGCTTACTCCCCTTTTCCAAAACTAAAGAAAACTTTTCTTAGGTTTCTAGAACTTTTACACTTATATTCTAAGTTAATATTTCTCTCCTTTTCTTTTCCTTTTTTTTTCCTCCTCTCCTTTTTTTTTCCGCCCTTTTTTCTTGATCTTGATGAGGGTATTTATAGGGTTTTATTAGGGTTTTGTTAGGGTTTTTGGAGGTCTTTCATATATTTTTGACCTCTTGATCTTAAGGGGAGTGTTGTGAATCCTTGATAAGAACCCATTAAGGAGCCTTTGTATGTGAACACATAAAAACCAAATTGTTTTTTGCATGATGGTTGCACTATCGAGGCTGACTAAGTTGTTCACTTTCAAGGCCTTGTCAGAGCAATTCTGACATCATCATTGCCTGAGACCACCTGAAATTGGTAGAAGGGGGCACACCTTTCATTTGGATCCAACCTTACTTAATTTGGAGGTCTGTAACTCCGCATTCAAGCGTTTGAAGTTTCTAACTTGATCAATCAAAACTATTAAAACAAAGGTGCAAGTTGATGAACGACGCGTCATTTACCTTATCTTCATTAAGTCTGAAATTTGCTTGAGTAGATTGGTCATTCGACTGACTTCATTCTTCATGGACTCTAACTCATTTTGATAATGTGATTACAGATGAGCTCTCTCTTCATTCTTCATTTTTTTTTTCTTAATCAGGTGTTATAGATCTTAGGCGGGGGACCTATGTTTCACAGCCTATACATGTATGTGACAATTTATAAACAAATATATGATAAAATGCAATAATAATGATGCATATGTCAATGTATATTGGATATGGTTTAGCCTTTCTGAATTGATTCATGACTTTCGTAATTCCTTGGGCAAGATTTTTGATTCCAACTAGTTGTTGTAAAGGAGCATTTGTTAAGTTCTTATCATGGTTGAATTTTAAAACACATTAAAAAGAAAGATGGGTTATAACCCTCTTATAAATAAAAGGGCATCGTTTGACAAATTTTAAAATTTAAAAGCCTTATACATCACTATTCATAAAAAGCATTTCCTCTACTAATGTTTCTAATGAAGGAAGTGATGGTGCTCATATGTTCTCGGTACTTCATAACATCATTTCCAATCTGGGTGGCCTGTTGTTGCAACCTTTCATAATAACATGTATTTGCTCAATCTACTTTGTCATTTGTCTTATGTTGTCATAGAAAAAAGTATTATCTATGATTAGTACTGTATTGCTGGTTGATGCTTCTTTCCAGTACTCTTATCGTAGTCTTCAACTGTGGTATGTTATCCATTGCCTTTTATAGCTCCTCCCTCTCAATGTCAAGCTCAGTTATTTTAAAGTTAATTTGAACTACTTTTTATTTTTCTTTTATTTTTCTGATTTTTTGTTTATATGGAGGTCTGAAAAAGAGGAACAACAACAATAATAAGTTAAATTCCACTGAAACAAGATTATTTGTTGGTATGATTCATCCTTTTCATGTTAATTCTTTTTCACCTAAAAATATTTTTTCAATGTTATTTATATAATAAAAAATCAATAAGAATAAATATAAAAAACAATTTGATGATTTGAAAAAAAAAAAAAAGTCTTATTCATATTTTTTACCATAATATTTTTTTTTTAGACAATAACTTATCATAATTATAAAAACAAGTTTTAATTAAGAAACTAATATTATGGTAAACTTAACACAAATTTATTTAAAAACATATATAAGAACTATACGCGCAAGCATGTTGTCACAATGAACTTTTTCGAAGTTTTGCCAAACCTGACTTGGCTAAGTGGGTCAACGGAGATGACTCGGCTTAGGCTTTAAATCAAACCGGGTGGGAGTTGATCCAGTGTAACTTAATTGACCTAGCTGGTCAAAACACCAGAACCCAATTTTCTTACAATGTTGTTTGAGCCCTTATATATATATATATAGACAATGATATTTTGGATTAACCCGAGCCAACTGGTTTCACCCACGAATAGAGTTATAAACCCGATTGAGTTTAATAACTTTATTTTTAATTTTTTTATTTAATCATACAATAATAAAAATCAACATGTGCATGCAACAACCATATAAAAAACAAAAGCTTTACGAAGGGCTGTATAAAAATAATGCTTACTAATGTTATAAAAAGAATGTTGTGATTTTACTTGAAAATAAAATAAAAATTGAACGGTATTTAATAAAATAATATCTCAAATAAATTTTTAATTAATTAATTTAAATAAATTATAAAATATAATTGAAGAGAAAAAAAAGATAAAGCCCAAAAAAAGGCCAAGCATATGGGCTGGGTAGGCTAGCACACATGACTTCTTTTTTTCATAAAAAAAACAAAGAGCAAATGACGCACCATCTATTGTGGAACACAACACATCTCCTGCTTGTTTAGATTCCGACAATCACAATAGTGACTAAAAAATCAAATAGGGGTTTTTTGGATTAAAAAAACTGTTTTTCAATCTATTTTCACCTAAAAACAACTTTAAAACCCCAATAAACTAATTTCTCAACTCATAACACCCCTAAATTAGTTTGCAAATACAAAATTAAATTGAAAGACTCCAACCCTGATCTATGTTTTTAAGCAAAATAAAAGCTTAAGTACACCTCAAAGGTACTCATCTCGTTAAGAGGAACACATTGACGCTAAATTTGGCCTTTTTGTTAAAGAAATCTTGTCAACCATTCATTTTCTCTCTCCTCGCCATTTTCTAGCGACCCTCTCTCATTAACTCAAGGATCGAGATGTGAACAAAATAAAATTTTGTAATAAAATGTAAAAACTTCAAACTAAATGGAGCAAAAAGCAAAACAAAAAAATCCTATTGGCCAAATTATTTGAAAAGGTGCTTATTGAGCAATTTAGCTTGTATATTTGCCTCGTTGTCAATTTTGATCCCTTTAGTTTTAAATTTTTTGCAAGCAACAAAAACAAATATGTGTGTGTGTATTTTAAAATCAAGTATCGATCTAATGTGGGGATTTTTTTGACACCATGATAACCATAAAGAAAACAAATTAAAATAAATTATCAAGTCTTATTCTTAGTCAATGCAATATGAAAGAATAAAATCGAGAAAAAAAATAATATAAAGGGATGAAATTAAAAAAAAATGATGATCGAAGTAAAAAAATAATATAAAAGGCTAAAATACTCAACTACATATGCATAGTGTTTCTCCCTTCATATGCTACATGGCATTATATTAAAAACACCACACCCTTTAGGTCAATGTTTTTTAAAATTAACTAGACAATTTAAAACTTTTGATCTCTGCAAGCACATACACCATATATGGAAGTGAAATCGTAGCATTAGCATATACATTTATTCTTGTGAACGGAGCATGTTAACATAGAGATTGTGTCCTCTGGTTAGAGATATAATGCATTGGTTAGAATCAGAATTTTTTTTTTGCTAAATCATATTTAATTATTTAAATTCATTACTCCACTTGCTTTAAATTTGATCATGACTTTCTTTGTTCAATTGATACTCATTGCATACACTAAAAAGTTTACAACTCTTTAAATAAGCTAAAAAAACCAACCTAGACTAACTAGAAAACATGAAAATAAAAAGAAAAGCAATAAAAGTCCTAAACAAACTAAGAAAAATAAAATTATCAATCTCAATATTTTATTTTCTAAACTAAATAAAAAAAAGTGAAAACATCATAAAAAAAATATTCTTATAAACTAAATAGAAAATAATAATAACTATGAAAAATAATATCTCCATAAAAATCCTCTTGTATCAGTCTTGCACTTATTCCAATCTCGTGACTATCTAATAAAAAAATTCACACCCATTACGTGTTTAGCTTTTCCATTAGAAACATCATATCTGTCAATAATATGCTCAGCCTCCCTAACAATGAAATCAATTTTAGATTTAAAATAAGATTTGAAAATCTGTTTCACAACTTTTATTTGAAGTACAATATAACATCAACTTTGACATTATCAATTTCAAAATTATCCTCAAGCATATGCTAGGCATATCCTTTACAATGTCTTCATCAAAAATCACATTTGGATTCACTTTTAGTTTGGTTCTCTTCTAATGGACATCACAAACCAAGAATTTCACATCCAAATCTTCTCTTTCAACATTATCTTCATCATCCTCGTTGAATTTCGATGGTTGATTTCAATCCATAAAGGAATTAGAATCATCAAAACTTTTAGTTTCAACATCATATTCATATCGATCAAGAAGCTACTTTCTTTGCTCATGCCTTTGAAATGGGCTCTCAAAATTTACTATTGATCTATGATAACTCTTCTCACGATCCTTTGGGCTCTTCACCATTGCCAACTAATGGGTTAATTTTTCAATTTATCTTTACATGTCTTCTATCACTAGTTCTGAACTTGTCTTTTTAATTTCACAATCTTTCTCTACATGTTTTCTCTCAATAGTTCTTGAACCTTTATTTCTCGAGGGGTAAGCTTCTCATCCTCTCTTACAAAATCATTAATTTTTCTGTTACCTTTTCCAGCCATGTCTTTCAGCACATAGTAAGCAAATAACCACTGGGATCATTGGACTCTAATACCAATTGACGTAGATGGAAACAACACGTTAGAAGACAACAAGCTAGAAAAATAAAATTAAAGCCAAATAGGTTGTCACACTTAACTTTAATTCATATTTTTATTATTGATTAAATAACTTTGATATAGTCTGCCTCTTTAAAAGATTTACAACTCCTTAAATAAGCCCAAAAATCAACCTAAACTAACTACGAAACTTGAAAATAAAAGAAACGCAATAAAAGTCCTATACAAACTAAGAAAAATAAATTTATTAGTCTCAATATTTGATTTCTTGAATTAAATAGGAGAAAAACTAAAAAATCATAAAGGAAAATATTTTTCTAAACTAAATAGAAAATAGTAATAACTAAAAAAGTAATCTATCCCTAAAAATCTCTATGCATCAACATCCTAGTAAATTGCATTATTCTTAACAACGCAACTCATTTTTTTTAAAATATATTGGTTGTGCTGTTAGGAACAATGCAACCTATAGATTGCATTGTTCCTAACGATTCAATCCATGTGAGTTGCATTACTCAGAACAACACAACTTATAAAATTAAAAAGCCCCTTAAGTCTTTTCCCCCATTCACATTTATCGTTTCTACTTTATCTCTTCCTCCCCCTTACCCACCTGAGCTTTGCATCATTTTGTAGCTATTTCCCCTTCCAAACTAAGCTTCATCTCATCATCTCTTCCTTCCTTTGCATTTTTTGCTTCTTTTTCTTCATCCAAAACCGCCGCCCCCTCTTTCTTCTTCACACTTCATTGTTGTCAGTATGCCACAACTTTCCCTTCAACAAATCAAGGTAAGCACTATATCTCTCTTAATTTTATAAGTTTGGTTGTTATTTTGTGATTATGCTAGGGTTTAAGTGATTATTTTTTGGATTAATTTTGTTGTGTTAGGGATTAGTTGAGTTTAAATTAATTAGATAATTGATGCAATTGATGCTATAAATTACATCAATTATGTATAAATCAGATCTATTACGTTATATGTTGAATTTTTTTTTTGAGTAATTTGGATAGTTGAGAATTTTATCAAATTGAAGACATTAGATATGAAGTGATGCAATTGATACTATAAATAACATCAATTAAGGTTTTATGTTGAATTTTGAGATTAATTGTTATAATTAAGAATTTATTTTTCAATTGAAGTAGTTATGTATGATTTGATGTAATTAGATATGCATTGATGCTATAAACTTAATCAAATAGGTATAAATTAGATCAATTACGGTTTTACATTTAATCTTGGGACTAATTAAGTGGTTGGCAATTTTTTTCGATTGAAGCAATTAGGTATGAATTCATGTTATTAGATATCAATTGATACTATAAATTTAATTAATTAGGAATAAATCACATCAATTAGGGTTTTACATTGAATTTTAGGACTAATTGAGTAATTGAGAATTTTGTTCAATTAAAGCAATTAGGTATAAATTGATGTATTTGATGCTATAAATTATATTAATTAGGTATAAATGTTGAATCTCAAGAGTAATTGAGATAATTAGGAATTTTATCCAATTGAAATAATTAGGTATGAATTGAAGCAATTTATGCTATAAATCTTAATTGAACTAGTGAGAACTTGTAACAATTGATAGAAATAGGTTTTGTTGTTTTACATAATATCTTCTAATATGGCATTTTTATGTCATTATGGTGGTATTATTATTAATGATATAAAAAATAGTATCACTTACAATGAAGGAAGCAATATGATTCTGAGTGCTAGTTTAGAAATGTCATTAGTCAAACTTATACAAGTAATATGTGAAGAAATTGAGTGAAATTATAATGATATTGAAGTTGATTTTACTTGAAGGATGCTTACCAAGGAATGTCCAGTTCATTATGTTGTCATGTTGATTTCTTGTTATCTAAATTTGAAGTATATGCTTGGGTTGTTTGTCCAATATGGATCGAGATACATTGAGCTATACTTAAATAGTCAACCTAAATAAGAACACTCCTTTTCTACCATGAAGTATACTCGAGTCCCAAAATATACTAAAACGAGTAAACAAACATCACAGTCGGTTGGTCCATCTAGGATATTTAATGATGTAATTAACTTAACATTGATACCTAAAATTATGGAAAGAAATGATCCAGGTATTTATGATCGTTCATAAATTAATAATAATTTTAAACCTAGTGATGAAGAAGATGAGGTTAATATTAATTTGGGTTTAATTGAGACACAAGATAAAGATGGGTTATTGAGACCTCTTGTTGTTGAATTTGAGGATATAACCGAGATCTTAGTTATAGGACTTTGGGTGTAAGTATTGATTTGACGCTTAGGCAAACTTTTAGAACAATCTTTAATTTAATTGATGTAATTAAATGGTAACACATTACAAATTTATTAGAATATAAAGTTTTGCATTCAACCATAACTTATATAGAATTATATTATGTGAATGCACTAAAATGTAAATGGTATTTATATGGAGGGTACCATAAAAATTCCAATTTATTTGAGATTTCAAAGTTGAATTACCTCACATATATTCCAATATATCTATTAGCAAGACAACAATCAGAATTTATTGTAAGAGTGATTTCCATAGTTATAACGCCTAATATAAGTGTAAACATTGCTAGCATTAAATTTTCAATAAGTACACAATATGGGTTTATTATCTCATATTATAAGGCTAGTTATGCAAAAGAGAAGTTTCTGGAATGACTTTTTAGTATGTGAAGGGTCCTTTGAAATTCCTCCTAGATTATTATTCACTCTCTAAGATTCAAATCCTTGTATAGTTGTGCAATGAGATCATACTATATATTTCGATGATGTAGCAATATTATTTGGAAGAGTTTTCTAGGTATTTGGAGATGCAATTGAAGGTTGGAGGTATTGTAGGCCACTGATAAGTGTTGACAACATCCACCTATATAGGAATTTTATTAGAAAGTTATTGATTGTGGTTGGTTTTAATGTGAATGATAAGATATTACCTCTGGCTTTTGCTTTGGTTGAAGAAGAAATTAATTTTAACAAGAGATGGTTCTTAGATTGCATTCAGTGACCCATTATTGTATATGTATATTATCATATAGACATATAAGAATTAAGAATGTCATGGAAGAGATATGACCCAAACTAGTTGGATTTTATTAGTATTTTTTGCATCACTTCGCTAACAACTTCAACACTAGTTTCAAATATTCGATTTTGAAAAAAGTTTTGGAAATGATGTGTTGTGAAACATCAAAGCAAAAAATTATTTCATAATATGATCAAAACTTTTAAAAGAGCCTTTGAATCAAAGAATGGCTAGAGCATGAACCGGAAAAAACTAAGCATTTTTATATGATAGGGGTCACCGTTATGGTAATATGACAACTAATATGTCAGAAATTTTTAATAACATCTTAAAAGGTAGATGTGTGTTTCTTATTTTTGCTCTAGTCCAGCTGATATTTTATAGGTCAAAAAAATATTTTGTTTATTGAAAAGCCCAAACACAATATTTCATTTCATGTAGTATATTGTTGTCCTAGTATTTACTTTTGTGAAATCATAAAGATTTGAAAAAATTGAGATACCATACAATAATTATTTTCAATATTAAAATAGAATATTTTAAAGTCAACACCTCTTTACACACACCTGGTGTTTAGAGAGAGATTCAACAAATGGCTAACATACGAGAAAAAATTGCATGTATGATAAATGATTAGTTTTCCATTGACTATGTTAATACCTCCTTACATGTTGTATAGGACATCGGGTTGATAATGCCTAATTTGTTGAACTCTTTTACAATATTGAGATGTACCAAAATGCATATACTCTTCAATTCCATCACATGCCTGATGAATCACTATAGAATGAATATCACTATAGAATGAATATATTAGTCCTTGAATAAAACCATAACCTTTGAGATGGAGAACTAATTAGGGTCAAAAGAGATCCACATAGTTACATAGCAATATGGATTCAAAAGAGACTTATACCTTATATAGATGTAGCATATATGATGAGAGAGGGAACAACATAAAATTTACCAAATTGGACAACATATGTGAACATTGTTATTGGTGTACATTAATTTTTTTATTATTATTATTTGACATTAATGTTATTTCTTATTGTATTATATTTTATTGTTTGAATATTAACAAATAATTGGGAAAAATTCACATCTTATAAGACCACTTCAAAATGATGTCACATATTAAAGATGGTGCTTTGAGTTCACAAGGAGTCCACACATTTGGTGGATTCCATGGTTGACATGCTGAGTAAAGCAGTTTTATAACTAGACCTATGATAGGTTGGTTTTACGATTACTAGATGATCATATATCGAAGGACATATGAGTGGAACATGCAAGTATACATTTTATTGTATTTGACCATGTTAATATTCAATTGTGTTCCATATATTATAATCACACTAATATTTATGTTATTTGATTAATTTTTAGGTCGATGATATGATCTATTATCGACATTATAGATTGATGGATCTTAATCCATGTATGGCACTATATGTCATGCGGATAGGTTTCTATTACATTACTTTTCTTTAATATATTAAGCTAGATCATGGCTTGATTGGTGTATTTATCTAGAGATGATGACATGAGATGACATACACTCTAAGATATTATTGTTCTTTTTAGCCTACCCATTGATGGATGACATGTAACTGGTAGGGGGTCAATAGACAAGGAGGAGCTATGCTTGTGATTATTGAAAAATGTACCCTTGTCGATATATTAAAGTGGTATGCCATCAAGGTGAAATGACTTGAGAATGCTTTTTTTGACCTACCGCCTAATAACACGAGTGAGATGTTGCATCGATATGCTAGAGCATAAATCACGCACAAGTTTTGTAGCATTATATTCATAGGTTGTCTGGCAATTAGTGCTAATG
>Ga0307511_10006751_pt1 | contig 11562 bp, 11 predicted proteins | sample 13_EM_MG_FD_200266 | JGI IMG/M metagenome (GOLD analysis project Ga0307511, IMG submission 200266) | Populus trichocarpa ectomycorrhiza microbial communities from riparian zone in the Pacific Northwest, United States - 13_EM | ecosystem: Host-associated > Plants > Roots > Unclassified | place...
AAACCGTTCAAGAAGTTCAAGGATAAGCTCCGAGATGGAAGATCTGGGAGCGAAGATAGCAGAAAAGGGAGAGAAGCTGACGTCAAAGGAGGCGACGTTAGCCAGAGGGACTCGTATCTGCGTTCGAATGTTTGCGAAGTTGAGGGTGTGGCGGAGAGTGGACCCAGTGCAGAAGGGAGCAACGTCGGCGGGAAGGAAGTCGCCCTCGTTGACGTCGATCCCCCCATATCTATGCCTTTGATCTCGCACATCGGGGAACCTAACGGTATGCAAACAATGTTGTTTTCAATTCCGCCTCTGATAGGTCCCTTCAGACAATACAGGAAGCATTGCTATTCTTGATCAAGTTCAAGGTGTTCCTGATTCCAGCCAGCATGAATCAAATGCTGTAGATGAGAATGAATTCAAGCTGCAGTGGTCCACTGCATCTGCAACAGCAAAATTGCTCCTCCATATGGCAGAGGAGTCTGTGGACACCTTCCCCACACTTAAGTCTGTTGTTGGAGGCCTCTGCTTCATTCTGGACAATTATGAGGTATTGTACTCCTTCAGAATACACAATCTATGGTGTTCACAGGTGTCCTCAGGAAATGGGGGCAAATGAGCATGTGATAGAGTCATTGGTACCAAGGATCATGGCCCTGTCTGCCTCACTCTGTAAACCTGTTTGTGGAGGTGACAGCAAGGAAGGAATGAGGAGGGAGGAGCTGGAACAGTAAGTTCCCACTTTCCAAGGTTGGGATTCACACCTGATAAGTAGGGATTGGTAGAAAACTGGAAAATGTTCAGCAAGGACTTGGGCTATTGGCCAAGCAGGGGAATGTTGAGGGTTTCATTTACAAACCCAAGAATGCAGATAATCTCAGTGGTCTGGTTTGGGATCTTCATGATGCTGTGATGGATTACCAGGTCTGTATTCAGGCTGAATCACAATTATGCTCATGCCTGACACCAATTTCAGACTTCATTACAACTAGAAATCTATCAAAAGAGTTGCCAGTTCATTGTGAGTCTCACCCTTCCCCCTCCATTTATCCATTGATGTAACTGCTGGATAGGAATCTACAGACCTTGTCCTTCTTGATAGGATGCATCATACTGTAGGGGCTGATCATCATTGTGGGAACAGACAGGGATGCCTGAGAGGAACGAGGCTGGGTGTCCTCCAACAACTTAAAGATTGGTTGGAGAATGAGCAAGGCCAACGTGTATTCTGGCTCAATGGCCTTGCAGGGACTGGGAAGTCAATGGTTGCCCAGACCTTTGCTGAGATTGCCTTTGCAGAGGGCAAGCTTGGTGCAAGCTTCTTCTGCTCACGGGATTTTGAGGACAGGAGCAACCTTGAAGCAATCTTCTCAACACTTGCATTCCAGCTTGGATGTCAGTATCCCCTGTACCGAAAACAGTTAGTCCGAGCCTTGAAGGCCAACCCTGGAACTGGATATGGGTCACTTTGTCCCCAGATGGAGACCCTTATTGTTGGCCCATTACAGGCAACACAGATTCCAACCCTCATCATCATTGATGCCCTTGATGAGTGTAGAGATGAGGAACCAGCTTCTGTGCTTCTCTCTGTCATCTCCCGGTATGCAAACAAGATCCCCCATGTCAAGTTCTTCATTACTGGCAGACCTGAACCCAGGATCCGCTCTGGATTCCGCCTAGTGTCACTCCAGCCCCACACAAACATACTCAGGCTCTATAATCTTGAACTTGATCTGGTGGATCATGATATTGAACTCTTCTTGAAGGCTCAGTTAACAGACATTGCCAAAAAACGAAGCACCTGTGACTTTATGGAGGATTGGCCAAGCCCACAAGATATTGACACTCTTTGCAAAAAGGCAGCTGGGTTTTTCATCTATGCCTCAACAGTTGTCAAGTTTGTTGCATCCCAATATGACCCACCTGATCAGGTGCTTGCTCTCATCACCTCACACCCCCAAGACCCTTCCTATGAGTGGAGGGGAGGCATTGATCTCCTCTATACCCAAGTCCTGGAACAAGTATTCCATAACATGGACCAAGACTTCTATCTACATTTCAAATTGGTGGTAGGGACAGTGCTCCTGACCTTTGCCCCACTCTCAATAAGGGCTCTCTCAGTTCTCCTCAGGAGCTGCAGTACACAATCCAGGATATATAGCACTCTCCATGCCCTCTGTTCTCTCCTCTTTGTCCCACACAGGACAGAAGATCCAGTCCAGATCTTCCATAAATCATTTCCTGACTTCCTTATGGACCCAATGCGGTGCAGCAACACTAGATTCTTTATAGACTCTTCAATCTATCACAGGGAGATCCTGCTTTTATGCCTTAATACAATGAAGGAAGGGTTAAAAAAGAATATCTGTAATCTGGACAACCACACCCCTCTCAGCAGTGTTGGAGATCTTTCTGCATGCAGGGCAGCTTACATTGGAGATGCATTAAAATATGCATGTTGCTTCTGGACAGCTCACCTTACAAGGACCACTGGCAATAGTCTTGAGGTTGAAGAAGTGGTGAAGGACATCAATGAGTTCTTTACAACCTCTTTGTTGTTTTGGATTGAGGTCCTTATACTCGTGGGAAAGCTTGATATTGCTTTGTATGCCCTCAATGATATACAACAATGGTATATGAAGGTGAGTCATAGAAAATTCACTCAGGGAACTGATATTAATGCTCATTTAGGCAGGAAGTTCTTGCAAGTGGATAAATGATAGTCAACATTTCCTCATGGAACACTTTGACATAATTCACAACTGCCCCTCCAATATATACTCTCATGCCCTCCCATTTTCCCCTCCTTCATCTTGGCTTCACAAGTACTACACTGCAGAGCTCTCACAAGAGGTCAGAGTTGTCAAGGGAGTCCCAGCTGAATGGGGGGCATGTTCCCGCACAATTTCCTGTGGAGATATCCCATCATCCCTTGCATACCAGGAAGGTCTTCTTGCAACTGGTTTACTTTCTGGTAGGATTGTTACACTCAATGCAATCACAGGAAGCAAGGCTGCAATCCTTACTGGGCACACTGATTCAGTGAGATCTCTTGCCTTCTCATTGGATGGGATATTCCTTGTGTCTGGAGGTGATGACAATACTGTCAAACTCTGGGATGTCCAGACTGGTGGGGTTGTCAAGACCTTCTATGGCCATACCAGTTATGTTCTCTCTGTTTCCATTTCACCAGACTGTACCACAATTGCCTCAGGGTCTGGGGACAAGACAATCCATTTGTGGCATGTTCAGGCAGGGGATTGCTTTTGTGTCATAGATGGGTTTGATGGTCAGGTCAACTCTGTTAGCTTCTCCCCCACAAACCCCCAACTCTTAATATCTGTATCTGATGACAATACTGTCCAGCTGTGGAATATTGATGGCTGCCAAATTGGGCCCACTCATGATGGCAAAGGGGTGGCTTTCTCCTTTGATGGAACTCATTTTATATCTTGGGGGGAGCAAGTTGCAACTGTTCAGGAATCTTACTCCAGAGTTGTTGTTGCTGAACTCCAGGTTTCAGGGGATGACTTGGAGTGTTGCTGTTTCTCCTCTAATAACAAATTTGTGGCTGGTGGTGCTGGTTGCACTGTCTATATCTGGAGCATTGCTGGTTCTGACCCTTACCTTGTTGAGACCCTCACTGGACACAGTGATATCATCACTTCCCTCATATTTCCCTCTTCTATCATCTCAGCATCCAGTGACCAGACAGTCAAGTTCTGGCAAATGGGTACTACAGACCCAGTTGCAACTGATAGAAGATCAACTTTACCCACACCATCATCAATTGAGTCTGTCAGTCTGCAAGGAAAGAATGGGGTTTCCATTTCAAGTGATTTCACTGGGGTGGTAAAGATTTGGGATATCTTGACTGGCCTCTGCAAGGAATCCTTCCAGACCCCAGCAAAAGGCAGGACTTGGAGAGATGCTCAACTAATTGAGGGCAAGTTGATTATTGTTTGGTGTGAGGACAAGAAAATTCACATCTGGGATGCCAACCAAAGTAAAATCCTCAAAATGGTTCAGATACCTGGGTATGGAGTTAGTGGCCTTAGAATATCAGGGGATGGGTCTAAAATCTTTTGTTTGATTGGGAGATTCCTTCAAGCATGGGCCATGTGGACAGGAGAGGCTGTGGGTAGAGTGGAGTTAGATGGTGATCCATATCTGGACCCACTCTGTACAGATGGTTCAAAAATTTGGGTTTGTTTCAAGGACTCACCAGCCCAGGGGTGGGACTTTGGGATCTCAGACTCCCCCCCCTGCCTGTTGTCCAATACATCTCTAGATAGACCCCACCTCAATTTTATTGGTGGAACAAGAGAGTGGGACACTGGCCCATCTATGGTCAAGGATGCTGTCACTGGTAAGGTAGTTTTCCGATTGGTTGGGAGATATGCAAGACCTACTGGAGTACAATGGGATGGTCGATATCTGGTTGTTGGTTATCGGTCTGGAGAGGTGTTAAATCTTGATTTCAATCGTGTGCTTCTTCAGTAGGGATATGTTGTGCAATTCCATACTGGTTATCATACTGGTTACTTGTGCTGTCAACCTATATATCAACATCAAGGGTGATGTATTAAGCCAATAGCATGACTACCTCAAAAGGTGATTCAGCACCAAAGAAACAGATAGAAGTATTCAGTTTTGGCCAAGATATTGACAGAGGTCAAGGGGGTTCACATGTACCACAAATTACTCAAGAAAAAAGAGGGACAAACTCTGTTCATAACTTAAGTGACAAGTATATAAACCTGTTCCCATACATTAGATACTGAAGTCTATGAACTCATAGGCATAGGTGAGTCCAAGTGTGTATGAACAAATATTTGAATGTCTGCAAAGTACTAAGGCCATGCATCATGTGATCTAGGCCAATGTAGGGCTGGGCATAAGCAATATCCTAGGTCTTTGTCACCTCAGACAAATCACCAGACTCAATTGCTGCTGAGGCAAGCAGCATGGGCATATCACCAGTCATGGTTGAGTTCATTAACTTTGGAGAGGTACCAATCTGCCAGAACTTCACAGATCGATCCTTAGATCCTGAAATGAGGGAAGAGGAAAAAATGATGGAGATGATGTCTTCAGTGTGTCCAACAAAGTTTCCAATGAGGTGGGGTTCCACACTGGTGATATCCCAAACATGTATTTCATCAGCAGCAGCACAGGCCACAAATCTTCCATTGGGTGAAAAACTGCAGTATCGGAATATCTGTTTTGGTGACTGAAGCTTGACTACCTCCCCACCAGATTCAGAGTCTCGAACTGTGGCAGCTGTCCCTCCACATGAAACAAAGCAAGTTCCATCCAATGAGTAAGTGACATGGGCCACCTCATCTGCTTCAAGATGGGGATGTCCAACCATATGTCCATCTATGTCCCACTGCTGCACAGTGCTGTCTGTGGATGAAGAAATAAAGCGCTGGGAGTTGGTTGGTTGGAAACTGACAGCTGTTACTTCAGACCAGTGACGTGTTGCAAGGTGAAGACGCTCCCCAGTTTCAATGTCCCACAAATAGATCATGCCATCTCGAGACCCTGAAACAACCATAGTGCGGTCTGGTGAAATGGAAACAGATGAAACAGCAGAAGTGTGGTCACTGAAGGTCTTGACAGTCCCACCAGTTTGCACATCCCAAAGCTTCACAGTTTTATCTTTGCTTCCAGACACAAGTAACATTCCATCTGATGAGAAGGCAAGGGAGGATATGGTGTTGGTGTGACCAGAGAATAGAGAGTTGCGGCTTCCTGTGATCGCATCAAGGATGACTACTTCATTTGATGTTGAGCCAACTGCGATGACATCTCCCCTGTATGCAAGTGCTAGTGGCTGAACATCAAAGAAAATTGTCCTGGGGCATGTGTCCCATTCATCTGGAAGCCCTGTAACTACCTCAACTTCTTGAGCAAGCTCTTCTTTATAGCACTGGCGGAGCCAGGATGAAGAAGGAGAAAATGGTAGGGCAGAGTGGTAAATGTGAGATGGAGAGTCATAGATCATGTCGAAATACTCCAGGATGAAACGTTGACTATCGTCTGTCTGTTTGGAAGTAGCAACACCTGCCTAGTTCAAAGTGTAAAGATGTGTTGTATTTAAATTACTGTTGTGGAAACTCACAGATGCACACCATTGCCGAATCTCGTTGATTGCATAAACACCCACTCCAAGGTGCCCCGTGATGCTGAGGACCTCGATCCAGAAGAGAAGATATACTGTGAAGAACTCATCGATCACCTTCTGCACTCCCCTGACATGTGGTCCAGTTTCAGGAACTCTCGCAAGGTGTTTTGTCCAGAACCGGCACGCATACTCTAGCGCGCCACCAACGCAGGCCTCCCTACGAGCACACAGGTCTCCAATCTCACTGAGGATAGCGTAGTCTTCCAAGTTGCAAATATTCTTCTTCAGTTTCTCTTTCATCAAGCCAAGGCAGGAAAATAGAATATCGATGTGATGGACCGGTGGATCAACAAAGAAGCGTTCATCTTTGCATCTTCCGGGGTCGGTGAGGAAATCAGGGAAGGATTTATGGAAAACACAAACAGGGTCAACCTCACTGTTCGGAATGAGGAGGAGCGAGTGGAGTGAACGAAGAGTGTTGTAGATGCGAGACGGGGGGCCATGTTTTCTGAGCAAATCCGATAGTGTCTTCCTCGATTGGGGGTGGAATATCAACAACGTTGTCCCGACTACAAACTTGAAACGGGAATAGAGCTCCTGCTCGTTCGAATCGGCATCACGGAAGGCTTGTTCCAACACTTGAGCGTAGAGAAGGTCAATTCCCGACTTTCCTTCGTGAGTGGTGCTTTGAGGGAATGAAATGATGAGAGTAAGCCTCTCGTCTGGGATATGGTATTGGGATGCAACGAATTTGACGACGGTCGAAGCATAGATGAAAAGCCCCCCCGCCTTCTTGCATAGGATATCGATATCGCAAGAACTTGGCCAATCTTCTGTGAGGCTACATTCACTTCGTTTTTTAACAACCTCGGTCAATCGAGTCCTGAAAAACAACTTGATATCGTTGTCCACTGAGGAACGTTCGACATCATGCAGTTTGAGCACTTCCGTAATGGGCCGAAGTAACTCCAGCTGGAACCCAGAGCGGATTTGGGGTTCCGGCCGACCTGTGATAAAGAACTTGACTTCCGGGATCTCATCCACGTAGCGGGATAGCACGGAAAGTATGGCGGATTCTGGTTCTTCGTCCCTGCACTCGTCGAGGGCATCAATAACTATGAGGGTTGGAATCCGGGTGGTTTTGAATGGGCCAATGATTGATCTCTCCAGCTGGGAACATAGAGACTCCCGCCCAATGTCAGGATTGGCCCTCAAGACCCGGAGTAACTGCTCTCGGAATGGCGGGTATCGATAGGCGAGTTGGAACGCCAGTGTCGGGAAGATGGCGTGGAGGTTGCTCCTGTCCTCAAAATCTCGCGAACAAAAGAAACTTGCACCAAGCTTCCCATCCGCAAAACTGACTTCCGCAAACGTCTGGGCGATGGTCGACTTTCCAGTTCCAGCGAGACCATTCAACCAAAAGACACGATGGTCCTGCTCGTCCGTCAACCAACGCTCGATCTGCAGGAGGACATCTGTCCTCGTTCCCTTCAGGCATCTCTGCCTCTTCCCAGAGCGGTACCCAGCTTCTGCAGTACGACGCATGCCGTTGAGGAGAGATAGGTCCACACTGTCCTATTTACCAGTTAGTGCAATGCGGAAAGTGTGCCATGGAGCCATATTCACATTGAGCCGGCAACTCTTGTCATAGATGTCTTGCTGCAGTGAGGTCTAGGGACGGCGTTAGCGTCGAACATGATTTAAGCGGTATGGTAATGCGAACCTGATAATCCATCATGGCATCGCGAATATCTTCAGTCAGCCCACTCAATTTCTCCGCATCCTTGACATTTTTGAAAAATCCAGCGACCTTGCCTTGCTCCACCAACGGCTCTAGGTCTCGGAGAATATTTTCTAACTTCCTAGAAGTTCCCTGACGTCAGACGTGGATCACCACCACAATAACTAGTGAGGTACCGTTTGAGTACCTCCCTCCTGTCTCTCTCCTTGATCTCGCCCTCAGGAACAGGTGCACACAGGGACTCGGCGAGGCCATCGACGCGGGGTATCAGTGATTCCACTGTTTGGCGATTCACCATCGCTTGCTAATTCAACGAGCATGAATGATGTGTATGGCGTAGCAAGATAGGTATACCATACATCATAATGCTTCAGAACGGCGGAGAGACCGCCCGCGACAGATTTGAGGGGAGTGAAGACATCCGAGGATTCCTTCACGACATCGATGGCCAGCTTTGTCGAGGCGTATGCAGTCGACCCCCAATTCGATTTGCTCTCGTACGCAGCACTAGGATCAAAGACATAGCCCGAAAGCTTCACGGGTCCGCCCCCGTCGACACCGGGGACAGAAATAAGACGGTCGGAAGCGGATACCGATACCAAGATCTCTGGCGGCGTGCCGTCTGCTTTACACGAATCGAATGAGCGAGGACCGGTTGGAACTGAATTCGCCACTCGCTGTACGTACCGTCGGACTTTCGCCTTCGCAAGATCGAAGGACCAGGGTCGGATGACCCAGCCCCAAGATGCGATTGCGGATCCAGCAGGTCAGGGCCATTCCTTCTCGTATCGCCGCCGCTCCCTGGATGGTTACTGCCACCTTCCCTTCCCCCTGGTCGATTCTGTGGTCGCACGGCAAAGATTTCTCGAAATCGCATGGAGTTTCTCGGCGAGTGTCGTGAGGGTCGAAGAAGCCACATGTGACACCCGTCGGGCGGCTTTTATCAAGCCACGCTGCCACCGCCAGGCAGAGCGCCGGGGCAAAGGCTCAGGTTAGGCGCTAGTAAAATCCATATCGCATCGAACAAAGTGGCACAGTGATACAAACACAGAAATAGGGCGAAGCGATGCAAACGAAGTTCAAAGGTATTATTATGAATAACGTTCACTCCCAGAACCTTTTATCTTGTGCACACTGGTTTGCCATCTCAAACTAAAGGGTGGAAAAACGTGAGCGTGACCACATTGTCCCCTCAGGGAAGTGGGCTACCACGTACCTCCTCGTTCGTCTTTACAAGCAGAACGCTCGGCCCCAGCCTCGTCACCGCCCCACTACTACTTACGCTCTTCAATGGGTCGTCCAACTTGAACCCCAGGCAGACCACCTTTTCAATCACGGCATTCCTCAACTCCTCGCTCTTTTCCCCAATCCCCCCAGAGAAAGTCAAAGCGTCAACCTTGCCTCCGAGCTTCACAAAATAGTTCCCAACGTATCCCACGATCCGATCCACGAACAAATCAAACACCAACTTCATCTTCTCATCCCCGTCGCCCGTTCCCTGGACAACCTTCCAAAAGTCGGTGGTGCCAACCATGGAGTGCCATCCTGCTCGTTTGTTCAGAATATCCTCGGCGACAGAGATATGGAGTTCTTTCGTGGACGATCGTGCGAGAGACGATGCGTCGGAGGTGTAGTGGAATACCAGGGAGGGATCGATTGACCCGGAACGTGTGGCCCCGGGGAGTCCCTCCAGAGGTGTGAGGCCCATTGTGGTATCGATGGATTTTCCATTCTGAATTGCTGCTGCAGAGGCCCCGGACCCCAGGTGTAGTGAGATCAACGATGTCTCCTCCACAGGCTACCATACCGGGGGGTTGAAATAGTGGATAGTACAACAGTCAATGAGGGGCAGTGGAAAGAAGAGAGGAAAGGCGCACTTGCTGAAGGAACTCTGCGGCTTCCCTGAGGACGAACGAATAGCTGATCCCGTGGAACCCATATTTCCTGATCTTCTTCTTCTGCGCCATCTCCGGGTCGAGCGGGTACGTGTAGACGTGAGGGGGGATAGTTCTCGTGTGGAACGTTGTATCGAAGTACGCGATGTTGACCACCTTCGGTAGCCGATGTGTGGCCAACTTGACCAACTCTAGTGCTGCCGCATTGTGCCTACGAAGGATCAGAGGATGTATTAGCCCTCCACGCGTAAGGCTCGACGAAACGCGTACAGCGGTGCAAGATCCGTCAGGAGCTCAATCTCCTTAATCGTCTCTTCACTCAACACGACTGCGTCACGGAACAGTCCTCCATGTACAATCCTATGCACCACCAACTCAATCTCCCCCGCCCCATGTTCCTTCAAGTTCTCGTCGCGTCCAAGGTGCCCCAAGAACAACTCCAGAGCAGAGCTCTGGTCCGTAGCCTCCCCAGATTCCCTGTCATCGACGTTGTGTCCTTTGTTCGCATTATTCGAATAGGAGAACTTGGCGGGAGGCGAAGTGAGACCGGACACGGAAGATTTTACAAGCGAGACGGGTGTGGAACCGAAGGAAGCGGAGTAAAGACACAGTTTGATCGACGAGGACCCCGCATTCACCGATAAGATCAACCGCGTGGGGGACATAACTGAGTGCGGTTCGAGGGTGTTTGGTTCCAGCGAGTGTTCGGACGGAGGGGTAAGTGTGGCCTACAAAGGAGGGAGTAAGTGGACTAAATACCAAACGGGTTGAGATCCAGGCTCCCTCCGGAACAGGTCTAGGGAAGGCGAGGTATCCTCAATGACATATTGTGATTTGGATTACTCCACTAAGGTGGGACCGTAGCCAGAGTATCCCAGTCAAGGCCGACGGGGACAACTTTTGTATTGACAAATTTCTTACGTGCATACTACGGGAGAAACTTAATCTAGATGAACTTTGGGACATCGTACGTCCCTTCAGGATCTGTGGGAGGGACGAGTGAGATCACGGAAACAAATAGGTGATCAATAAGTTGAAGGCAACGTACCAGTTCCGGTCGCATAGATAACCCTCTGAGTCTGCTTGATCCTCGACTGTAGCTCGCTGTTCAATTCCATCGCCCTGAGAGCCACTCTCTCATTGACGGCGGTGGCACCCTTAACACCCTCCATAGCAACATGATATCTCGAAACGTGGTTCCTCAACATCATGTCGAACGGAGTTGTCGTACTTCCTTCCTCCCTGTAACCCTCGATGTGCATCCTATCAGCGCCTTTACGTCCGAACGCCAACCCAGCTACGTCACGACTATAGCCGTGGTAGTTGACCACAATCCTCCTGTCTTTGGTGAAAAGGTGACCGAAATCGTCATCGGAGAGAGCGTGTGGATGGGAACCGAAGGGTCCAAGGACCATGAGGTCGGTGACATTCACAACCCTGACACGAAGCTCTGGAGCGATCTCGCGGAGGAGAGCGGCAGCAGCGATGACCTCGAAAGTGACCTCCGTACCAATCCCAACGAAGACGACATCCGGACGGAGACCTTCATCGGTAGAGCAGAACCTCCAGACGCTAGCACCCGCTCGGGTGTGGATCTCAGCTTCCTCAGGGCTGAGCCAAACAGCCGTGGGATGCTTCGAGCCGACCATCAGGTTAACGTAGTTCTTCGAGTTGATGCAATGAGCGATTGTGCTCAGGAAGCAGTTGGCGTCCGGAGGGAGATAGACACGAGCGGCGTCAGCCTTGAGGTTAAGGACAGCCCCGATGAACGATGGATTCTGGTGAGAGAACCCGTTGTGTTCCTGGCGAGT
>Ga0307511_10006752_pt1 | contig 11562 bp, 15 predicted proteins | sample 13_EM_MG_FD_200266 | JGI IMG/M metagenome (GOLD analysis project Ga0307511, IMG submission 200266) | Populus trichocarpa ectomycorrhiza microbial communities from riparian zone in the Pacific Northwest, United States - 13_EM | ecosystem: Host-associated > Plants > Roots > Unclassified | place...
GGGCCCGCGCCCACTCAGGGTGGGGTTTTCATTGAGAGGCGTGTCGAGAGTGCCAAGTATCGTGCCAACTATCCCCCGAATCTCCAGCTTGCGCCCCTCGAGCTCCCCTTTGTCGTATTCAACGTGTGGCATCTTCACCCCCAACTTGAGAGTCCGCTCGATTTCGCCCATCACTCTGAAATCGCTTGGTAGGGAGCAGATAGGACCAAGGTCAACCGACAAACCTTTCCAAATCTTCGATTGCCACCCTCACGGATTCGTGGAGGTCATCCGTATTCTTTCCTTGGATCACGGTCTCCAGTACATCGCACACGTCGAAACAGTATTCGGACAGGTATACATGATCCTCGTTGTCGATCATCTCGTCCTAGTCGGGCCGTCAGTGGAAGTTTACAGGTGGGTACAGGAGAGCACCGACCCGAACCAGGGCCAGGATAGTACCAGCGGTTCTGAATACCTGTTTTGTAGGGGAGGCTTCTGCTGCGTTCCTGTTCAGGATATTGATCCTGTTGTTGAGGAGTGGTACTTTGGCCTTGCGTGTGTGCGTCGCCATTCCTGCGGACTTGGTGTGAAGTGTACTCGTAGGGATGCGGAGGTTGAGTCCAAAGGGCGTAGGCTATTAGATGAGAGGTCACAGGCAACCTGCACAAAAAGTGTGCGGGGCGCTAATGCCAGATGAAGGGCTGTGCCTACAGAATATCCACCTTCCCCAATTACGAATCAGAAGGGATACTAGCGGCACTTGCACTCTGAAGATCCGTTGTCGCTGCTCCCGCGGAGAGGATTGTTCCGACGGTGTGCGCGCAACGGACCCTGGTGACTGGATGGTTGGATTAGGTCGCCCAGCTAACAACCGCAACTTCGTCGGCTGCTAGAGTGGTCACGATTCCAGTGTGCGGTAAGTCAAATCGAAGCGTTTTCACATTTCCCCCCCAAGTTCGGGTCGCGGGGAGAGGGGGAACTTTTCATACACATATCCGATCCAAAGAAGCGTTGGTTCCCACAGATAACAACCGGAGCTAGGGCTTGGGTCACAGTTTTGCGTTTTGTGCGGTGAGTAATTCGCGAGAACCTCTTAAGCGCATAGAGAGTTTATGTCCGATGGCAGGAGAATGTGGTGCCCATCAATGGCACTCTACGTCGAGGAATTTACCTGGTCGTGCTCCATGGCGCGTGTCATCCGCATAAAAAACCAACAGGATTCAACCCTGTGTGGTATGTACAGTTCGTGTATTGCCCAGTTTGAGAGCTATTTCGCACCATCCCGTAATCACGTCGTGGTGACGACCCATCGAATGTCCAAATAAGTGAACGTTTGGCAAGAAGTTGCGAACCAAAGCAACTCCAATCTCATGGCCGACCTAGACTCAAACACGCTTTAAACCGGTCGAGAGCTCTCGCTCAGTAGATCGTGCTTGTCTTCACCTTGCGCGCCACCCACACCGCATCCATAGGACCCCTTGTCCCTCCGAACGTCCGAAGTGCATCGCCGCCACTCAGGTAACGCATACGCTCTATTTTCTGATCCCAAATACGCGTCGTCCACCAAGCTCCGAGCTGCAAAAGTAATTAGACGGAGCGTTCAAGGCCAACCACCGTGCAAGGTACGAGTCGTGGCAGGGGGGGGTACAGTAAGTGGACCTGCTGCTCTGGGTTGGCTAAGGCGCGCGCGGGAATCTCTTCTGAGCTCGCCTCAGGACGTGCTGCAGATGTTTCCGCGGTAATGCGCGCGTTTTGGAGGTGTACTGGGGTGTCTGGTCCAGGCCTGCCAGTCGCTGACACCAAACTCTGAGGAGAAAATGGAACTGCTGCAGTGGAACGGAAGTCGGCCTTGAACGCTTGAACCACAATAGTACTGGAGTCATCGTTCTCACATTTCCGTATAGACTTAATAGTGGATAAACGGTAATGTGTCTACATGGCACGTTTGATAGGAACCCATGGGCGTAGCCGGGAAGATGAGACAAGCGGATGGAAAACGGATGGTGAACCGCGAGATATACGAGCGCGAAAACGAGGAGGAAAAGTGTATTCTATACACAGCTGATAATGCAGGGAAACAAGAAGTAGCGAGTGGGCGTGTGCGACGTGTTGGGGTGAGGTTTATTGTTCACGAAAACGAAACGGAATGGAGAAATGAGAGAAACTAGAGTGCAACACATCTGCACGGTTGAACGCAAGAGATCGTGGAAGAGTCAAATTTAGTTCGCACAACACATTCAAGATAGCCTAATCACCGCCATGGAGGGTCGCGGGGAGAAGGAGGCTCGAGGGGTTCCAGCGGTGGGAAGTGGGGAAGGAGGTCCGAATAACCCAGTGGTCGTTTCTTTGGGAGGGTTCAGGCTCAGGAGGTGGTGGGCGCTTCTTGTGGGTTTTCTTGGGAAGTCGTTGGTCGGTTCTCCAAGCTGGATGAGCAGGCCTGGAGGAGGATGAAGAGAGCCTCATGAGACGGTCGAACCTGAGGCGCGTGGCCCTGGGTGTTTGAGGATTGGCAACTGTCCGGCGTCCGTATGTCAAGACCAGGTCTCCCGGCATCGCCGATCACTTTGGAAACAACGAGTGGGTCCTATGCAACGCGTTTTACGTTCAGTCAGGTATTTGTGAGATAAGATTGCGCCTACCCGATAGGTACCCTCGTCGGTCACACCACTCGTCCTGTTTGGAACGTCAGGAGAACTTGTCGTTGGGTCCCAATCATCATCGTCCTCGTCCATTCCGTCACCCACCCCAGGGGAAGGCGGCTCCGACAAATCCGAGGCCATCTCTAAACACCGAAGAACATCTTCAATGCTCGGGCGATCGTCTGGTTGGGGTGTCCAACACAGTTCCAACATCTCCCACAGGCGTTTTGTAAAATTCACGCCTCGAGGAGGGAGTTCGCCTTCTACCACTTTCATGAAGACAGTTAGGTCTGTGTGTTTGTGGAATGGCAGGTTCCCGCTAATTGTTTCGTATATGACCATTCCAAAAGCATAACAATCAGAAGGTTTCGTTGGGCGACTGCTCTTGAGACCGAACCGCTGCGGAGCGATAAGCTCAGGGCTCATCCATCGGGCCGTTCCACCCTGTGTGTATGAGCTCGAGGATAAAAGGTTTATGGGGTCTGAGATAATTGTAAGCAGGCCAAAGTCCGCCAGGCGGGCGTGGCCAGTTTGGTCGATCAGTATGTTCGCCTTGACGGGTAATCTCGGTGAGATAGAAGATCGACTCTAGCAACCGTCAACGCACCCCCTTGAGGTCCCCATGTATCATTCCCTGGGTATGGATGTAGATCAAACCCCTAGCGACGCCTCCCAGCTAGATAATCAATAAGTTAGCGGAGGCGTTAAGACTTCGGATAAAAAGCATACCAACTCCAAGCGGTTTACATTCATGTGTGCTTTTACGAAGTCGTTGATGTTCCCATTTGCCATCCAGTCTGACACCATTGCGAACTGAGCCTCCGACATCGTCACTCCTATCAGTGGCAGGATATTTGGATGCCGAAGGGTTTTCCATGTCACGACCTCCTTGCAGAACCTCTACATGGGTCCTGTTAGCGCACAGACACACGGAAGCGGACGAGCCGGCAACTTACACCAACGATCCTTTGTAGGTCACTGTTTGAATACACCCTTATGACCTTTACAGCGACATCCCGGCCGCAATGTTCCCCCTTCCACACATCTGCAAACCCTCCCCTGTATAGTGCGACGCCGGTTCTGTCGTAGCAAACAGGGACCTTCAAGGCCCTCGGAAGGAATGCGTGGTGGCCACACGTTCTGTACAATGATTTTAGACATTTCTTTCGGGCCCATGGCGAAAGGTCGGCCCTGTCCAGTGCCTAGTCGACAGAACGCGTCAATTTCGATCAACAGATTAACGATGGCAAAGAACGTAGAACGCGCCTCGTCTATCACATCGATAAAGGACTGTGCGTCGGCCCCGAGGAGGCCACGGATCGTATCACACTCATCTTTACTCAAGAACGCCGCCTCGATCAGGGAGGGGAGTTCACGTGGAGCAAACACACGTCCGACTAAACGCCTGCAGGCTGGAGTGTTGGAGTTGAGGAGATAGTAATAAGTGTTCCACACGAGATCAAAAGTGTGGTCAAGGCGTACCACTTTGGGGAGGGGAGGCGGTGTCAACCTTGAGGCTCAAAGTATTCTTCCTTGCATCCAAGGTAGCAACGGAGCTAGCTTCATTGAGCGTAAGGTTGTATGCCGTCCTTCTTCCGGGGCGTAACGCATCTTCCAGCTCCGCGTCGCTGTCCATGGTCATGCCATTGATTTTGATTGTAGGTGTTGTGGGAGTCATGTCGCCGGCGTGGCTATCTTCGTCCATTTCCTCGGCACCCGTGGTATTCACTCTGTCTAACTTTTCGTCAATGTTCATGCCGTCCCACTCCCCATCACCGCCTCCCTCCTTGGGGTCCCCAAATCCCATCCACCCTCTCCCTCCCCTGTCGTAATTTGTTTTTTCTTCAAGCTGAACTCCTCGTGTAGGATCTTTGCCGTTTGAGCGTACAACGGAATCGGGGTTCATGGACTCACGCGATGGCGGGGGTGACCTGTGGAAGCCCGGCCGGGTCTCGGTATTATCCACGTCGTTGTCATCACTCTGTCCAGAATTGGACGTATTGTAGATATTGGTGACGTTGGAAGAGGATTTTGGTACGGGTGCAACGATCGGGAAACCGTGTACGGGAGTCTGGGCCTGTACAGGCGACAACGAGCGGGCAACCCTCCCCTCGTCTGGGTTGCGTGTACTTGGAGAGAGGGAACGGAGAGGCAGTTGAGATGGCCGGACCTGGGAAAGATCTTCCTCCTTATAGGCAGGAGGAGGTGGGTACCAGATCTGATGGGAACCAAACACATCAATCGAGTCTTGAGCGATACCCGTGGAGGCAGTCAAGTTGGAATGTTTACTGGTGTGCACCTGTGGTCGCTGTTTAGCCCAGACTGTGGACAAGACTTGTCGGAACTGACAGTTTGTAGAACCTTGTCTGCGGAAGATTCCCATCGAAAGGTTAGCTCATCGCACCAAGCGTGAACGATCCGGATGGGCTGGAAAATGCGGGCGTCAAGGAAGTCGGCCTCGATGCTTTTCTCCAGTAGCTTCATCCAGGGTCGGATTACGCGAAGGTAAATTGGTTCGGAACCCTATGCGGAGAAAGGCATTCAGCGTGCAAATTTCCACGGTCGGGCTGAGTTGAGGCTGATGGCTCAAACTTGCCTAGCGCAAGGAGCGATTCGCCCATAGAGTGTAGGAGTGGATCTACTCACGTAGGCCCGGGTGAAGATAGAGTAGAGGAGAAAGACGGGTATGATCCCGTTGTCGGGGTGGGAACGGTCCGTGAGTACGTCCGCCATGATTTCGTACATCATCATGCAACTCTGTCCAGAGAAGGAATTGAGGACGACCAGGACGTGTCGACGGAAACGGAGGGCACGAGGGGTGAGATTTTGAAACATACCCAGACAATCCAGATGGTCATTACACCCTTCATATCGCGCTTGCGCTGGGTCATCGCCTTGGAACTGGGTACGCCACCATTACGTGCGGAGGGAGCAGGGGCCTTGAGGACCTTGCGGGTGTCGTAGATATTGAAGAATAGGTAGACAAGACGAAGGATCGGGACTGTAGGGGCCATCTTGTTGGGTTAACCGTGGTCGTGCCACCTATAAAAATTCCCTGTATGTGCACAGGGGTCAAGCGGGAGAGTTAGGGAGGGGATGTACAGAGGTGGCGGTCGTTGAAAGAAGATAGAAGGTGGTAGATAAGACGTAGTACCTGGATTGAATGCGGTGCACACGAGCGCATCTGCATTAGGCGGTCCCACCGCCACGTAATTTCCAGTCACAGCCTTGTGGGTAAATCGGGTTAAGTATATGCTGTTCCAAATGGGTGACTGGGCGACTATCCGTAGCACCAGATAATATCGTATCCATCGTAGGAGGGTGATAGTAGTAGCCAATATTGGCTCTACTGACCCGACGGAGCCGATCGACTGTCACTTTGTTGTTTTGTTGAATCGATGTAATTTCGGTTCTCCAAACGTCCCTCGAGGGACCTTTATTTGTTTTTTCTTCTTTATATCCATGTCAAGGGTGCACTCTCGTGTTGGGATCGTCTCCCAGTGGGTAGGCATGCCACCGCGATCGCAGATCTCGACCCGAAATACTCACGCCAGTCACGGGTAATGGACACACCTTTGCAAACACTCAAGCGCTCAAGTGCCACCCTTACGGATTCATTTAGACCACCTACATTCTTCCTCGGATTGCGGTCTCCAGCACATCGCATAGGTTGAAACAGTATTCAGAGAGTTATACGTAATATTGGTTGTCGACCGCCTTGTCCTGGCTAGGCCGTCAGTGAGAGTTCACGGACGGGCACAGAACGAGAGCACTAACCAGAGTTTGGATTGTGCAAACGGTTCTGAGGACTTGCTTTGTGGGGGAGGCTTTGGCTGCGTTCATGTTCAGGATAATGATCCTGTCGTTGAGGGATCATCAGCAAAACCGTCCGATTGCTGTGGTGCTGTGCCGCCAAAAAGATCGCATAAAAACGTTACATAACGATCGCCACAGCGACATCCCCCTCTACCACAGTAGCTCACAGCGCCACAGTGGCTCACAGACTCCCACAGCAATTTGACTGTTTTGCTGATGATGGCACATTGACGTCGTAAATGGGTCTTGACATTCCCGCCGGTTTGATTTGAGGCGTATTTGTAGAGAGTTCGAAGGGCGCAGGCTGTTAGACGGGAGGGCCACAGGCAGTGTGTGCGGGGGCGCTGCGAAATGCCGTCCCTGTGGTACCCGATAGAGCAAGGGACATGAACCCTTGGACAGTTCAATGAAGATTTAGGTCATAATTGGGGCTGTTCCAGTGTGACAGATTGTAGTCATTGCATTCCACGTGGGCCCGTTTTTAGTGGAAGCGCACATCTAAAAAGAGTCGCCCAGTCAGTACTCCTCGCCGAGATACATTGACGGGTAAATTTCGGGTGGAGGTTTCAGGAAGTCGCCATCTCCCTGTCCTTCTGCATTATGGGTTGGGGAACTTGACGTGTTCGCGGTGGATGTGGGAAACCAACAAATAGCCGGAAAGTCGCATGAGGGTGCATTCTTGGTTCGGAACTCCCGTAGCTTGACATCTCCTCGTCCGCTCATTGAAGTTTCTCCGGAATGATGGAGTCGATCCCAACGGGAGAGACAATGAGTGGCCCAGGGACTGGGTCCGCGGAGGTATTGTTCATTGTGTTGATGCGAGTAAGCACCCCGCACACCACCCGTCCTTCACTATTCACCCACGTTTTGGCGGGGCTTCGGCCAATACAGGGTGTAAACCCCAACGCGAGTATTCACCGCAGGGCGGGATACCACCCGAACCAGATAGCACGCTCTACCAAGGAGTCAGGAAGTTGAACGTTGAACGTCTGTCTTCTCCTCTCGCTACCACCCACTATATGATTTTTGTCGGCTTGGTGTGAGGCGCGCTGGGAGCGAGGGTTGAGTTCAAGAGGTGCGAGCAGCTCGGTGAGAGGTTTGCCCACAGACCGCCACGAAACATGAACAGGGCGCCAAAGGGTCCGCGCCCACAATGGAATTGGACATCGGGGGGTCCATCACCAACCTCTGTGATGAACACTTTGGGGTTCGGACGTCGAAGTCCAGGAGGCGTACGTCTGGGTTTATGTTGCCAGCGCAACTCTGTCGGTTGTTGGAAGTTTCCACCGGCAAGGTCGATCCCGGCTCTGGTTTGTGGTTGGGCCGAATCGACGATGAAGCTCAATCCTCCGATCATCATCTCTCGACACGCTTTCATCTTGTTCTTCATTTCCGTGTCACATTGGGTAAGCCCTTCTGTCGAAATCCTAATCCCCGTTGTTACCAAAGAAATGAAGTAGCGAGCAATTGGTGTTCTCTCCTCGTCCACTGGAGGCAGGTACTCGGCGATTCACTGATCGTGTTTGGGTTCACCGTATTGGGATCGTCAGCCCCTCGGGCGGTCCCCTTTACTGGCACTGTACATCCCTGGCTCGTCTATCGTGGACTTGGCTATCACGTACTCTGGAGTCCCGACGTGCGCCTCCCGCTTGGGGTGGGTCGCGATCCGACGGAAGGGGTCTAAACATAGGGGTACCTGTGTGGAACCGGAAAACTGGAGTAGGCATGCTCACCTCATCTCGCCTTCTTAGGTCCTCAACCTTTTTTCGGTTAGGGGAGAGAGTAAACTGGTCAAATAGGGTCCAACGGCGGATGGCATGCAAACCGGCCATGTGTTGCCGCCAGAGTATCGCCAGCAAACGACAAAACTTGGACCTTGCACCCAGTGGCGGGGTCGAGACGTAATATGAAGGAAAGTAAGGATTAAGACTTGTTGAGTGAATGGTGCGATTTTCAGACTGCGTTTAGGGTATGATAAGGGAACGATCGGCGATAGCGAGAGGAGACGGAGGGGAAAGAGCGTCTGGGGTATGGTATCTTCGTTTTACCGGTAAAGACAGGGAGATCATGGCATGAACGAGTATGCGTGTTGGTGTTACTGTACGGACAGTAATAAATAGGCTGAGGAGATATGCAAAGCGGCAGAACAGGCGGGGATAAATGCCACCCAGAAGGAAATTCTTGACAACGGGAAGGTTTTTTTTGCAGGGAGGGGGTGCAAGGGGAATCGACCGGGGAGAGGGGGGGTCATACTCGAGTACGTCTTGAACCACCACCGTCGTAACGGTCGTCGATACTCTCCCCATTCCGACCCGGGGGCTCCTTGTTGAGGGCGTGACATAGAGTAAGCGGTGTCGGTGTGAGGTGGAGAAATGTAGGAGTACTGGTGAGGGTTCGCACTGACGCTGCCTGGTCGATGCTGTGGTAGGTGCGTCGCTTCTGACGGACCGGACACGCCTAAGGAATAGTATGCGGGAGACTCAGGCATGGCGGAAACCGGATACGACTTGGCGGAAACCGGAAACGACTCATATTTTATCCACTGCTCAAGGAACTTTGATGCGATTGAAACACCAGGCGATGACTTGCGCGGTGGGGCAAATTGGCTGATGTTAGCGAACTCCGGAAGTGGGGGCGGAGAGATGACGCGGGTGGAGGAGTGTGGGAATGAATCAAAGGGTTCGGAAGCAGTAGGTCCACCGATAGCGTAGTTGCTGAGATCCTGTATAGCAAACAAAGTTTGATGAGAAAGCAGAAATACCAGTGGCAGGTGGGTCGATTAAATTGGGGGATTTACAGTGTATCCTCGTCGCGGGAGGGGAGTGGGGTAATCAGGGGTGGGGGGCGGCGGGTCGAACGAGGGCGGTCTATTGGACTGGGCTAGTCCAGCAGACGGCAACCCGATTTCCGCCGCAGCCGAGGGCGGTTCCGGTACCCATGTATAACCAGGTGTGGAAGGATCGGTGCTTCGCGACGATTGGACTCGATTCATACCGCTTTCCCACTGGGGGTCCTATACAATGTGTCTCACATGGAACGAGGGGTTCGTTCGGAAGTCAGGTAACACTTACCTGATGGGTACCCCCACCCTCTGGATTGAGCCGGGAATACAAGGGGTTCAATGCGATGGTATCTGGGAGTGGTGGAATGAAGGCGAATATAACATGGGAGGCTTTTTTCGTTCTTACCGCCGTAGTGCCTCCAGGACTGTATATAACCGTGGTATCTGACTCTGTGGTGGTGTTGGCTGGAATGGTCGGAGAAGGTCTTGGTGCAATCAGGACACGGATAGGGCTTTTGGCCGGTGCTATTGTGTTTCGTTGTCAGTAAACAGGTCGCCAGATAATGATAAAACGGACGTACTGGATGTTCATATGCATCGTATCACGACCGAGGCTGTTGGCATCTGCATCGTTGTTCGCCTCGATGACCGAGGGTCCGGGTGTAGTAGAGACGGGACTGGGTGAACGGTCTGTAAGGTAATCCGAAGGGGAGGTGGCGGCGCTCCATTCGGTTGTCGTGGTGTCGTTCGCCCTGTTTAGGGTATCAGAAGAACCAGCTGTCTGGTCCCGGTCATCGCCACCGCCATCCATCGCTTCGTCCACTGCAGGGAAAGGTAGCTCTGGCAAATTTGAGGCCAGCTCCAAATGCCAAAGAACGTCTTCGATACTCGGACGATCGTTTGGTTGAGCCGTCCAACACAATTCCAGCACCCCCCACAGACTCTTCCCCCACAGACTCTTCCTGAACCGGGGCCCTCGAGGAGGACGCTCGCCTTCCACCACCTTCATGAAGACAGCTATGTCTGAGCATTTGTGGAATGGGACGTTTCCACTGATCGTTTCATATACGACCATTCCAAGAGCGTAACAATCAGAGGGTTTCGTTGGGCGACCATCCTTGCACCCAAACTTCTGTGGAGCGATACGTTCCGGGCTCATCCACCGGGCGGTGCCACCCTGTGTGTATGAGCTTGAGGAGAGGAGGTTAGTGGGGTCCGAGATGATTGTCAACAGACCAAAGTCTGTGAGGAGGGCGCGGCCAGTTTCGTCAACAAGTACATTGGCCTGGGCAGGTATGGTCGGTAAAATGAGTGATTCCAGCCATAAAAAACCCACCCCTTTAAGATCACCATGAATCATTCCTTGACTGTGGATGTAGATCAGCCCCCTAGTGACGCCTCCCAGCTGGAGAAGTTATCCGATAATCAATGAACTTGAAGCGAAGACAGCGAGACTTTGAACCAAAACCTACCAGCTGTAACCGGTTTGCATCTGGGCGCGCCCTCACGAAGTCATTGATGTTTCCATTCACCATCCAGTCTGATACCATTGCAAACTTGGTCTTGGACATTGTCACTCCTATCAGTGGCAGGATGTTCGGATGCTGGAGCGACTTCCATGTAACAACCTCCTTGCAGAATCTCTGCGCAAGCACCTTCAGTGCCCAGACACGTAGAAGGGAGCACAGCCAGCAACTCACACCAATTATCTTCTGTAAGTCAGCATTCGAGTGTGTCCTTAAGATCTTCACAGCAACGTCCCGGCCGCGATACTCCCCCTTCCACACGTCTGCAAACCCGCCCCTGTACAACGGATCGCTGGTTTGGTCGTATGAGATCAGAATCTTCAAGGTTGTCGGAAGGAGTCCGTGGCGGCCACATGTTCTGTACATCGACCTAAGGCAATCCTTTCGGGCCCGTAGCGGAAGGTCGGTCCGATCCAGTGCCTGGGCAATAGAACGTGTGGATATTGTCAGTTCCGATCGACACAGGTTTACAATGATGAGAGTACAACACATGCCTCATCTATCACATCGATAAAGGCCTGTGCATCATCCCCAAGGAGGCGGCGGATCGTGTCATTCTCATCCTTGCTCGAGAAGATCACTTCGATCAGGGAGGGGAGCTCATGTAGAGCGAATGCGCGTCTGACCAAACGTCTGCAGGCTGGAATATTGAAGTTGAGAAAGCAGGAGTAATCACCGTTCCGTACAAGGTTGGCGGAGTCTGAGCTGAGGACGTACCACCCCCGGATCCAGATGTCGTGGCGGTCTTGTGAGAGGTTTCATCGAGGGGTACATTCGGTGCATTGAGAGTGTCGAGTATCTCTTGGATCTTGAGCTT
>Ga0307511_10006753_pt1 | contig 11561 bp, 6 predicted proteins | sample 13_EM_MG_FD_200266 | JGI IMG/M metagenome (GOLD analysis project Ga0307511, IMG submission 200266) | Populus trichocarpa ectomycorrhiza microbial communities from riparian zone in the Pacific Northwest, United States - 13_EM | ecosystem: Host-associated > Plants > Roots > Unclassified | place...
TTTTAGTTTAACGTGGGTGTCCGGGCCAGCTTGCGCGCACCTCGACTAATCCCACGGGCCCTGAAGTTAACGACCATGTAAGCCTCCAGTGGCCATCATATGAGCAACCACAGGGCTCGAACCTAAGACCACAGAGGGAGCAAACCTCTTGGTCCCAAGCTCTTACCACTAGGCCACCACCTAGATGGTTGACCACCTACTATTCTTGATCCATAGCATGTTAGTCTATTCATGAAACGACTATATATAAGTGTTAATTAATTAAGAAATCAGTTGTTATTTCTCTTGTGCTATATATTCAACCTTGATTAGCCTTGATTGCTTACTTTGTTGTAGATGTCTGTTCCTTGTGATTTACAACCCTTACGATCTCTTGTCTGCCTTTTATAGGCTTATTCTGCTTTTCAAAAAAATAATAATTAAGAAATCAGTTTTTTGCTATTTCTTTAAGAGCCCGTTATTAACTCTATTGAATGGAAATTGTAATTTATTATATGCATTTCTGGTATTACTATATTTTTCTTTATTAAAATTGACAACTTTCTTCGTTATTTTATTTTAAATAAAAAGCTATATATACAAAGTATGCTTGTATTTTTCATAATTTTATTTCCACATTGGTTTTATTGAAATGACATGTCTATATATATTATTACCCTATTCAATATATTTTTTTAACTTAGTAATAACTTTCATAAAAAATATGTTAACATGCTCTGTAAATTTAAGAATATATTTCATAGATTATTTAATATAAATGAAATGTATTTGTTCAAATATTTTAAATATAATCCTTAATTGTCATTAATTTTATATCTTAAAAACAAAGAAATAGAATTTAATCAAATACTATTTAATTGCTTTAAACATTTATTAGTACAACACTGGTTACTAAGTACTGCTTTAATTTTATCCCACAAAACATCTCAGCCACAACATAACACAAGAATTCGAAACATGTTTTAAATTAAAACATCCTAGCTAGCCTTGAATTATAAATCGAGTGTTTTTCTTTAAGGTAGTTTTTTCAAACAAGCTTGAAGAACCATTTAAGAAAGTGCTCTTTTATTTTCCTTTTATTTTAAGGAGCTTGAACAAGAAAATGAACTTAAACAGCATTCAACTTCGAGTACTAACAAATCAATTGCTTATATTTAACTCTGTGTTTAAAAGGCCAAAAGGAATGTAAGAACAGCACCAACCTACAGTATATATATGGGATCCCGGGACAATTGATTTTTAACTCAACAAATCCATGCTCATTTATGTTCATCTAACAATCAAGTTTTCACAGCTCAATGGGGGTAAAAATGCCTCAAAAACTCCATACTACATGGAGCTACATGCATTTAGTTTTGCTAGAAAATTAGGAGAAGAACCCAACAAGGTTTGAATTAATTCACTCTTATGAATGTGGCTGCCCTCCTGGATGCCAATGCAACCAACCACAACACTTATTGAAAATGAAAGAACATGCTTTGAAACAATATTAGTGCAGGGAACTGTCAGTAGTATCAAAGTCCGGCAGCAAATTGCACACCAGTAGCTGGCAACCATGAACGGCCACCTATGAAGTTTGCGACTGTGAATTCTGATGCTTCTTCTGCACTAGTTATAACCTTGTAACCAGGCCACTTAACTCTTCCACTAGTCGAAGCTCCAGGTCCGGTGTTCTTGTACTCTCCATAATACAAAGTGTTTAGGGCAAAACTACCATTCCACTCTAGCCATCCTGCCGGATCCACCAAAGAATCAAGATAAGTTGAGAGAAAAACTGTACGCGAGTATTTCCTCCATGGCCTTCCTAAGTATGTTTTTGATGAGCCAAGGTCTTCTGCAGCAAATACTTGTGAATTATGGATTACAATCCCTGTGTTAGTATAAGGGCAAGACCTGCCTTGGGCTGTTATAACGTTGTTTTGGCTACCAATTGGCCTTCTTACATATATCATGCAATTTTGTAAGACAACAGCTGCGTCTCCAAAAATGAAGTCTATTGTACCATAGATAGAGCATTCCCTATAGAACTGTCTTTTACTGTGGACATATAAGGTGTCTTGATACCCTTCAAAACCACAACGGTAGAAGACAGAGTAATCGGAACTTGATCGAAGGGCTACAGCTTGATGGTTTTGTGGACCAGCTGTGTTTTGGAATGTGATGTCCCGAGCAATGAATCCGTGACCATCGACCCCTGAGGATTCATCAAATTTTTAACATTGGTCTTGATTTTCACACATAATAGATAAGAAAAAGGCTATTTACACTTAAATTAAGACAAAGAGAGAGTTAAAAGATTTACCAACAGTTGCAGTGTGAAATGTGTCAACACCTCCACCGCTTCTCTTGTTCCCAGTGATAATGGTTTTTGTCATTCCATCACCAACAAGCATAATATTCTCTAGTTTCTTACCAATTTCAAGATACTCTTTATACACCCCACTCTTAATATATATAACAAACCTCCCATTCCCACTACTCTTTTCTGCGGCTTCAAGTGCCGCCTTTATGTTACTGTAATCACCTGATCCATCTTGAGCCACCACAAGATCTGGAGATGGTGAAGGTTCCTGCAAGAGCTTTCTATCAGATGCTTTAACCCAGGTAGGCAAATCATCTTGATAGGTTTGAGGGAAAACTGATGAGGCTTTGTTATGTAGAGCCAAAGAGTTGGTTATTAGCTTCGAAACATTGTTAGACATCATGAGAGGTAACATAGAGTCTGAAACCCCTAGATCATTGATTGTGTCTTTACAACTTTCAAGATAGGTTGACGCAGCGCTAAGCCAAGTTTGAGTGTCAAAATTGGTGGATTTTATGTTAGAGTCAAGGGCGAGGATGAGTTCATCAATGGTCTTGTTGTAGAAGTTTAAGCAATGTTTCCATGCATTCTTTTCTTTCTCATTGCGTAATGTTGGCCATAGCCGCTGGTGGTGATTTTGAGCAGTGAGAGCACTTTTCAAGGCTAATTCGATTGCCACTTTACGAGACTCAAATTCTTGGTTAGGTATAAAGGGGTTTGGGTTTTGCTTCATGGAGTATTTGCATGGTTCAGGGTGTGGGGTTTTGTTGCACCATGAATCTATCTCATTAGAGGTGATAGATGACAATGTTGGTGAAAACAATGAGCAAAAGCTTATGAACAAAACAGATAAACCAAACTTTGTAGCCATTTTAGTAGGCCTAAAAACTCTTGAAAACGTGAATGTAATCTTTTTTGAAAATGGTGAGTACTCTGCTTGCAGCTTTTGGCTAGTTTGTAGGAAAGGACACTAACCGAAAGCTATCCACAAGCTAAGATATAAGAACAAAGATCTTAGTACTTTGTCTATAAAGTATATGTTGTTCCCTTCAAGAGAAGCGACTATATATGTTGGAAACAAAAACAAATTTCAACCAAGAACTCAGTTTTTTTATCAAATTAATAAGTGCTGTTATAAATCTTTTATTGTAACTTATCTTTTGCTATAACCTCCACGCTTAATTTGACATCATACTTCTGCAGTTACTCCTCTTGTACATGTTTAAGAAGAAACAAAACTGTTTTGTTTGATATAATGGATAACAATAATTACAAGTTTTGACCTAGGGTTTTATTAATTTCACATAGCCTCTATACGTCGTCTTCATGTGCTCATATGTTGGGATATGTAGTATTCTTTAAGTTATCTTGAGACTACGTACTTGTCAATAAGGTTCATGGGTATACATTTTACTTGCTACACTATAATCTCAGTTAATGATGCACTAGTTTAGAGAGTTTCTTGCTTTATAAGTAGTGTAGGGTTGTGAATCTAACGACAAATCAGGTGGTTGAGCTCCACAGCGGAGCCACCTTTCGAGCTACAAGGTCAAGCGAACCTATATATTAGGAAAAACCATTACATATTGCTTAGATAAATATAAAATTCAAAGTCGTTTGTGCATTAATGTTTTTAGACTTCGTTGATCCCACTCATGAATAAGTCCATGAAGCACATTCGACTAAAAAAAGTGCATTATTATATTTAAGAAGAAATAAATTTTATCTTGTTTAAGGACCATTGATCTTCAACTTAAAAGGTCCATGCAAGCCCTATGTTCCTTATATATTTCATGCTAAAAAAAAAACTAGCAGCAAAAAGAAAATTTGCATACTTAAATTATTTAGTACAAGATCTGAAAATGGGATATTTCTGATCTTATGGCATGGATATATAGAGCTTTCAAATTATTTTACACAAAGCATATACCATTTATAATAAATAATAAATTTAATATCCAAAGGGGTGAAGGCCCCTACTGGCCCTAAGGTAGCTCTGCCATTGATTCTATCAATGGCATTACAGTGACAACATGTTTGTTTTTACAGCCAACTCTCAAGGCTTCTCTTTCTCAAACTACTCTCTTCATTCTCCCAACCTTGATCACGCTAGGAAGATCAAATATGAAGATCCTCCTTCACCTAGAACCATGCATATATATTTTTTTAATATGTATGAAAATGTAACAATTGACAGAAGAGAGAAACATTAGAACAAATGGAACTATTCTTATAGCAGATGTAGTCATTTTTGCAACTGCTAAATAAGAAACAAAAACTTGGGTTAGGAAAATGGAGGCATTTTAAGGACATCAAAGTAGAAAAATAAAGAAATGTATCACATACCTGGTAAGCTGGTTCGATATCTTTCATCCCTGCTACCTTTAAAAATTAATGGTAGATGGACATACCTGCCTAAGAAATGATTCAATTATGAGGCTAATATGTACAGCTTTAAAGCTGGGAGGCATTTGGAATTCAGAGTTAAAAAATGAACCAAGAACGCCACCAAGAGCTGGCTGCAGGAAAATATCAGCACATAATTAGTTAAACATTAGATACAAGTCTTCCAAATTAATTTTGTGTAATTTCTAAAAGCTATTAGAGGGAAGAAATTGATCAATTTGAATTTTCTTTCTGAATTTCCTTTTCTTTTTGGAAATTATATGCGTGAAAATATACATCAACATAACTAACACATCAATATAAGAGAATATTTTGTGTTTGGTCAGTGTTCCAAAACACAAAAAAATATATATATAGAAAAGAAAAAAATATATTTGGATAAAGAGATAAAAATAAATATATAAAATAAATATATCTTCCAGATGCTTGAGCTTAATTTTCTATTAATTCCACCATCAAGATCCCAAGTTAAAAGAGATAAAGAGCCTGAAATATTACATGTAGCCTTTCGAAACCAGAAATAAGGAAAACGAAGAGAAGAAGGAAGTAGCATAAGGAAATTCCAAACTCACCTCCACGCGAAGTAGCAAGTCTACTGTCTAAGAAATCAAGGTATCGCTGTGTCCAATCCGAAAATGCACGAATCGGCTGTAAAGAATGGAGCTGATTCCTCAGCCAATTTATGCTGTTTGTCAGCTCTTCAAAGACAAAAAACTCAGCATTTTCACCTGGAAGATCTTTGTCAGATTCGTCACATAGCTCATACCGGCAAACTGGGCAAGTATTATGCAAGTTCAGCCAACGAACAATGCAATCAGAATGGTACAAATGCTTGCACGGTAGCTCCATCACGTCACCACCAACCTCAAATATCTCCTTACATACAGGACAATGCATGTCGTTCATCAAATGTTGTTCAGTGATTTTCACCACCGGCACCGCTTCAATTGCCGAAACTGGTGCAGGAGGTGGCCCTAGCAGTTCAGTATGTGTCGTATCTTGAAGGAGCAGATCATCTTCATCGTTACCAAAATTGTCAATATGGCTTCTGTTATCACTACTATTACTTGGAGGAACAACAGGCCGTGGTGCCGCGATAGCAGGTCTTTGCAGGCTTGGAGGATCCACAAACTGGAGGGTAATCCAAGGTCCATTGGCACTTCCAGGTACCCATCTGATTCTTCTACCAAAATCAGCATCCTGCCGCCTTGTAGGACGATCGAGCATTTGCGCCAAAGAGTCCAACAACCGTGCACCTGGAGACGGCTCTAAGCCAGATAGATCAGCAATAAGCCTGGGCCTTGATACATCTAGCTCATGATTTATTTCCCTAAAGCAATGCGGACAAAAGATTTCAAGTCGGTTTAAGGAGGTTAACCTTAACGTACGCTGGCAATTTTGACACCAGAAGTAATGAAAAGTTCTCATTCTTCTGATTCCGTTGACTGTAACACGAGGGCGATTGATCAATGACATGTGTTTCAGGGGGGCGCCTGAGCAAGTATCTGCCTTTGTTAGGTCTAATTTGTCGAGGAAGAATGTTTCACAATCTTTTATATGTGAAAATGTCACAGAGAATGGCTTTTGGAGGCACAGGAAGATATTCTTTTTCTCTGCTTGGAGGAGTTACTTAGGCCTAATTGTCACTTTCTTCCATGAACAGTTTCTTCTCACTTCTTGACAAAGCAATGGATGATTGAGAAACGGTGCAAAGCTAATACATAACTTTCGGTTAAACAATGAGCTAACTAGACAGACGACTTATCCATAAAGTTATGTATCTAATTCCCTGAGAGTGAATGAAAAGCTAAAGAAAACACATGTGCACTAGTTTCATATCTTCTGGTTTGCATAGAACCCGGCCATACAAAGATTCCATGGCAATAAAGAAGCCAACCAGATTCCATGGAATCAAAGTTTAAAAAAGAAAAAAAAATCAAGATTATTGATCAGCACAGTATAATGGGAAAAAAATAAAATTAAAAAAAATATTGACAAAAATAGGTGTAAAAATGGGGAAAATCAAATTAAAAAACAGGTGCTATAAGTTAAAGACTTATTTTCTTTTAATTTTTTTTCTCAATAAATACGAGTGAGATGTACTTTTTTCCATGTGTTAATTTAATTAAAGACTACAACAAGTCAATTTATCCCGACCACGTCATTATGCAACTACTGTATAATCCGAGTCCAGACATTGTATTTTACAGTACTGCTTTCATGGAAAATATGTGGTTCATGAGAAGTTACAAGCAATGGAATGAAAAGAATAATTTCTTTATTATTTGATTAATGTCTTCAAGACAAGTTGTGAGCCTTTACAAGGGAATCCACAAATTAATTAAGAAAATGTTGAAACAATGAAAGAACAAACAGAATGAAATAATCAATGGTACCGAAGGGGTCTGTTAATATCATCAAAGTCCAGGGTAAAATGGGACACCAGTAGCCGGCAACCATGACCTTCCGGCTATGAAGTTTGCGACTGTGAATCTTGATGCTTCGGTTGAGCTTGTTATAACCCGGTAACCACGCCACTTAACTCTTCCTCTAGTGGAGGCTCCAGGACCAGAATTTCTGTACTCTCCATAATACAAAGTGTTTAGAGCGAAGTTACCATCCCACTCCAACCAACCTGCTGGATCCACCAAAGAATCAAGATAAGTTTGAAGAAAAACTGTACGAGAGTACTCCTTCCAGGGGCGTCCTAAGTAAGTCTTGAATGAGCTTAGCACTGGTCTAAGGTCTGATGAAGCCATGACTCGCGAGTTATGGATTGAAATCCCAGTATTTTGATTAGGGTCAGTCCTGCCTTGAGCTGTTACGACGTTCTTTTGCTTATCCATAGGCCTTCTTGCATATATCATACAATTTTGTAAGACCACAGCTGCATTCCCAAAAATGAAATCGACTGTGCCATAGATGTAGCATTCCTTGTAGAATTGCCTTTGGGAGTGGACGTACAAGGTGTCTTGGTAACCTTCGAAGCCACAACGGTAGAAGACTGAGAGGTCGGAGCCTGATCGGAGGGCCACAGCTTGGTGGTTTTGTGGACCAGCTGTGTTGCGGAAAGTGATGCCTCGAGCAATGAATCCTTCCCCAGTCACGGCTGAAAATTCATGAAAATCAATGGTACGTAGACTAAGATTGATGTTGCCAGGAAAAATAAAATTAATGGCTCTAATTTTAAAAGTCATGAAAATTAATGGTACGTAGACTAAGATTGATTCATGAAAATTAACTAGTTTGATGATGTATATTTGTACGTAGACTAAGTCTGATTTTCTTTAATTAATTAATGTTTATCCAAAAGTCTTTGGCTTGAAAATTGAAACTTCCTCTTAGTGTCTCTTTCGCTTGAAAATTGAAACTTCCTCTTAGTGTCTCTAATTAATCAAAGAGTGTAGGAAGTGAACAAGTCTATATGTGGACATTTTCTTCTCACAAAGTGTTTAGTTTTTCACAATAAAAGATACAAATACAAAAAAGATGCATGTTTAGTTAAAGAATTGATGATGAAAATATAAAATAAATCAATAAATTTTATATTTTTAAAATAAAAAATAAAGATAATTTTTTGTATACTATCTTTATTTTCCATACCTTGTTTTATTAGAAAAGTAGATGAAGAGAAATTAAGGGAGAGGATGTATGTATAAAACTTACCAACAGTTGCAGAGTTGAAAGTAGTAAAACCTCCACCAACACTTCGGCTCCCGGTGATGATGGTATTTCTCAAGCCATCACCAACAAGCATAATGTTCTTTAACTTCTTTCCAATATCAAGATTTTCTCTATAAACCCCACTCTTAATACGAATAACAAACCTCCTACTACCACTCCTCTTTGCGGCTGCGTCAAGGGCTGCCTTTATGGTACGGTGGTTCCCTGAACCATCTTGAGCCACCACAAGATTTGGAGATGGTGAAGATGTTTGCAAGAGCTTTCTATCACCTGCTTTAACCCAACTAGGGAAACCATCTTTATAAGTTTGGGGTAAAGTTGATGAGGCATTGTCCTTCAAAGCCAAGGTGTTGCGAATTAGCTTTGAAACATTGTTAGACATGAGAGGTAACACGAAATCTGAAACCCCAAGATCCTTGAACCCGGCTTTGCAGGTTTCAAGGTTTGTTAAAGCAGTGCTAAGCCAAGTTTGAGCATCAAACTGGGTGCATTTTGTGTTGGAGTCAATGGTGTGGTTGAGTTCTGCAATAGTGTCCTCATAGAGCTTTAAGCAGTCAGCCCACGCAGCCTTTTCTTTCTCATTGCGGCATTTTGGTCCTAGCCATTTGTTGTGATTTTGAGCATTGAGAGCCCGTTGCACGGCTAATTCGATTGCCATTTTGCGGAAGTCAGACTTTTGTTTCGGCACAAAGTGTTTTGGGTTTTGCTTCATAAAGTATTTGCATGGTTCAGGGTTTGGGGTTTTGCTGCACCAGTAATCTATCTGGTCATTAGAGGCAATAGATGATGAAAGCAATGAGCATAAGCACATGAACAAAAGAGATAAACAAAGCTTTGTGGCCATTTTTGGGAGGCCTAGCTAGCTAATAATTGTTGGAAATATTTGAAGATGTATCAATGTCGTAGTGATCAAGGCTATGGATCGATGTGGCTCTTAATATAGGGGAATAAGGAAGGTGGACCTTTTTTTTTGTTCCTTGTTATGGTGTGCCTGGTGACAGCTAGGTGTTGGCCAGCTCTGTACACATATAGTTGAAAACGACTAATTATTAATCATCTGCTTAATACTCAGATTAACAACTCTTTTACTAGTACTCTTGTCTTGTTATATATATATATATATAAAGAATGCTATCCTTTTTCATAGATTAATATATTGTATACTTGGTGAAATCAAGCTTACATTGCTGGGTAAAAGAGAGACTTTCTTTTGCATGCCGCTTGCATGGATTTCGTTAATTATTTCTATGCAATTAAGTCCACATGAGAACACGGTTTCCTTTGCTTGCAAATAATTTAATTATCTTCACTTTGTGTTAATTCTAGAATAATGCTTGGTAATTAGATATATCTATCCTCTATACTACTATTTCGCCAGGCAATTAATGTAATGAGAGTGAAGGGCTCAAGACAATGACAGAATACCTCGACTTATATTCAACTTGTCTGTTAAGAATACTTCAAAATTAACCCTTAATTAGCTTTAATTTTAAAAATCAACTTTTTTAATTTCTCAAATGGATTGAAACTGTTTCTGATGAGAATCGATTCTTCGTGAGGATCTTGAACATCAAATCACATAATCTTGTGTATATATATTATCAAATTCAATACAATTTAATTTGCTAAAAATCATTCAGGGCATCTATCTCTTACCATTCTCTTATTGTGGCTTGCCGCCTTCTATAAACTGTTCAATCTCAGTATTATTGCTTCCCTTTTTTGAAAAAACAAGAAGATGAAAATTGAAAGTCTTCTTATGGTACCTGGAAGGATTTGTTTGACCAGGTAGCCTGTAAATCTCACGTCTTACTGTTACTGAAGAGCAGTCCAATATATATATATAGACACATGACGTGCCAACAGCTTTCTCTTCGACTGTGTAAGATGTTAGACTTTTCTATATAGTTGACTTTGAACCACAGGCAGCTGCATCTAACGCGTAATTGAGATAGATCAAAAGGCACCTAGATTTGATTATGTCAATGGTGATGACCACTTTCATCTTCTCCTCTCTCTATTCTTTTCGCCTTAAAAAAGTAATTTAGGGTTTGTGCTAATAGGTTAGTGTATCATTAGTATATTTAATTAATTACCTCATATATACACGTCTCTAATTATATATCAATTAAATCCTTCTTTTATTTATTTTTTTCAAATCAAACCACCAGACCTTTTGTTTTAAATATCTCATACATTGACAATCTCAATATCCTAATTAAAGTCTTCATAATTGTCTCTTTTTTTTTTAAAAAAAAAAAACTACGTGAAATAAACCCGAATATATATACGAGTTTGCCCACTGTTTATGTATTTGTTTTATATCTTATGAGGAATCCCAACTGCATAGCCATGATTGCAATTAATTTATAGCGAGGCTCTCGATTATTCAAGCTTATACTTACAACTATATCTATGAAGCTGTCATTTATTTTTTTGGATGGAGCTATAAGAAGTCATCATGAGGCCAAAAATATAAAGAATAAGGGAACATGTAAGAGAGCATTATTGCATTAATTTGATAAGGTCTTTCGGCAGCTTCGTGAGCTTCATGATGGATACCGGATAGATAATATTATATATACAATTTAATTAATTTTGATAAACAAATTTAATTCTCACTTACGTACTAATTAAAATATTTGTGGCCGACACAAGAGAAGTTTGACCTTATTATATCTATCACCATCGCAGAAGTCATCATACATGAAATAGAGCACGAAACAAGCAGCTATCGATCTCATTGAATTTGAAAAATAAATATTGAAAACCATGCAAGAAAATTTAAGATACAGCACAATTAGCTGGTATCATCTTATTTTCGGCAGCTTAATTGCCGGTCAACTCTTGAACGCTTCTCTAGTTCTATTAGAGAGAATGAATGTGGGCTTAAATGACCTGGGCCTATAAAGTTCTTTCTTGGAATACAGGCCATACATTTCTTAAGGCCTTACATCTTGAGCTCAAAAAAGGGCTTGTATAGTTCCCATGCTTTCTCTAAGTAGAATAAGCCCAATACCCTAGAGAGTCTAGACAATATGCACTTTTATGAGGAAGCTGGTATTTTGTGTTGGAGAGGCCATGATCTTGTAATATTTTTATTACCTTAAATTGAATCTGAACACATTCACAAAAAAAAAAAAAAAAAAAAAAAATTTCTTAATTGCTC
>Ga0307511_10006754_pt1 | contig 11561 bp, 8 predicted proteins | sample 13_EM_MG_FD_200266 | JGI IMG/M metagenome (GOLD analysis project Ga0307511, IMG submission 200266) | Populus trichocarpa ectomycorrhiza microbial communities from riparian zone in the Pacific Northwest, United States - 13_EM | ecosystem: Host-associated > Plants > Roots > Unclassified | place...
CGTGTGATATCCCAATCTCTTGAGATTATTATGGAGGGGCGGCAATACTTCCCTCCCTTGAACAGTGTTGTTTTCTATTTTTATTTTTTATCATCAAATTTTATTTTTTTCAATTTCATTTTTTTTCTATATTTTTTCCTCTTTGTATACCATTGAAATTCTTAGTTTGTATTGATTTTGAGGCCAATTTAATTAAATAAGATTTAAATTTGTAATGAAAAAACAATTAAAAAAAAAGGGTTTTTTCTACATTCATGTGAAAAAATATATTTTTATATAGAAATTCTCCAATCAATTATTTTTTATCCTATTAATTTTAGGATTTACCCAGCTTTATTTTTTTCACTTTCTAGTTTCTTAATTTTAAAAATAAAAAAAATAATCAAAAAATAATGAATAATAGAGAAAGTAGTCATTGGTTCTTCTAGCTATAAAAAATAGTGATATTGATATCATTAGATTTCTATTAACAAGAGGATTGTTATTGAAATATTTTTGAATATTTATCTCATTAAAAAAAAAGTACATTGATGTTAAAAAATTTATATTTATTTAGTTTAATTTGAGGGTTTTTTGATCAATTTAAAAATATTTTACCATAATAATTAAATTTATTAGGCTAGGTGTACTAGCCACCACTCGAGCCCGGGTTATTATCCCTTTTTTAGATAGCCATTTAGTTATAGTTTTTTGACTTTTTTTTTCTTAATTTTTAATTAAAATTAATTATAAATATTATTTCATTAAATACCATTGAACTCTCTCTCTCTCTTCAAATAAGACTATAGCATTTTGTTTTTGTAATATTAGCAATCATTTGGTTAATTATTATATATGAGCCTAACATGTAAAAACAAAAAATTGAGTTCATGAATATTTAATGAAAATAAGATTTTTATTTTTTTATTAAGATTAATTTTTTTCTTTAATTGCATACATAATACCAAAATTGTCAATATTTTTTAATTAAAACTTTCTTTTCATATCATTGATGATTCCTTTTTATTTTAAAAACAATTTTTTTAATAAAAAAATATGTGTTCATTAAAATAATAAATGCATTAATAAGAAAAACATGGTTTAGATTAAAGAGATACATTTCCCCCTACTTATTTTAAATTATTATTTTTTTTTACAAAAAAATATTTAAATTGCCTTTACTTTTAAATAAAAAAACATGCTACTAATAAAAAAAATCAGTAAAAAAATGTATGTATTAGAAAAGAATAATTATTTTTTTTATTACTAATTTAAATCATAGTTTTTTGAACAAATATCTATTTTAATTGTAAAAGAACTAAATAATAATAGATGTTGAAAACTACCTGCGATATCGCATGGTTAAATAATTAGTGGGAAACTAAAATCTGATTGTACACACACATTTACAAGCCTGTGCACCACTTATGGGTGGTTAATTCTTTTTTGTTAGCTAATTGATCAGGTGGTAGGGATGCATGCTCCGTCCTTGTCACGGCAGGAATTTGACCTCCAAAATTTGTATACTTTTTAAGTCGATTATTTTCATGAAACCACAGGTATGTCATCAAGGAATGTTCTTCTAATTATACACAGCCCGACCGGTTATAAATGCCGGTTGGCTCTAGTCTCTAGGTAACTACAGCATGCCCTAGGATCCAGAGGGTTGATTGGGAGACCAATGTGCTAAAACCTACACTTCCATGCACGAACTCCTAACGATTTGAAGACTGTAATATCTGCAACCAACTCTGCTTCAATTTTTTGCAACCAACTTACTGGGAATCCAGATATTGCTTCTCATTGAAATATGCCCGACTTGTTTTAACCTGTGACAGCAACCCGTGGTTCAGCCAATCCTTTATCAGGTTCTATGCCATCCTTCTGAACAGATTCCTGGTCGGAAGTCTCTGGTTTTACCTTTATCTTAACTGGTTTCCCAAGCTTTGATTTATCTTCTAGTCTGGCTAATTCAAGAGCCTTTTCACATACAGGAAAACCTTTATCATCCCAGGACTCCAAAATCACTCCAGAACCTATGCAAGTTCTTCCCTGGTAGAAAGCTGTAAACTGCCCTGCTGCTAGACCTTGATCATCTTCACATAAGTGGACAGCCACAACCTCTTCAGGACTATCTTCACCAAGTTCTATCTTTACACTGCAATCATAAAATGTGGGGCCATGTCTGACCTGAAAAGTTTCAAAGAGAGTTGAACTTCAAGATATTAGCAATTGACCGCAACGTACTCTAACAGGTAAGGCATAAATGACTCAAATGTTGGATAAATAGGACTACAGGGTTGCCAACCAAATAAAAAAGTATACATTCATGGAGGGAAATGTGCAATATTGGTTATCAAAAAATGAATTATGTAAAACACAATTCTTCTACCTTACACTGAAGCTGAGTGGTCATATCAGTTGGAGACCCGCTAAGCCATTTCAAGGAGCCAACACGGAATGAGCGCCTTCTTTTGTCTAACGAGAAATAATTTCTTGACACAAACACTACATTGTTTTTAACATCCTTCTCAACAACATACCTGCATAAGATGCACCACACAGAAAAGCCTTCAGCAAACAAAGTGGGCGAAGAAGAGCCCAACATAAGATAAACCATGGCTTTATAATTCAAAAACAAGATTGGAGAAAACACTAGAGGAGAAATATGGCATCTTTAAGTGCATGAAGATAACAGTGGTAGAGAAAGAATTTTGGCAAACTCCACTATTAGAACCATCACATTATATCCTATGAAAAGCATAATATGAATGTTGCCACGGCTATAGATAAGCTATAGATCAACAATTTGGCAAAGCATACCACGGTCCCCCAGGAAGGCGTAAGCCTTGACGTTGACCAATTGTGTAGAACCAAAAACCCCGATGAATGCCAAGGAAATCTCCTGTCTCAGCTTCCAAAATCACACCTTCACTCTCTCCAATATGTCTCCCAACAAATTCGCTAAATTTTATCTACAAAAAGAAGAGTTCTAAGATAATGCAGTCTCAAGTCACTATTAAGACCAGGTTCAACTTTTTAAAGACTAAGCATGTTTCAAATTTGAAATGGCCACTAAAAATAGAATAACAGCAAATAAAGAAAGTTTAGAACCGGCCAAGGCTAATATCAGAAAGTTCTGAAAAATGAAGTTCAATGAAGGATATTTCTTTTGTCATCCATCCAAATTAACAAGGCATTACAAGCTATAAAGGACAAAGTTATATGCAAACTAAACTTAGCTATACATTAGTTAGAGTTAACAGGCATCAATTTGCTTGGTTTTCATTAATGGGTCTGGTTTCCAAAATAAAATGCATTGCTATCAACAGCACATTTGTTGAGCAGATATAGCACATAAAATATCACATCTTAAAAATGTTTCCTGTACTATGCAAGGAATGTGGCAAAAAACTGCCATTAGGAAGTACCTTTCCAAGGAAGCATATTCCTTGTGAATCCTTTCTGTCTTTGTTAGGCAAATCAAATTTTGAGGCAAGATTGCGAACTTCTTCCTGCAACAATGGAGACAGAAATATTCATTTTTTTTTAAATAGAGGAAGAAATAAAAAAATACTTTAGGAAGACTTCAGCAATCCCAAGAAATAGAGCCATGCAACAAATTACAACTGTAGCATGATATACTGTAATATACTTGCAAAATGAAGAACATAAAAAAATTAAAAATAAATAAATAGATGGAAACTTCAGTTCCAAGAAGACTTTCCAAGAAAATATCAGCTTTAAATTACAAGAATTTCATGTTCTCATGTTAGACAACACATTTAAAATGATATAGTCAAGTCAACAAGTCATTTGAACACTTGCATCTATCAATTTACTATTATAGTGTGTGATGGAGCCACGTTGAGCTAACTTATTGTTGGCATACACTGCAATGCTTCTTTATCTCACCTAAGTTTTCAAATCATATGCACAAAAAAATAAAATAATAAAGGTAGAAAAACTAAAAGATCCATGAGCTAATTGATGAATACATAACTATATAAAAAAATACAAACTCTTAAAAAAAATTTTGGATGATTATAATACTCTTATATTTTCTCTTTAATATCCATCCCTACCTTTCCCCCCATTTATTATTTTGCTAATGAGAAATATGTTACTTTTAAAAGTCCTATGTGAATTCTGCACATCACAGCAATCTAATACAATTTTTTTAAAACTTAAACAGAGAATCATAATAAGTATTCCAATACCCCCATGTACTGAGAAACTAAATAATAGTCTTCGAATTGATGAGTTAATGATATAAATGCATGGAAGACTATCAAACTCATTATAAGTAAAAATATGGCACCTCAGTAAGCATATAAACAACTCACCTTTGGAATACAACCAAGTGGAAAAATAAGACGTTTAAGCTGAGCTTGTGTCAAATGTGAGAGAAAATACGTTTGATCCTTGAGCTGTAGATCATACTTATTGATATTAACAACACACAATAGACAAATGCTTCAAGTAATCTGTTAGGCACCGATCCTCATGATAGAAATAACACAAAAACATCATACAAGCATAAATGTAATTTGAACATGGGCAGTTAAATTTATCAGAGTTTCAGGATAAAGTTTATGGAACAAATATGATAAGTAGAATTTTTAGCTATCAAATGACATTGAAGATCTAAGTGATCTCTCAACCTGATTCCCCAGTTTTACTCTTGGTGAGAGATAATGCAGAACTTTTGGGGAAAAAAATCAATGATTTCTGTGCACATATTGCAAGGAAAAAAATGCTGAAAACAACTGTCTTCTTTTCCTATGTGGGCAACTAAAGCTCTTCACAGTACCTAGAATCACACATTACAAATTCTAATATGACTTTAAACCATATAATGAGAAAAATTCACATATTGGATTCAAAGAAACTACTAAAATATGATTGTAAATTTAAAACCCCATTTACCATAAGGTTTCCACCTTAAAGCATCAACAATGTCGTGATGGTGTTGATGAAACAATGTATCAAGCATCTTAGAAAATGAAACACAATTAACCAATTACAGTTTTAAGACAATACTCAAAAGACTGATAATAAAGCAAAAGAGACAAAAAAAGCAAAAGATCAGAAGATATGTTCTCACTTAATTACCTTGTCCTTTGAGAGTTCTAAAACAGATGGCTTATTTATTTGATCCGAAACTGGATGAATGACATGGGCATAATGCCCTGAAGCAACATAATCAAATTCCATGTTGTTGATGGCATCCATGAATGCACCTGAATTTTTTGTATTTCAATGAAAAAGTTAAGCACAAAGATAGTCTGAATCAACTAATCAAAGGATAATTCACGTGTTCAAGCTCAGCTAGAGGTACCAAACTTAATTCTTGTGTTGCAAAGAACATCAGGATTGGGAGTGCGACCACATCGATACTCTTCAATAATATATGACACCTGGAAAATTAACCATCAATTTTCATTACTTCACTGACCATAAAAATGTCTTCACAGCTTCATCCGGATTCTCCAACAAGAAGACAGACCAGAAAAAGCAGATTTTCCACTATACAACAAACAGAGCTAATAAAATAACAGAGTTTCCTTTTCTTCATTTTTAGGGGGATTGGTATCCAACAAAAAAGCTCTCTGTTCAGCTATACAGAAATAACCAAGTGAGAAAGCAAAAAAATAATCGAAGGAAATGTTCTTTTAGTGGAATTACATACCACATTACTCCAATATTCGTCAGTCAAATGGACAACTTCTAATGGGACACCAACCTGAAAGCCAATGCCATCAAGCTTCAGTTAAACAATCTCTTGTACAAGCTTATAGATTATAAACCAAGCAAAGAACTTCTCCAACCTAAAAAGTACGCAAGAAAAATCCTTTCATCGAAATCTTTCATTTCAGAAGCATTATTTTTATGCCAATTTTGTAACTCATAAGAGCAAAGAAAAGGTAGAATTCCAAACAATGAAATGAAACCGCTAAAACAGAATATATGTAAAACATCATCTCAAACTTGACCAAACGAAAAGAATTTGATCAAAGCTTGGCTTTCGAGAAGGCAAAAGAAGAAATCTACTTACTTAAATGCAGCTGTAAATATTAAAAGCTCGATGTACAAAAAATGAAGAAAAGAAAGTGATTAACCTGATCACAGACGCCTTTTGCAAACTTCAAATCCTCTTCCCATGGACATTCTGACCAAAAGTTGTTAAAATCTTCCTGCAAAACACCAACTCCGAATTAAGACTAATTTCAGACAAAGTTTCAAACTTCGGAGTAAAAAAAATTGAAAGAAAGAAAATGGGTTACTTGGAACCAAATTTTGAGGTAGAAAGCAGTGCAGTGGTGCCCAGCAGCATGCAAAAGCCGAAGGGCAACGCTACTGTCAACGCCGCCGCTGAGGAGGACGGCAATTCTCAGAGGCTTATCTTTGTCAGCCATACAGCAGGATAAATAATAAGGGTCAACAGAGATGGCATTCTTGCCACTATCGAAGAGGGTTGTTGGTTTTGGATTGAAAGAATGAGATACCAAAGACGATTGAAACGGTGCCGTAGAGAAGGAGGAGAGAGAAAAGAAGGGTTTGGCGGTTATTAAAGGAGAAAGAAGGATGGGTTTCGGAGAGAAGAGAGACGGGCGGAGAAGCGGTGTCAGCGCTCCCAGTCTCAGCAACATTGCGGTGACAGGAAGCGACTATCTGAGGTTTTTCTGATACCCCATGAGATAAGGAGGCAAGGGGTGAAAGGTGGACTACGTGTCTCCTAATGTGCTACCAATATTTTTAAATGAATGACATGTCGTTTCGAAGACAAAACCCTTGCTACATAAGCCGCCTCTTTATTTGTTATCATTTCCTTTCTTTTTCTCTTAAACCCTAGAGAGAGGGCCTCCTGCTTGCGGCGCCCTTCTTCTTTCTCAGTTGCTCTCAACAAGGTGAGTGAGAGCTTCTCCTCTTTTCAAACTTTCAATTATTTATGCTATTGCTAGATTCTTTATCTTCTGCAACTGTTTTCTTGCTATGTTGTTATCACCTATTTTTTCCAGTTTTTCAAAAAAAAATTTGTTTTTAGTTCCTTCAATGGATAGTTTTTTTTTCTTAATTAGTATATATATGTTTTTCATCAATAAAATTGCTAGCGATACCATTTATTTGAATATGTATGTGTGTTTTACAGTGTGGAAAGAATATAAAGATGGTGCAGTATAATTTTAAGAAGATTACTGTGGTCCCTAATGGGAAGGATTTTGTTGATATCATCCTTTCTCGGACCCAAAGGCAAACACCAACAGTGGTCCATAAGGGTTATGCTATTTCTCGGCTTCGGCAGTTTTATATGCGGAAGGTGAAGTATACTCAGCAGAATTTCCATGAGAAGCTTTCAACAATCATTGATGAGTTCCCTCGTCTTGATGACATCCATCCGTTTTATGGTGACCTTCTTCATGTGCTGTACAATAAGGATCATTACAAGCTTGCCCTTGGTCAGATTAATACTGCCAGGAATCTTATTAGCAAGATTGCTAAGGATTATGTCAAGTTGTTAAAGTATGGTGATTCGTTGTATCGATGCAAGTCTCTGAAGGTTGCTGCTCTTGGGCGAATGTGCACTGTTATGAAGAGGATTGGCCCAAGTTTAGCTTACTTGGAGCAAATTAGACAGCATATGGCAAGGCTACCTTCAATTGATCCAAATACTCGGACAGTCTTGATTTGCGGGTATCCTAATGTTGGGAAGAGCTCTTTCATCAACAAGATCACCAGGGCAGATGTGGATGTGCAACCTTATGCATTCACTACCAAGTCATTGTTTGTAGGCCACACAGATTACAAGTATCTGAGGTACCAAGTGATTGATACACCAGGGATTTTGGATCGGCCTTTTGAGGATCGTAACATTATTGAGATGTGCAGCATCACAGCTCTGGCACATCTTCGAGCGGCTGTGTTATTCTTCTTGGACGTCTCTGGGTCATGTGGATATAGCATTGCTCAACAGGCTGCTTTATTTCATAGCATTAAGTCTTTGTTTATGAATAAACCATTGACCATTGTCTGCAACAAGACCGATTTGCAACCACTTGAAGGGATTTCTGAGGAAGACATGAAGTTGGTCATGGAGATGAAATCAGAAGCTATGAAGACACTGGTTGCTCAAGGAGGTGAAGCTACCAATGATGCTGATGTGCTTTTGACTATGAGTACCTTGACCGAGGAGGGGGTGATTGCTGTGAAGAACGCTGCTTGCGAGAGATTGCTGAATCAGCGAGTGGAAATGAAGATGAAATCTAAAAAAATTAATGACTGCTTGAATCGGTTCCATGTAGCAATGCCAAAGCCACGTGATCAAAAGGAAAGGCCACCTTGTATACCTCAACCAGTTTTGGAAGCTAAAGCTAAGGAGGCAGCAGAGAAGGAGAAAAGAAAAACAGAAAAGGATTTGGAAGATGAAAATGGTGGTGCTGGTGTATACTCTGCCAGTTTGAAGAAGAATTACATCTTAGCCCATGATGAATGGAAAGAAGATGTACTCCCGGAGATTCTTGATGGCCACAATGTGTATGACTTCATTGATCCTGATATTTTGCAAAGGCTCGAGGAGTTGGAACAAGAAGAAGGTATCCGACAGGCAGAAGAAGGAGATGACGATTTTGAGATGGATGGTGAGGAATTAACTGCTGAAGAGAAAGAAGCCTTGGCTGAGATCAGGAAAAAGAAAAGCTTGCTCATTCAAGAGCATAGAATGAAGAAAAGCACTGCAGAGAGCCGGCCTACTGTACCTAGAAAATTTGACAAGGACAGAAAGTTCACAACAAAAAGAATGGGCAGGCAGCTGTCAGCTATGGGAGTGGATCCTTCTAAAGCAATTAATCGTCTTCGTGAGAGGTCACTCTCTACGAGGGGCCGCAAAAGAGAGAGGTCAACTGACAGGGGACACGATGATGGTGATGCTATGGATATGGATGTGGACCAGCCAAATAAGAAGCTGCGTTTGAGATCCACATCTCGGTCTAGGTCAAGGTCACGGCCTCCAAATGAGGTTGTTCCAGGAGAGGGCTTCAAGGACTCGGCTCAAAAAAGCAAGGCTCTTAAGCTTTTCAAGAACTCTGCTAAAAAGAGGAACAAGGATGCTAGACGTGGAGAAGCAGATAGAGTTATTCCTACACTCAAACCAAAGCACTTGTTCTCTGGGAAACGTTCCATTGGAAAAACACAGAGGCGTTAAATATTTAAGGTAATATTGCATGTGTTGCTTTGGAGTGTTTCCCTGATTAGCCCCCTTCCCCTTCTTAAATGTATTGATAGTACTGTGTTGAGGTCTTTTTATGCGAATGGAATCTCTAGATCAGACCTTTGTATGATTCAAATTAAGACATAATAGAAGGTTTTCAAGAGGGAATCCCCCCCAAAAAAAAATAAAAAATAAAAAAAATAAACAGGGCATTAATTTTACTAGTCTCAGTCAAAGTTATGTTGTTATCTTCCCCGCCTTCATTGTATTTTAAAATTTTCCATGCCATATTCATAACATGTTCTACTAGCAATCTTGGTGAAAAGAGCACAACTAAAAAAATTAATGCAGGTGATGTGCTTTTTGTTCTTGCAGGGATTGTTGGTATAAACTGCAACAGATTATACTGAATCATGGGATGCACATCCATGCTTGCTGTTTAGGCAATTTTGAGAGATTTAGTTACATGTTTGATGCTAGGTTCTGGACCTTCCTGGATAATGTATTTTTGTTGATTGCTTTTCTAAATTTTGCATATTTGAGATTTATTTGGGTGAATCTAACTTTTGCTGCATGTTCTTTCCATAACATATTTTTGCTCATGAATTTTGGGTATCTCATGTTTTCAATTGATAATCCCTTTGTAGTTTGTTCTACTTGTTTCATGCGCTCTGCCCCTCACTCCGTTTTTTATGCCATCTATTAATACTCTTATCAGTCACTGTTCTGTTTCAGTTTCTTGGTGTTGCTGTTTTTCAATTGTTTTATGTCGTTTCTTAGTATATCCTATGTAAACTTTAGTCTTTGGAGTTTAAAGATCTTTGCTGTTTTTATTTTCTCGGTGATTTTGGGGGATGGTTTTTTATTGAGCCATCAAGAGGTAAAACTTGCTGATTTTGATGGTGGTGACAAAAGAACATGAAGGATTATTTCTGGGTATCCATGGACTTCGACTGGGATAGGGCTATAGCTTTGAGGGTTAAAAGGTGTGTTCTTCCTGCTGGCTCAATAACTGTCGCCGCTGCCAGCTTCTTCAATTCCCCTGCTTGCTGGTTCTTTTTTTTTCCCCTCCTACGCGCTTAAAGTAAAGATCCATTTTCAATTTTGAGGTGTTTTCTTGGCTTTCTCCGTAGTGATTAGGATTGAAGCCATATCATTTTGAGTTTGAAGATTTTAGAGCCTTTCTTATGCTTGGATGAAATTGTTTAATCTAGGACTTGGATTAATTGGGTTGTTGAGGCATTAGCCATGTTAGGCATGTTGGATGAATTTCGATAGAAGTGCCTCCACAGCTCATGTGGGGGTGTTAATCTTGCCTTTTTACTTTAACAATTGCTTCTATTGTATATGCTTTACAATTGACATCGGATTTCAAGGAAATAAGAAATTTTTTGACTTTGATCATTAACAAGAAACTGCAAATTCATATCCCTGCATTCAGTAAACATGAATCCAAAACACTGTTTAGAAATTGATTGACAACCTCATTCCAGCAGCAGCCTGCTGTGTTCTTCAACTCCACGCTACTCATTTCATTACATATTTTAGTAGCATGACTAGATAAATGGCCAGCGAAATGGTGCGGACAAATTAATTCTGTCTGTATGAAAAAAGATATTCATGTGTTAATGTTTTAAAATGAGTATGAAAAATCCAAGATTTTAATAACTGAAACAAATCTCACGTGTTATCAGGCCATTATCAGGCACTCGGTTATGTTTAATGAATTTATTAATTAAAATAAATTTGTAATAGAAAACAATACACACAAAATTTATTGAATACAATAAAAGAAGAGAAAATATTGTGCAAAGTTGCACATATTAAAAGCCTTACTAAAAAATAAATATTAAAAAAAAAAGAATTTAATCTATACAATTGTTTTTAAAAAAATTACAGATGAATCATGCCATCCTTTTTAAAAATTAAAAACACTCAATATCATTAAAAAAATAATCACAATCTAAAAAAGGATAAATAAGTGAAAAAATCACACAAAAAAGGTATTAATTAAAACATAAATAAAAAAATTATTTTAAAAAATACATAGAAAATAATACATTAATTCAAAAATTCAAAAAAAAATAAAAATAGGCCAAGCACTATTGAGCCTACCAAGCCAAGGTAAGCCTAGCACCTAACCCATCAAGCAATGACTTGTGTGCGGGCCTGTTGGGCCAGACCAAGCGCATAAGCCTAATAAAAACAAAGTTAATGGGACGGATGACATGTTGTCTACCCATTCATTAAAAAAAAAAACGTGTCACCTACATCAATAAATGACGCGTTGTTTGGGAATCCCCAAAATCTAGTCACCGTGGTGGCCGAAAAATTGGACTCCTAGATTTTTTTACAAACAAATCCATTTTAAAAC